>Ga0268279_1001309_pt1 | contig 14023 bp, 14 predicted proteins | sample saktaG_6_FD_190142 | JGI IMG/M metagenome (GOLD analysis project Ga0268279, IMG submission 190142) | Saline water microbial communities from Sakinaw Lake, British Columbia, Canada - sak_2010_1_5_80m | ecosystem: Environmental > Aquatic > Non-marine Saline and Alkaline > Saline ...
AATTCTACTAAAAATGGGGTAGGCCTTGGCGTAATGATCCACTAACTATCGATGTCGCATATGTATCTTAACTTATTCATTGGGAGTAGTTTTTTATTGGTATAATTTTTATCATAGACATGATAAGACATGATAACTAGTTTATTTTCTCGCTCTTACCAAACCCTGAACTTAATTACCGTCAATACCAAGGCTCTTATTAATAATTTTTCTTTTTGGCAAAAAGAAAACCCTCAGGCTAAAATTGTTCCGGTCTTAAAAAGTAACGCCTATGGTCATGGATTGGAATTGATTGGCCGCTTCGTTGATAAAAAAATAGCTACGCCTTTTATTGCTGTTGATAGCCTATATGAAGCTTGGGAGCTAGAAAAAACCGGGGTTAGTAAGCCAATTTTAGTCATTGGCTACACTCTGCCGGAAAACTTTAAAATTTTAAAAAAGCTAAAATTTCACTTGCCAATTTTTGATCAGGAAACGGCTCTGGTTTTGGGTCGCTATCAACCCCAGACTAAATTTCATCTTAAAATTGATACCGGCATGAATCGGTTGGGCATTAAGCCGAATCAGGTAAATCGATTTATCGGTTTTTTGAAAGATCATCACCTGGAGAAGCAAGTAACCGGGATTTATTCTCATCTGGCTTGCGCTGGCAGTGATGAAGATTTTACTCAAAAACAAGTGGCTATTTTTAAAAAAGTCATTGTCCAATTTGAACGGGCCGGTTTTTCTTTTGCTTGGAAACACATTGCCGCTACCGCCGGAAGCTTAACTGTTAAAGACCCGGAGTTTAACTTAATTCGGGTGGGTTTAGGTTTTTATGGTTATTTGCCCCCTCTTGTGCCTAGGCAAGGCCAGGCCTTACCTAGAATAAAACCGGCCTTAAAATTAACCACCCGAATTGTTCAAATTAAGGCAATTGATAAAGGGGAAATGGTTAGTTATGATGGCCAGTTTCGAGCGAAAGAAGAGATGGCCGTTGGGGTTTTACCAATTGGTTATTATGACGGCTTGGATCGGCGCTTATCTGGTCAGGGTTTGGTTCGGGTTGGTTCAAGTTATTGCCCTCTTGTGGGTAGTATCTGCATGAATATCACCATGATTGACTTATCAGCCTTAAAAAAACCTTTTGTTGGTCAGGAAGTAGTGGTAATTGACGATCAGACCAAAGCTAAAAACAGCCTGACGACTCTTTCTTCTTTGGCCAAAACTATTCCCTATGATCTTTTAGTCGGTTTGGCCCAAAGCACCAGGAGGATTTTAATTTAGATTAGTTGACTATTGCAGCGTCTCCGGTAGGAGTTCATCTTTTGTTTCTGGAATAGAGTTAGGACCAATTTGGTTGTTATTATCTTCGGAAATAAGGTTGGCAACGACACTAATGATATTTGAGTCAGGCAAATAAGAATAGAGTTCTCTTTGCCAATCATTTCGGGAGATAAAAACATGGGGGTCAATTCCCAGGCTTTCAATGGGTTGACCATCTTCTCTTAGGGTGAGACTGTGAACGAGGAAGATCGAATAGGTTTGGTTTTGGTTAACTTGATTGTCGAGCCCAAATACTTTTTCTACCGTACCCCAGCCGCGAGTAGTGTTGCCTACCAAAACACCAACATTATATTTTTTCAAAACCGAAGCCATGACTTCAGCTGAACTTTGAGAGTTTTCATTAATTAAAATTATCACTTTCTTATATTGAACCAGGCTGGGCAACCAACCGGTTCGGGTTTTGTAATCGCTTTTTTCGTCTTGGTGAAAAAACTGGTAAGCGTATTGGTCTTGGCCAATAAAAGGGCCTAAGAAATATGGTAAACCGTCAATGGCGCCGCCGATATTGTCGCGAAGATCGAAAACTAAAGTATCAACTCCGGATTGGTCTTGAACTTTTTGGGTCACTCTCTGTAATTCATCAAAGGTGGTCGGAGAAAACTTTTTTAGATGAATATGAAAAATGCTGTTATTAATCAACTGATAACTCATGGTTGGCTCTACCCCGGAAGCATCATAAACTTGGCGGGCCTCTTCGTCTTTTAAAACCTCGTAGGCCTGATTAACCTGAGCAAGTTTTTCTTGGGCTCGGAGGGTGTTTTCTCGGGCTAATTCTTGAACCTGGTCTTGATAGGCTTGGGCGATTTTTTCCTGAGAGGCTTCCTGGTCGATTCCCAGTGTTTGATAGTGGTCTTGGTCGGTAACGTTGCGAACGATATCGCTTAGCTCTTGCTCTTCAGTTTGACTATAAAGATGGCTGCGGCCAAATGGCTCTAGGTTATTTAAAACCAAATTATTAAGCTGAACAATAAACTCTTCTTTGGTTTCTTGATTGTCAATTTGTTTTAAGGTGTCCTTTAGGGTAATTAGCAGGGTTTGGCGGCTTTTCTCTTTCGGGTTTTGGGGCTGGCCAGTTAATTTTTCGGTGGCTAAAAGAAACAGAGAGGTTAAGTCTTCGTCGCTAATTTTTTTCCAGTAGTTAGCCTTAATTTTGTCATAAATCTCGCCGGTGAAGGCTAAATAGGGATTGCTTTCTTCGCCTAAAATAGCGGCTGGTTGAGGTTGGTTTTTCTGTTGAAAATAATAACCTCCCAGACCGCCAAAAACTAAAGCGGCAACAGTAATAACCAAAAAAATCGCCGGATTAATAGGCCATTTTCTTTTCAGGCTAAAAAATTTTAGTTTTTGATTTTTTCCTTCGGGAGTGAGCATTAACTAATAATAGATTATTAGTCTGGTTGATTCAAGAGGATAAGCGGGGGTTTTCTTTTTCAGATATAATAAAAAACCATGATGGTTAATAATAAGGATATTTTTACTGGTGCTTGGGAGCTTTATCAGGCTCAAGAATTTTTTCAACCACAGACAAAAAATGGCCAGGTTTTAACTAGGCCTGGCGGCTTTTTATTGCCGGCAAAGCCTCAACCCACCGAAGAGTTGTTGGTTAGTGCTTATGTTCGACTGTTGGAAATGGAAGCCAGGGAAGAAAAGATTGGTCCTGATTTTTTGGATCAGGCAGTGATAGCTTTGGACTGGGCAGCTAATAGCCAGTCGGTTCTCAACAGTACCCCATCAAGGGAAAGCTATCCTCTTGAAAAAAGACGCTCTCTTTTAAAGGAACAGGTTCGTTTTTGGACTGCTGAAGCTGCTAAAACCCTAACCGCCGATTGGCAAAAAACCTTAAGGGTAATGCTTCGGGGTCATGTTTGGGCAGTTTGTCAAGATTCCCCTTTTGATTATCAAGGCAAAATTAATAAATTGACCGGAATCGAAAGCCTATTGGAAAAATCGATTCTTCAGGAGAGTAAATCTTCAAAAAGTTAGCTATGCCATCTTCTTGCTTTACCATCTTAGGAAAAGATAGCGGGTCTAGGGCCAGGGCCGGTTGCTTGAATACGGCTCACGGTAAAATTAATACTCCAGCCTTTATCCCTGATGCCACCTTGGCTTCGGTAAAGCACTTGACGGCCCAGGAGGTAGTCGCTACTGGTATTCAAATTGTTTTAGGCAACCTATATCACTTGTGGTTGCGGCCGGGGTCCCAAATAATCGCCCAAGCCGGAGGTCTGCATAAGTTTATGAATTGGTCAGGGCCGATTGTGACGGATTCGGGCGGTTTTCAAGTTTATTCCTTGATTCACAAAAGCAGATTGGGCGGCAAGATTAGAGAAAAAGGGGCATTTTTTAATTCTCATATTGATGGGGCTAGAAGGGTTTTGACTCCCGAAGAGTCAATTAAGATGCAGTATCAAATGGGGGCGGACATCTTATTAACCCTAGATGAAAGCGTTCCGGCCACGGCCCTTCGAGCCTATTTTGAGCGATCGGTCCCCCTGACTGTTCGTTGGGCGGCCCGTTCCAAGGCGCAATTTCTAAAACTAAATACCAAGAAAGATCGATTGCTTTTTGGCATTGTTCAAGGGGGTATATTTCCCGATTTATTAAGAAAAAGCGCTAAGGAAACGGTGGTAATTGGCTTTGATGGTTATGCCCTTGGTGGTGTGGCGGTCGGTCTGGAGAAAACCAAGCTTCATGAGGTAATTGGTTATTCGGTTGCTTGCCTTCCCGAAGATAAGCCCCGCTACATGTTGGGAATTGGTTACCCAAGAGAAATTATCAGGGCTGTTTCTGAGGGGGTAGACTTATTTGACTGTGTTATTCCCACTCGTAATGCTCGTCATGCCAGTCTTTTTACTCGTCAGGGTAGAATTAATCTTCGAAAAAGCGAATTTGCCAACGATTTCGGGCCGATTGAGACTGACTGTTCTTGCCTGGCTTGTCAAAACTATTCTCGGGCCTATTTGAGACACTTATTTTCTGTTGGTGAACCATTGGCTTGTCGTTTGGCAACGATTCACAATTTAACCTTTTATGCCTCCTTGATGAAGGATATTCGCCAGGCAATTAAAAGAGGGGAACTTACTAGTTTTTCCCAGCAGGTAAGACATCTCTAAGGGCAATTCTTCTTGTGTCTTAGCCTTGACTATGGTATAAACTGGGAAAAGATATGGCGACTAAAAGAACCTATCAGCCTAAGAAAAAGCGTCGAGTCAGAAAACACGGTTTCTTAAAAAGGGCCGGCAGTGTTACTGGTCGAGAAATTTTGAAAAGACGGCGAAAAAAGGGACGAAAGAAATTAACGGTTTCTTCCTAAACCCCCCCTGTTCTTAAGGAAAAGAAACACTATGGCCATGCTAACCAAGAAGCACCGATTGCCCAAAAAGAGAATTGATCAAGTTAAGGGTGGTGGACGCTATTTTCAAACAGCTCTTTTTTCTTTGGCTTATCTTTCTGAAAAAAAAACTGATAGCCAATTTGCTTTTGTTCTTTCTAAAAGAGTGAGCAAAAAAGCCACCATTAGAAATAAAACTAAGCGCTTAATTGCCGGCTCAGTTCGCGAAATCATGACCGACCTAAGGAGTGGTTTTTGGGTGGTCTTCTTAGTTAAGAGAGCCGCCTTAGATCAGAATAAAGAAGTTCTGTCTGGGGTAGTTCGAGAATCTTTTGCCAAGATTGGTCTATTGGAAGAAGATGAAAAAGCTGGTTCTTAGGGCAATTCGCTATTATCAGGCCTTACCGGCCCTTGGGGGTCGACCGTGTCGGTTTGTGCCCTCCTGTTCGGAATATTGTTATCAGGCAATTTGCGATCATGGTATACTACAAGGCAGCCTGATGGGAGTGAGGCGAATTTTGCGCTGTCATCCTTGGAGTAAGGGAGGAGTCGATTTACCCTAAAAAAAACAACCCTGAACCGAACCTTTGTTCTGGTTCAGGGGTTGAGTTTTAAGCTTTGAGTTTTTTTGATATGTTCGAAACTATTTTTATTCAACCTCTAGCTAATTTATTGGTTTTGTTTACTAATCTTTTCGGTTCTTTAGGCTGGGGAATAATTGTTATTACCCTGCTTATCAAGGCCCTTCTTATTCCGGTTATGATCCCGAGCTTAAAATCGGGTGAAAAAATGAAACAATTGGCCCCGAAACTAGAAAAATTAAAGAAAAAGTATGGGGATAATAAGGAAAAATTAGCCAAAGCTCAAATGGCCCTTTATCGGTCTGAAGGGGTTAATCCCGCCGCCGGCTGTTTGCCGTCCATTATTCAGCTGGTGATTTTACTAGCCCTATTTCAAGTTTTTAACCGGGTCCTTAATCCTGAATCAATCGATCAATTAGCCAAAATGCTTTACTCCGGTATTTCCCTGCCTTCAGGAGGAATTAGTTTTTCTTTTTGGTATCTTGATCTTACCCGGCCTGATGTGTTTATGGGTCGTTTACCAGGATTATTTTTAACCCTTTCGGCCATAGCCCAAATCTTAACGACCCGGCTCTCAGCCCCAACAATTAAGGGTGCCAAGGTTAGTGCCCAAAAGACTCCCCAAAAAAGCGACGACATGATGGTGTCAATGCAGAAACAGATGACCTTTTTGATGCCGCTAATGACCATTATTATCGGTTTTCGCTTTCCTTCTGGTCTGACCCTTTATTGGTTCGTTTTTTCTCTAGCTGGCTTAATCCAACAATATATAATTAAGAAAAATACCGATTTGGTAGCCAGTAAAAGGCAGGTGAGCAATGGATAAGAAAGTGTTAACCACTATTGATAAAACCCTAGAAGAATTAATGGAAAGTTTGGGTGTTTTAGTCCAAAGTCAGATTAGTTTTAACGAAGAAGAAACCACTGTTTTAATTGAATTATCGGCCAAGACAGATAATGCTCTTCTGGTTGGCTATCATGGTAAAAATCTGTCGGCCCTACAAACAATTTTAGGCCTAATGGTTTTTAAGAAAACCAGTCAGTGGTTTCATATTGTTATTGATGTTGATGGCTATCGTCAAAAACGTCAAACTCAAGTTGAAGAGATAGCTCGTCGGGCCCTTGATCAGGCCAAGGCCACCGGCCAATCAATTGCGATTGCTAATCTTAGTCCTCAAGAGAGGCGTCAGGTTCATTTATTTTTTAAGGACGATCCCGATGTCGAAACTCACTCTGAAGGTGAGGGCCGCAATCGCCAGTTAATTATTAGTCTTAAATAGAGATCGGTTTGAATTTTTAATAGCAAGTAAGGTGTTGATTCTGACTAATTTAGGTAAAATAAAAAAAATCCTTGCTGGACTATTCTTCTTTTTTTTACCCACCCAGTTAGGCTATTTTTTTTGGCCGGCCTGGTCTTATTTTTGGGGGATAAAAATTGATTTTTTATCACCAGCGATTTTTTTAACCGACCTTATTTTACTGGTTTTATTGTTGGTTTGGGTTTTAGAGTTTTTTCGGCAACACCACCCCTCATCTTCCAGGCTAAACAAACTTTGGTTTTGGTCGGTCGGGGGAACAATTGTTTTGGTAATTGTTAATTTATTATTTTCTTTTTCGCCCGCCCTGTCTGGTTATCGAGCGCTAAAATGGCTTCAGTTGGTTTTTCTGATTGGTTATTTTTCGACTAATTTTTTACCTGATTTATTAATACCATTGTTTTTTAGCCTCATCTTAACTGCCTTTTTAGCCTGGGGGCAGTTTTTACTTCAGGGTTCTGTTCAGGGTGTTTTTTGGTGGGTGGGTGAACGTTTTTTTAATTCCAGCACCTTGGGGGTGGCCAAGATGGGCCTCTTTGGCCGTCTGTTTGTTCGGCCGATGGCCACGTTTTCTCACTCCAACAGCCTAGCGGGTTTTATTTTGGTGGCTTTAATTATTTTTTGGTTTTTTAGACAATTTTTAGCCAAAAAACTAGGGGCTTTTTTTTATTTTGGCTTGATGGTGATGCTTTCTGTGTTGGTGATTACTTTTTCTGGGGCAGTTTGCTTGGCGGGCTTATTGTTGGGTTTGGTTTATTTGGCCAAGAAGCTTAATGGCCGCTGGACCGGTCCGGCTTTGGCTAGTTTACTGTTGGCTTTCTTTCTTTTTCTTGTTTATCGATTGGGTTTGATTGAGGCCTTGTCAATTCGTGAGCGTCTCTTATTGGCAAAAAATGCGGGACAATTATTTATTAGGCGGCCTGTTTTGGGTTGGGGTTTGGGAAATTTTATTTCGGCTCAAGGCCAACTGGCCTTTTCTAGAGGTAGTTTTAATTTTTATCAACCAGTCCACAATCTTTTTTTACTAGTTCTGGCTGAGACTGGTTTGGTTGGACTGGCCTGGCTTTACTACTGGTTGGTTAAATGGTGGTTAAGGGTCGACAGTTACTGGCGCCAACTGTTTTCAGTAATTATTTTTTTGGGTTTTTTTGACCACTATTGGTTAACACTACAGCAAAATTTTCTTCTTTTGGGGGTAACGATGGCGATAGCTCTTTTTGCCTCGGGCACAAAACGGTCGAAACAGAAATTAGGCTAATCTTGCCCGGCGGCCTTGTCTAGAGCCTGATTAACCAGGGCGTCGGCTTGGTAGTTTTTGTTTCTGGGGATATGGTGGTAGTAAACCCCGACTGGTAGACTTTCTTCGATATTTTTAATTTTGGTGACAAATCCAACCAGGTTAACGGCTTTGATTTTATAGCGCCCCGATAGCTGAGAAACAATTAGTAATGAATCAAGGTGGCAGTCAAGCCGATTAAACTGCTTAAGTAGGGAGTGATTTTGGTCTAACCACTCAAAAGCCTTCTTTAGGGCTCGATATTCAGCCTCATTGTTAGTAGCTTGGCCAATGTAGGCAGAGCAAGAAAAAACAGTTTTTTTGCCATCTTTAATAACCACGCCAATTCCGGCTGGTCCAGGATTGCCGCGAGCACCACCATCAGTAAAAACGCTTAAAGCTTTCATGTTGTTTGATCAGGCCTTGATTGTAGCCTTTTGATTAAAAAAATGCCAGTGGTTATTAGGATCGATCCTTCGGTGGCGACGGTTACCCAAGCGGCACCAATAATACCAAAGGTGGGAATAAACAGCCAATTACCGGCCAGATTGATTAATAGGGCCAATAGCGATAGGTAGAGAAGCTGTCTTTGTGCCCCCAAGGCAATCATGGTATAGCCGGTTAGGTGGTTCAAGTAGCCAAAGACTAATGCCAGCGACAGTATTTGCAAAACCCCAACCGCCGGAGTAAAATCCTCGCCGCCAATTAGGTTGACAATGACTGGTGCCAAAAAGACCATGGCCAAACCAATGATGGCCCCAGTGGTTAGCAGTAATAACCCCCCTTGTTTTAGCGTCTTTGGTAGATGACGGGAAGGCTTTTTGATGATGATTGGGAAAAGACTATTCATAAAAAAAGCCGCTCCCAAAATAAGGTTGGTATAGATCTTATAAGATAGGCCATAAAGACCGACAGCGCCTGAGCCAATTAGAGTTTTTAAAAAAAAACTGTCAATGCCGGCATCGTAAAGAGCAAAAACTAATTGTCTGGTTCCCACCGGTGCTGATTGCTTTAAAAAGTTTTTTAGCCCGATTTTAGTGGGTAAAAAAGAAAAAGCCACCTTTTTTTGTAAGAAGATTATTGCCATTGTGGTGCTGGCAGCCGCCGATAGCAGCCAAATAAATAAAGCCTGAGCCAGGGTTACCTGTTGGCTGATTAAGATCATAACAGCGATACCCAAGACCGATATCAACGAGGCGCTAACTTCGAAAATTGTCTTAGCGACAAAATCAAGGTTAGCCATAAAAAAGGCTTCGGCTAAGGTCCTTAAGCTTAAAAAGATGATGACTAGACTAGAAAGTAGCGTTAGAGTTCTGATACCCTCGAATTGATTTAAGGCTAATACCGGCCCAATCAAAAGGAGTAGGGCGACTAGGCAAAAGATTATTTTTAAGGTGAGGGCCTGACCAAGGATGATTTTTCTTTCTTTAGGACCGATTCTATTTTTGGCCAGTTTTTTAACGGTGATCGTGCCGGTGCCAAAGTCGGCCAAGTTAAAGACCATTAAAATGACAGTGGTGATGAAAATATAGTTACCCCAAACCTCAAGGCCCAAAAATCTAGTCAAAAAATGGGCTGTTACTAAAGAACAAGCCAACATGATTATTCGGCCCAGGGTTTGCCAAAGAGTGTTTTTGGCTAAAGAAAGTACCTCTTTGTTCATGGTTTTCATTTTACACTAGTACTTTTCCAGGTTTTTTGAGATTTAGTAGCTTGAGGTAATCTAAGAAAGATTATTGATTATTTAATAATTAGATGGAGCAATTGCTGAATTGCTATATTGTTGAATTGTTTTTGAGAGTTTTGACAAGCCTCGGACTAGCAATTTAACAGTTTAGCAATGTAACAATAGTCAATTTTTTTGTGTTTTTTGTGGTTTAACACTCCATACGTGAGACATTTTTTGCTATCATTAGTTGATGAGTTTGTCGTCTTCCCAAACCCCCACCAATCCTGTCGCGGTAATTTTAGCCGGCGCCGGCGCTATTGGTTCATATTTGGCTGATTCGCTTTTGGCTCAGAATTGCCAAGTGGTTTGCTTTGATCAACCCAATGCTCTAAAAGACAACAACATCAGCCACTTAATTGGTAATCGTAATTTCCAGATGGTGGAAAAACTTCCTGACCAGCTAGGTGAGGTGGATTATGTTTTCTGCCTAGACACCAAGTGGTCTGGCTATTTGGATAATGGAAAACTGCAATCGGCTCGCTGGTTATTTTTAGGATCGGAATTTAAGGACAGCGTTTTCGATAAAGCTCAAGATTTGGGTATTAATTGTCGTTTTGTCTGTGCCGATGGTATTTTTGGTCCGCGGATGAACCTAAATTCCGATTCTTGGACGGCCAAACTAGTAAGTGATATTTTTTTTCGCCGGAGAATAAGACTAGCCGGTGACGGCTCTGCCCCAGTTTACCCTTTATTTGTTAAAGATTTGACTTCTGGTTTAACTTCAGCTCTGTTTATGCCCCAATCAGAGGGTCGGGTTTTCTATTTTGCCGGTGAAGAAATTACTCTTTTCTCTTTTGCCAAATTGTGGTCCGATCAGGTTGGCCAGGTTAAGATTGAGTTTGATGAGCAAAAAAAACCACCGACGATTAATTATCAAAGGGAAATCGAATTGTCTGGAAAAGAATTAGGCTGGAAGGTGAATCTTTCCTGCTCTGAGTTGGTTGGGTTAACTATAGATTGGCTTAATCGCCCCGATGTTAGTCGTTTATTATCTAGTGTTGGAGTGGCCCCTGACGAAACTGTAACCAACCCAGCCGGGGAGATTGATAAATCGGGGGAATCGATTACTGTCCAAGAAAATGCTCCTGCTGGCGGCCCTTTTCAAAAAAAAATTAAAGACACCAACCAGAAAAAAGCGGAGCCCAAAGGTGAGGGCCTATGGTTATCACGGTCTCTCCAGGAACCACCAGAAGAAGATTCAGCCTCGGTAATTCATAAAATAAATATTAGCCGGTTGCTTCAGGATAATCGTCAATCCAAAGCCAATTTACCGCCCCAGCCTTCTCCTAAAAAGCCACCATTAGCCGACAAAAATAAACGCTGGTTTAGTGTGGTTTTGTTAATTTTGCTCCTTTTTTTAGCGCCGATTCTTTTTTTAGCTAAAGATTTAGCTTGGGCAATTACCAGTCTTAATAAAAGTCAGCAATCGTGTTTGACCGGACAGTTATCTGCCTGTCGGAAACAAGCCGAAAGCGCCCAAAATCATTTTTATTTGGCCAAAAACACCATGGAAAAATTAACCCCCATATTATCGCCCCTGGTGGGCCAGAAAAACTTTTCTGAAATTATAAAAATGACCGTTTTGGGTCAAGAGGCGGCTGAGGCCTTGAGCTATTTTTCTGATTCTGCTCACCAGTTGGGACAGGTTTTTAGCACCATTATCAACCCAAGCCAAGAGGCGGATTTTACTAGTTTGGTTGAGGCTGGAGAGCGATCCACCCAAAGAGCCTATTTTAAGTTGGCCAATGTTGTTGCTACCGGCAAAAGCCTGTCTGGTAACTTAGCCAAACAGAGCTTGAGTCAACTACCGGCCATTGTTGATGGGGCTAAGCTAACACTAGACTCTTTGCCTTTTTTGGCTAACTTTTTAGCTTTCGATGAACAAAAGATCATTTTACTTTTGCAAAATAATATGGAACTACGGCCCACCGGCGGCTTTATTGGTTCTTTAGCAGTGATGAATTTTTCTTCTGGACAGTTAATTGATTTTGCCGTCAAGGACGTTTATGAGGCTGATGGTCAACTAAAAGGTCAAGTTGAACCACCCCAAGACTTGAGGGAATATTTAGGCGAGGAAACTTGGTATTTGAGAGATTCTAATTGGTCGCCGGATTTTCCGACTAGTGCTCGTCAGGTGCTGTGGTTTTGGGAAAAACAACTAGACCAAGATGCTGACGCCGTAGTAGCCATTAATCTTCAGGTAGCTGAAAAAATTTTATCGGCTTTGGGTGAAATTTATTTACCCGATTACCAAGAAACAATTACGGCCCAGAATTTATTTGAGCGAGCCGAATATCATTCTGAGGTTGGTTTTTTTCCCGGCTCAACTCAGAAGAAAGACTTCTTAGGCAGTTTGGTTTTTGAAATTTTGGCGGTTCTAAAACGGGAAAATAATCTATCGGCTTCGCTATTGACAGCTTTTCAGCAATCTTTTCTGGAGGGAGAGATAATGATGTATTTTGCCGATCCCAAACTAGAGGAACAAGTGATGGCCCTAGGTTTTGACGGCGGCATTAAAGAAGCAGTTTGCCAAAAGAAGAGCTGTTTGTCTTCTTATCTTTGGACGGTTGATACTAATGTTGGCGCTAATAAAGCCAATTTCTTTGTTAAAAAAAGACTTATTCAGCGATTAGGGGTGAGCGATACTCAAGTTAACCATTCTTTGAGATTAACTTGGCAGAATACCGCCCAAACCGAGGCCTGGCCCGCCGGAGCCTATAAAAACTATTGGCGTCTTTATGTCCCTGGTTCGGCGATTTTGCAAGAGGCTTTTTTAGAAAATAATGCTGGTCAAAGACAAGCAATTGATTTGGCTGTTAGTCAAAACTTGGGGAAAACGGTTTGGAGTTATTTGATTGAAGTGCCCATTAACTCTCAGATTACCCTAGAAGTAAATTACCAAATTAAAAATCAGTTTGATAAAGATCGTAAAAGGCTGGTTTATCTGGTCCAAAAGCAATCTGGGTCCAGTTGGGATGAGGATGTAACCCTAATTTCTTATCCGACTAATTGGTTGCCCCTAGTGGTTTCTCCGGAAACAGATATTGCCTCGGGAGCAATTACTTATCGTAATGTTCTTGATCGGGATCGTTTATTTGAATTTGAATGGGGAGAACCATAAACCTTGCGTTTCACGCAAGGAATTTTTAATTTCTAATTCCTAATTTTTAATATTGGTCTTATAGGTCCGATTGGACTGATATTATTTTTCAACTTTTGATTTTTAACTTTTAACTGTCAACTATTTTCGGTGTTGTGCCAGGACATTGTATCCACTCCAAGGACCTAGTTTTACTGAGACATCATCAAGAATGATTGGTAATACATAACGAATGTTATCATCAATTTCCGGCATGCGCCTCTTCAAGTATTGGTAGGGTGTTTGGTTATTTAAAGATGAATGTTCCCTCACATTGTTGTAGTAGTAAATGTAACCTAAAGATTCATCCAAAAGGTCTTTCTCGCTCTTGATTTGTAAAACCCTGGGGATGTAGAACTCATCGTCATCAGTTCGATGACTTCTCTCCAGATGAGCATTTTCTTCAGGGTGGCCTTTGTGATTCTGGATCAGCCGACAACCAAAGCCGGCGATGAGTTTTCTTAGCTCTTTTATCTTCATCCAGCTCCTGCCGCCGAATTCTTCTCCGTTGTCAACGGTGAAAACAATCTCACCGGTGATCCCGTGGGAGCGTAGCCACGAGATCACCCAGAGATAAAAACATAATCCATTAGTCCAGGACTTCTCGCGTGAATAGGCGATCAGCTTAAACCGACTGTTAACATCCATGGCCCCCCATTGGTAGTTGGGAATATCATACTGGTCTAGATGAATAATTTGTTTCCGGCTTAAGGCTTTTTGATCTCTAATAAATTTAATATCCATCTGGACAATTTCAAAGGGTTTAGCCGAATACCAATCAATAAACTCTCTTTTTTCTTTTCTTCTTCTTTTTGATTTCAGCTTACAGGCAAGTCTGTCTTTGTTTCTCCTTAAGATGTGCCGGATGGTCCCCGAAGGAACAAGAACTCCCTCATATCGCTCAAGGTGCCGTGATAATCTCTTTGGTCCCAGGTGGGTTTTGTTCTTGATCTCCATAACCTTGTCTTCAGTCTCGGCCGGCGTCTTGTTGGGTTGATGTTTGGGTATCTTTGGTCGATCTTTCAAATTGCCCTCTTTGCCCTTCTTTAAGATGTCATAGACCACCGGCCTTTGAATCCCAAAGGTTCTGGCGGTAAGGGCGATATTGCCCTTGTTAGTTTTCAGATATTCAAGGACCGCCATTCTGGCCGCTTCCGGGTTAACTTTTCTTAAGGCCTTGTAATCAATAATACGGGCGCCAATTGTCATATTTTTCTTTCACCTCCCTTGCGCTTAAATTAGGCCCCGTTAATTTTACTACCCGGTGGAGATATTCTTTATATCCCAATCGCATAAAGTGTATAGTATGTCCTGGACACCGCACA
>Ga0268279_1001310_pt1 | contig 14020 bp, 2 predicted proteins | sample saktaG_6_FD_190142 | JGI IMG/M metagenome (GOLD analysis project Ga0268279, IMG submission 190142) | Saline water microbial communities from Sakinaw Lake, British Columbia, Canada - sak_2010_1_5_80m | ecosystem: Environmental > Aquatic > Non-marine Saline and Alkaline > Saline ...
ACGAGGTTGCACGTATGGTATTGTGTTAATGGTGCCCGTTCGGAAAACACCACCAACCTCGTAGGATAGCGGCGTGAAGAGCCGCCGCTAACCTACGAGGTTGGTGGTGTCAGAGACTGGACGGAGGCGAGAGTTAGTAAAAAACATTACAGCATGAGCCAGCCCTGGGGTCAAGCCCGGGATCTCTTCTCCTTTTGGGTAATTATTTTTTGTAATTGGTATAAGTACGCGATTATTGATTTATTTTTTAAAAAGCAAACATTGAAAATTCGGTTGACATCACCGGATTTTCAAGGTATACTTTCATCATGATTAAACGTGAATTTGAAGCAAATAAAATTACCGGGCTTTTGAAAAAGTATCCGGTTGTTGGTTTAATAGGTGCTAGACAGGTGGGGAAGACGACACTTTCACAAGTTATAGCGCGAAATAACAAAGGACCGTCTACGCTATTTGATCTGGAAAATTCGGAAGATATAGCTCGTTTATCCGATCCCATGCTTGCGCTCAAAGACCTGAAAGGGCTTGTGGTTATTGATGAAGTCCAGAAGGCGCCGGATATTTTTCAGATATTAAGGGTTTTGGCCGATCGCGTCAGAAAAAAAACGAAATTTCTGATATTAGGCAGTGCAACGCCAGAGCTTCTAAAACAGAGCGCGGAGTCGCTTGCCGGCAGAATAATCTACCATGAGTTAGAGGGGTTTTCACTTAATGAAGTCGGAGAAAAAAATATTGACCAGTTATGGATTAAAGGCTATTTCCCGAAGTCTTTTACGGCAAAGTCATTAAGCGACAGCATTGAATGGAGAAAGAGTTTTGTAAAAACATATCTTGAAAGAGATCTTCCACAGTTCGGCATATCGGTAAGTTCCAATACATTGCGCCGATTTTGGAACATGTTGGCACATTATCACGCCCAGACGTGGAATGCTTCGGAATTCGCTAGATCTTTTGGAGTCGCGGATACCACCATAAGACATTATCTCGATATTCTTACTTCGACTTTTGTTGTGCGTCAACTCCTGCCCTGGCATGAAAATATCTCTAAACGGCAGATAAAAGCGCCTAAAGTATATTTAAATGATCCGGGTATTTTGCATGTGTTTTTGAATGTTATAACTAAAAACGATCTTTTGGCACATCCCAAGCTTGGCGCCTCATGGGAAGGTTTTATCCTTAACCAAATTATACAGATTTCACGGGCGCATAAAGAAGAATGCTATTTTTGGGCTACACATGCCGGAGCGGAATTAGATCTTTTAATTGTTCGCGGAAGAAAACGGATAGGTTATGAAATAAAGTTTACGAGTTCACCTAAAATTACAAATTCCATGAGGATAGCCTTGGATACTCTAAAAATTAATCAGTTGTTTGTTATACACGCCGGAGACAAAAGTTATCAAATGGCCGAAAAGATTTACGCCATAGCGGCAAAAAACATTTTGAAAGAAGTGAAGCCGTTGTCCTGAATCGGAGTAATACCAATTACAGAAAATAATTACCCAAAAGAAGCGAGATCCCCGGCTCCCTTCGACAGTCTCATGCCGTGTTGTTTTTTACTAACATTCGCCTCCGTCCAGTTTCTGACGCCGCCATCCTCGTAGGTTAGTGGTATCCGTTCGGGTGCCATTAACGAAATACCCCGAGTTTAACCTCGTAGGATGGAGAGAATCCAACCTACGAGATTGCTTTTTTATGCAATCTTTTAGTTGAACTTTAAATTTGCATAGATTCAAAAAAACAGAGGTTGGGTTTGTGTTGACGATAAGGGTTTTTTATGGTAAATTTTACGCATAATGCGTTACGCATAATGCGTAAAATAAAGAGGGGGGTTACAATGGGGAATCCATTTGTATTTAGCAAGGAAGTCGGCGAAAAGAACTTTTGCAATAGAAAAAATGAAATAAAAGAATTGTTGGGATTCGCGCGCAGTTCTCAAAATGTAATGATATTTTCGCAAAGAAGGTTCGGCAAAACGTCTCTTATTAAAGAAGTAATAAAGCGGGCAAAAAAAGAGAACATACTGACTGTATATGTTGATCTGTACGCGGCGTTATCAGAAACACATTTAGTAAAAATTTATTCCGAAGCCGTCTCCAATTCTTTGTTAAGCAAAACCGAAAAAGCGTTTAAAAACGCGGGGAAACTGTTTAAGCAATTACGCCCGCTACTGACACATGATGATGAAGGAAAACCCATTTTTAGAGTTGATATAGACAAATCAAAAACAATTTCTTTATTTGAAGATGTTATTGAATCTGTAAACCGCACTGTGGAGAAAAAAAAGAAAAAAGCGATAATAGTTTTTGATGAGTTTCAGCAATTGGGACAATTCAAAAATGACAGAGCGGAAAAGATTTTGCGTACGCACATACAAAAACATCAAAACATAGCTTATTTTTTTATGGGAAGCAAAAAACATCTGATAATAGACATGTTCAACAACATAAATCGGCCATTTTATAAATTAGCCGCGCCATATCCCTTGGAGAAAATTCCGAAAGAGGAATTGGTTATATTTATTTCAGAAAAGTTCGAAAATACGGGCAGAAAAATTGACAAGGAAAGTGCTTCTCTAATAGTAGATGTTTGTGAATCCCATCCATATTATGTCCAGTATTTGTGTCATGTTGTCTGGGAAAATACCAAAACCGGGGAAAGGATAAATTCTGACATAATTAAGGAAGGTATAAATGTTTTACTTAAACGGACATCTCCGACTTATGAGGCAACATGGACATTGCTAACAACAAAACAAAAAAAAGTAATGGAAACTATAGCAAAAATGTCAGAAGAAGACAAAATGTTTTCGGCGGAAATAATCGATAGATTTGATATAGGCGCGCTTTCGTCATTACAGCGTTCACTGGAAAGCTTAATAGATAAAGACCTGATCGATAAGGAAAAAGATAAGTACGCGATTGTCGATCTGTTTTTAAAGAAATGGATTAGGAACCTGTAATCGCTAAAAGCAGACCCGCCAAAACACCAACCTCGTAGGTTACTACCAACCTACGAGGTTGGTGTTTTTTCGGTTGGTGTTTTTTTTTGAATCGACCGCCACCAACCTCGTAGGATGGTAGTAAAGAGCACTACCAACCTACGAGGATGTTGGCGGAGTTTGTTGGTCGTTCGTGGCCCTTTTCCATTTAATCGCAAGTTTTGGAAAACTTGGTTGACAGGGGCGGGGTGGGGACGATATAATAACTGAGCGGTTTTTTGTTAATATTAGGAAAGCTATCATTGGGTGTTCAGTTTAATTCCGCGAAATTGGAGAAGACGTGTGAAGGCGTAACGGCGGAATTCCGCGGGCGTTTTGTTTTTAATAAAACGGAAATAAATTTTTAAAAATAGTTAGAACGGCACGGGTAATAATATCTTTTAGCGTTTCTATCCTAAGTGACATAATTCGACCAAAACCGCATGTTTTTGGGTAAATTTAATGATAAAAAGAGGGTTTTATTTTGCCCGCTGTTAACTATAAAAAAGTTAGAGAATGTGTTGTTGAATCTATACAGAACTGTGATATACTAAACATAGGTTAAGTAAGGAAAAAGCTTGAAGCATGATAAAATAACGATAGGAAGGTATCGATGAAATATAATCTCATGGGGGAGAATATATTAAGGCGTGACGATTCCGGTTCGGAACCGGGTATCTCCGAATGGAGAACGCGTCACCGTAATTTTATCAGATGCGTCAGCCTCGCGCTGGCCATTATATTTCTGCATCAGCAGATAGGGTGGGCGGAAAACGGGCACCCTGTTTGGGTTCAAGCCAAACCGATAGAGCTTCCGACAAATCATCAGCAATTCCCGGGCAAAGATTTAGAGATTCCGTATGATCTTGCCAGAGCCTCCGATAGCGCGGTAGGCGCCGGCGAAACCATTATTCACATCCAAGACGCTCACGCTTCACTCAGCGCGCAGTATTCAATAACAAGTCTTTTAGATTCTCTCGTCACAAATTATGATCTTGAATTTATCGCGGTTGAAGGTTCCTCCGGCTATATCGATACTTCCGTCCTCAGGTCTTGTCCCGATAAAGATATCCGTAAAAGTGTAGCAACTTTCTTAATGGAAGAGGGCTATATGAGCGCGGGTGAATTTTTCGAGATCACAGCCGCCGGCGATGATATGTGTCTCTACGGAGTTGAAGACGATGCTCTTTACGCGAAGAATGTGGAAAGTTTCCGCCGGATCCAAGAAGCTCGCGCTAAGCAAACGGGGTATCTTGTCAATTTGCTGGAACAGTTTTCACTAATAGCGGAAAAAATATATTCAAAAGATCTTCTTGAATTGAATATTAAGCATACCCTGCATAGAGACGGCTCTTTAAGCTTTTCGGATTATTGGGCGTTTCTTGAAATTTTTATTAAAAAGTACAATATTAATCTCACAAATTCCCGGGAAACAATAAAACTGCTCGAAGCGATAAATCTGGAAGAGACAATAGACTTCGAGAAAGCCAACGACGAACGCAGGCAGTTGATAGACGAGCTCAGTAAAAATATGGATAAAAAAGAGCTCGAATCGCTCGTTCTTGAATCGCTCGCTTTTAAACAGAACAAAGTCTCGCAAACAAAATATTACGCGTATCTCACGTCTCTCGCCGAGAAGAAGGGCATTCAGACAGAGCCCTACAAAAATCTTATAGATTTCTCCCGATATATCACAATATACGAATCCGTTCGGCTTTTCGAATTATACCGTGAAGTTGAAGAGATTGAGGGAAAAATCAGAGAATCGCTTTACAGAAACCTTGATGAAAAAGCGCTGTATGAAATGAGCTCTCTCGCGGCACTGCTCGAGAAACTTTATTCCGCCGAACTTAATACTGCGGAGTTTAAACGAGTAAAAGAAACTCAGCAAAATTTTGACCCCGAAAAATATTCAACATTCATCAAAGAAAAATGCGCGCGGTATGGCGTAATGATCACTTCCGGATATGACCTTTCTGAACTGAGCCGAGGCATCCAAGGCGCTATGGATTTTTACTCTGACGCCGAAAAAAGAAACGCCGCCATGCTCCGAAACACACTGGCCAAAATGCGAGCTGAAGGCAAAAGCGTCGCGGCGCTCATAACAGGCGGATATCATACGGACGGTCTCACAACGCTTATGAAACAAAAGAAACTTTCGTATCTTGTCGTCGAGCCGAAATTTGAAGACGGAAAAGAGCGCCCCTATATCGCGATACTTACGAACAAAAAGAAACCTTATGAAGAATTGCTTGAAGCCGGAAGATATAAACTGGCGATTAAACAGTTTTTTTGTGATTGCGATCTTGACGGGCTTAGATTGACTTTCGGCCGTGCCGTAGATGACGCAAGAAAAACCGGCGAAGATGTCAACCTTCTTAAAGAAAACTGGTGTAGAGAGTATAAAAAAACTCAGGATTCGAAAAGTTCTCTCAGAAAAGCGGAAACCAAAAACAAATCTATCAGCTCGGAAGAATTTGAAAAAGTTCTTGCAGAAGTTATCGCCCTAAAGAAAGGTATTAAAAAGACAGATAATTTGGATGATTCTGTGAACAAGTGGATTGATTCACTGGAAGAAAGTGTCGATTTAACCTCCGAAATGACCGACGAAGAAATTATCAATCAACTAAACAAAAATAAACCGGCAAGAATAAACGAAATCCTGGATATCCTCGAAACCGGCAAACATGGCGGCATACTTAATAAAGAAAACGTGCGCGAAATTCTCAGAAATTTGAAAGGTGAAAATAGTTTAGAGCTCCCTCAGTTCAACCGTAGGGACCGCCACCATCCTCGTAGGATGGAAAGAGCCCAACCTACGAGGTTGGTGGCGGGTTTAGAGATGAAATTGGAGGAAGTTGTTGAGGGTTTTATCGCTGATGTGAATGAAGAGAAAAAACAGCGCATTATAACCCTTTTTCTCATAACAAAAAATCATCGTTTTAATAATGAACTTGCATACATCGTTGCCATGAAAGAAATAATAGGGAATCGTTTAGGTAAAGGGGATCAAAAAAATGTTTTGGAACCGTTTGAAAAGACTTTAAGTGAAGTAAAAAAAACAATCTTAAGTCTGGGGCGGTCTGTCAGAAAAGGAAAAATTAGAAAAAGGCCATACATTACTATTAACAAAGAATCGCTTTTTTATTTCGACACAGAGAAGTCTTCTGATGAGGGCGCTCTTATCCAGATGGATAAAGAAAGTCAAAAGTTGTTAGGACGAGTATGGAGCAAAGAATCCGAAATAATTGAAGAACTTATGGGAGTGTTTGAAAAGGCAATAGAGATAATAAAAAGGAAAGATGAGATAGGAGAAAATATTAGCCAAATTTTAGGAGAATTACAATCTGCTTACATTGAATATGCGAGAGAAACGGGACAATTTAAGGTAAATGAATCGTTAACTTCAAGTGAAAAAGAGGAAAATTATACTAAAGAAGCCGATAAATTTCATAAGCTAATTATATGTTCAAGGGAGAAAATTGATATAATTTTAAATAATTTAAAAGATGACCAAAGTAAACCAGACGTCAAGCCCGTGCAAAAGACAAAATCCGTAAAATATACATTCAGTAAAGGATTTTCCCATGCCGAAATTCTTACAACTATGTGGATTTTGTTCGCCGCGGTTGTTGTTGTGATGTGCAATAACATGGGGCTTGCTCCGATGTTATTCTGCGCTTCTTCAGCACTTGGTTTAAGCGGCGTAATTTTGTTTATTGCCGAAAGATACAAACTTTTCGATAAAGCTCGTAAAGCCTTTTCTGTCGTGAAAGATAAATTTAATGAGGTTTTTACAACAGGTATAGAACGAGAAATAGAAATCCTCGAAGGCGCGTTGAAAAATCAAATCGGAGAAGATTGGCTGAATGAAAAGTGGTTCAATAAACTCTATTCTGCCGCAAATAAATACGCATTACTCAAACAAAAAGCGAAAAAATACAAGAGTTATCTTGAGAGGGTAATATTCTTGGTTAAAATTGGGATTCAAAATGAATCCCTTCGCCGTGTTAATGAGCTTTCCTATTGTGACGGGCACCTCTTGACGATGAAGAACGAAGATCTTAATAGGAAAGCAAGCCTTCTTATTAAGAACAATATTCCCGTTACCCCTGAACTTTTAACAAAATATTCGTTCGATAAACTTTTTGATGTTGCAATAAAAAGCCATATTGGGGTAATAGCCGAACAAAATATCACAAATATTGAACTCAAAAAATTTGTTTCGCTTATTAAGAAAAAAATACTTGCACCGGATAAGTCGCGGTATGAAGGTGAAGCCGCGGATGTGAGAGAATATCATCTAAACATAGAACAAGAAGAAATAAATAAAAAATACGGCGTTTTTTTAAGCGATATACAAAATTTCTATACAAAAAACAAGGACGAAAGAAAAAAGACACGAGAGAAAATATCAGAATTTTTCGAACGAGAAGTATATCGTCATCTTGATAACCTGAAACGTGCAGAGTTGGAAGAATTCGAAATCTTAAAAAATAAATTTCTCGCCGGAAACGAAGAAAAAATAATAGCCGCGGAACATCTTTTTGATATAACAAAAACAGACGCGACAAGAAAAAAACTGGTAGAAGAAAAAATAAAAGCTCTTCCGAAGAAAAAAGGGGAATTAGTAAATAAATTTTACAACGCGGCGAAAAAAGAATACCAAGAAAACGAAACCGCGTTTAATGATGCCCTCAAAAAAGTTGCTGAATATGTAAAAGATCCCGCCCCCGCGGAACTCCGGGGTTTACGAAAACTCACGAAAGAATTTCAGTTCAATCCAATTTATCTCGAAGAGATGAAAAGCTTCAGTCAGAGGCATGATGGATATGTAATGGATGAGAATCATCGAGCGGCGATAGACGAAATGAAGGAAGTACCGTGTTTGTTTTCTTTTTGGAACAGATTATTCGCGCCGGTGCGGAAATATACAATAAATGGTCAGTCACATTTCCGGCCGGAAAACGACCTTATGAGCAAGGCGCTTCCCAAAGAGAAATTTCAGACAGCATATGATGAGCTGATGGCGCTAACAAACGTGCGGTTAATCTGGAGCAAGGCGATCGCGGGAAGAAATTTTGGCATGGTGAATAGGATAAATGGCAGTACGGCTCTCGCGGCGGCGCGAATGTATGAATCGGGAGGGAAATGGTATGTAGTGTCCGGCAATTCGAAAAAAGAGGATCTCAGTATAGAAGAATATAACGAAGCGATTGGGGAACTATTAGGGCAGAAAAACATAAAAGCGGTGCTTTACGCGGCGCAAGAAGATGAGGCGCAGGCGCTATATGACAACATATTTTTTGCCGCCGCGCGGATGTTCAAGTCCGGCGAGGAATGGTACGTAAAAACAAATAAAGATCCGGCGGTGCCGGCATTACGCGTGGATAAATTTGACGAAGCGTTTGGAAAGTTCAGAGATCAGTCGTATGTAAAAAAGATGTTAGCTGATGAGAAAAAAGCATTAGTCGATGCGAAAAATTGGTTAGTCAGTGCAAAAAAGACGTTTGATGTCGCGGAAGAAATGGTGGCTTATGCGAAAAAGGTGTTAGCCGATAAGGAAAAAACGTTAGTCGATGCGAAAAAAGGGTTAGCCGGTGCAGAAAAGACGTTTGATGTTGAGAAAGAAATGGTAGCTACTGCGAAAAAGGTGTTAGCCAATGCAGACAAGACGTTTGATGGTGTAAAAAAAATGTTAGCCGATACGAAAAAAAGGTCAGCTGACGCAGAGATGATAATACAAATGTCATGCAACGAGATCTTCTTTACAATCGCGAAAATGGCGGAAACAAACGGCCAGTGGCATGTAAAAACAGGCGATGTTTCTATCGAAGTGGGAAAATTTAATGAAGCACTCGGTCAACTGGAGAAACGAATCGCGATACAACTTGCAAAAACGAGTAGCGCCGAACAAATTCGTGAACTCATGGGCAAAGAGGGCATAGAAGAATTCAAAACGGCGTCTACCGCGTTTAGGGCGCTTTTTCCTGAAGCAAAACCAAATTCCAAAATATTGTCCGGGTTCAGCCAGCGGTGGGAAAATTTGATGAATTCGCCGATGGTTTCTCGCATTTCTGAACTTGTGGGAAAAATTCCTTTCCTTAATAAGGTGAACCCGCGTTACGCGACAGCGGCTGTTTGCACATTTTTATTTATACTTCTTGTTCCCGCGGTTTTCACGTTTGGCGCGCTTCCTAAAATCGCGGGAAGCGGATTGGGCGAGGCTGGTATCGGACGTGCTCCAATGCCGGCTTTTCCGGGAGGGACAACCCCTGCTTTTACTTCGCGGGATTTAGGCGAAATATCCGCGAAACCGTTTTCCGAGATCAGCGGAAAAATTTTGAGTCGTCCGGCTTTTCCGGGGGTCACTCCTCCGAAATTGGCAATTCCCATAGATTTAGGTGAAATATCCGTGAAACCGTTTTCAGCCGAAACAGGTTCCGCAACTTCAAGCGTTACAGGTAAAACGCCGGATTCTTTAAGCGTAATCCCTCCGACAAAGGCTATAGCCGATTCCGAAATAGAAATCCCGGCGCCTTTAGAAACGATTTCGTTTGAAAAAGAAACAAAAGATTATGATTCCGGCAGAAAGCAAATTAAGCATCCAGACATTAAAATGCCGGCTTTTCCCGGCGGAACGAGCCCGTCGTTATCAGTGAACGGTGTAAAAATAAACGCGCCGGAAGTAGCTTCGGCAAAAAAAGTTTCAAAAGAACAGCTTAAAAAAGAAGAAACGCCGGCAAAAACCGCTGACGCACGGCAAGCAAGAGAAAAACCCGAGGACGTTCCTGAATTTGACACTCTGGAAGAAGCCGTTACTTTCGCGGGAAAGTATCCGGACGCTATCGACATCAATCTTCAGAACGTGATAGATTACGTAATAACCGGTGGAATTATTGAATTTGATCCGATCAACGTCAACCCCATGGCCGAATATACGCAGTATATATTGAAAGATATAGGCTTCTATACCGCAGATATAACCGGAATATTCGATGGCGCAACCCAAACCGCAGTCGAAGCGTTTCAGATACTTATGGGAATAACTGTTGACGGTATCGTCGAATCCGTAACTGTTACGGAAATGATAAGGTTGTATCTTATTGGCGCGGAACTTGCGGAGGAAGGGAAGGGGACTTTTGATCTGGAATATGTGGCAAACGACCTGTTGTATCAGGACACGGAAGATGTAATAAACGGGACAGTAAGTGTAAGAGGTGTGGTAAAACATATCGCGCCGGAAAACATAACCATAGATATAGACGTAAATATTGTTTACGCAATGAAAATGATAAATTTGTGGGAATTATTAAAAAAAGCGGAAGAAGACTCCGCGAAAAGGGCGGAAGCATTTGATAGATTAAACCTGGCAAGATCGTTGATTTATGAAAACAAAATGAGAGGTGTAGAAAATAACATTCCATTGGAAGACTTAAGTACAACAGAAGTAGATAACAATTTAGTTGCCGCGGCAAAGATGACAAACTTTTTAGCGGAACTGAGGTTAGCTGGAGATGATATGGCAAAACGCCAAGCTGTGTTTGACAAATTATTTTTGGCACGAGCATTAATTTACGATGGCAAGATAAGAGGTGTAGAAGATAAAAAAGACGCGAAAGATCTAACGGTAGAGACGGTGGATAGCAATTTTGTGGAAGCGGCGAAGATGACGAACTTTTTGGGGAAACTTGCGGCGGCGGAAGCGGCGGCTTTAGCGGAACCGGACGAGGCGAAACGCGAAGGAATAAGAGAAGCGAAGAGACGCGAAGCGTTTTACGAATTGTACTTAGCCCGCGCGATAATCTACGAGGGCAAAGTAAGAGGCGTAGAAAGTCAAGACGGCGCGACAGACCTGACAGTAGAAGAAGTAGACAAAAACATGGTTGACGCGGCGAAGATGACGAACTTTTTATCGAAACTCCAAGCCGCGGACACCGAAGCGACCGACGAACTAAAGACAAGTAAACGCCGAGAAGCGTTTGACGAATTGTACTTAGCGCGAGCGATAATCTACGAGGGCAAAGTAAGAGGAGTGGAAAGTCAAGAAGGCGCGACAGACCTGACAGTAGAAGAAGTAGACCAAAACCTGGTTGCCGCGGCAAAGATGACGAACTTTTTAGGAAAGCTGGAGGCGGCCGGTACGGATAATGCGAAGAGGATAGAGGCATTTAAGGAATTATATATTGCGCGTGCCAAGATGTATCAAATGGATGAAAATTCTGATGATTGGTATATGAGGAAGGGGACAGAGAAAGAGCCATTAGATGAGCCGCAGGAGGATTTAACGGTTGAGACGGTCGATAAAAAATCGTTTACAGCTGTGGACGCTTGTTTCGCGGGTGCGGATAAGGATGCTTTGCGGACTTTCTTTTTTGGTGAGAACAATGTTGGACCGGCGGACTTGTTGGATTATCTGGGGATGAATGAGGTTGAGAAGGACGGGGAAGGGTATATCCCTTGGGATGAAAATAAGGATCCGCTTCTTTTGTCGGGCTGGGTTGATAAGATGGTTACGGTTTTTAAAACGGATGAGTTTCAAGCGGTTATGAACGATGAAGTGGTGAGAGACATCCTTAACATTACTGACGCGCGCGGGGTCTTGATCGGTTGGACGAAGATGAGCGTAGAAGACAAAGATGGTAAAGTGTGGTTTGATTTGGAAAAGAAATGTAGCACTAAAACAAAAGCATACTTGATTATTTTACGCGCTTTATCACAGCTTGAACCGGCGCAAGAGATATTAGAGGAAAAAGTGGCTGATGGGGAACTTGCGGAACTCGCGAAAAGAATGCAAGCGGTGGAAGCAGAAGAGCCATACGTTCCAGATGAAACTACTATCGGGTTTAAGAAGGGGACGAAACAGATTTCAGCGGAAGAAGTTCTTAATATGATGATAATCGCGGGGAACAATAAGGTTTTTAGGGAAATGTTTAATGTCGATACGCAGGTTATAACAGAAGTTAACGCGGAAACTGGGGAAGAGGTAGAGAAAACCGTTTTTTATCGCATTTTGGACATACTTCAGCATGAACCCGCGGCAGGGAAATTATGGTGTCTGGCGACTAATGCTCATGAACTTAGGACTTCTCTGAATATGTCTCTGGACGAGGCTATAGCTGAAGTCGATAAAGCGGTGCCGGATATGGAAGCGTACGGCAAATACGCCAAGGAGAACGGGATATGGAAGAACGAGTTTGATATTAACGATGACGATGATTTTGGGGCTTTGGTATATTACCGCGCGCGTCAGGCGAGGGAAGGATTGGATTCTCTTATATATGAAGTGCCGGGAATGGTCGAGAAGATCGGCGGCAGGTGGTATTACGGGCGGGAACATTGGGATAAGGCAAAGCGTGAAAAGGCGAATCTTGATGTGATCATGGCTGAGACAAACTATGTTGTGTCGGGAGAAAGGGCTATTTTCGCGGGAGATTTATTGGAATATCAGTCTGTAACGAAGGCGATACGGGATGTTGAAAACGAAATGAACGTATCAGCGGCGCGGGAAGAAGGAGATCTTTTTGTGATAGGGACTCCGAAAGACGCGGACGCGAAGATGCTTGAGGCGATGACCTATAGACAGGAGCAGAGGTTAAATATCAAGGCATCGAAAGTTAAAATTGGCGGCGCGAGGTTCGGAACAGCGGAACTTAACGCGGAATTTTTATGGAGACTTTGGGGGCCGTGCCTTGAAGCCATATCAGACCCGCGTGAAAAACATAAAGATCCGGAGAAGCGTAAAAAGCTTAATAAAGAAGACATTATAGACGGCTCGATCGCTCCGTGGAAAGTTATGGATCCGTTTGTTAAGAGGATACATCTTTTCTCCGGTGTGAAAAGAGCCGAAGAATCGTCAACGAGTGAAGAAGAAGCGCTTAGCATCTCTAAACAATCTACGAGGTTGACGAGAGGTTATGCCCTCGAGCGGCCCGGGAAGAAAGAAGCTTTGAGCGGAGTGACGGGAAGACAAAGACATCTGATGGAATTGAGGAATAGAAAAGCGGTGATTGAAGAAAAAATCGCTTACGCGTTGGAATTAGAACCGGGAACAAGGATAGGGCTTTCGGAAATTATAACGCACGAAGATATTATTGAAACTTTCGCTAAGCCCGCGGTAACCGGTGTCAAAAAGAAAAAAGGACGGCTTGAAAAAGAAAGCAAAGCAAAAAAAGTTGAAGATAAGATACGGTCGGATATGGATTTTGAAATCGCTCTTGCTGAAGCACGGGTGAAAGCCGCGTACGCGGGAGTCCCGGGTCTTGTTCCATGGCAAGTCGGCGGCGAGGCGTTTCTTGACTTTGGAAGAATGCTGGAAGAAAGAAACCTTTTCGGAAGTCTCTCGTGGAAGAAAGCGAATAAAGCTGAAAGAGAAGCGGCTTTGATCAGAGTAAAAATAGAAAAAGAGAAATATGATGTCAGTCAGAATCGTTCGGTTTTGCGGTCGGAAAGCGTGATAAGTGAATATGTGAGGGCGAGAGGAGAAGCGGCGCGGGCGGAAACAAGAAAAGACGTAAGCGCGGAATTGGTCAGGACGCTTGAGGCGCGGGTCGAAGCGTATGGTCCCGGCAGGACCGAGAGTAATATTAAGGAAATAGAAGCGGCAAGATTGGAATCTGATAAAGCGCTCAGTTACGCCGCTGACGCCCAGGCAACACTGAGCCAAGCCAAACTTAATTTGAAAAGGCGGGGATTTTCTGAAAATATATTTGCCAGACGAGGAATGGGCGGGCAGACGGAGTTTCTTTTTGAGGAAGTGTTCGGCGCGAATCTTGAAGACGGTATTCAGTTAGCCAAAAAACTTGATCCGGCGGAACTTTTAAAGATCGCTTTGGAAAATGGGTTAAAGGAACACGAGCTCGGAACCGATGAGGCGAAGGAGAAAAGAAAAGCGCAAGGTTTAGAATGGCTGGATCGGTTTGAGCTTGATCTGCGAGTATCATATCTTTTGGATGACCTCAAAGATTTTAAGGCGACGGGTAGAAAAACAAGTTGGAGTAAAAGCATTGGCGCGACATATCTTCTGTATGACCCGGCAAA
>Ga0268279_1001311_pt1 | contig 14011 bp, 5 predicted proteins | sample saktaG_6_FD_190142 | JGI IMG/M metagenome (GOLD analysis project Ga0268279, IMG submission 190142) | Saline water microbial communities from Sakinaw Lake, British Columbia, Canada - sak_2010_1_5_80m | ecosystem: Environmental > Aquatic > Non-marine Saline and Alkaline > Saline ...
TTATTAGCGTGAGTGTTTTTGAGAAAGAACCTATTTTACAAATAGTTACGAACAGCACTTACAACACCCAAGGCGACCATTCTTGTAATCAATTGAATTTATTTAACTAATAACCGGACAGTAGTGAAAATATATAATGAGGTGGATTATAAAGTTGCATACGCATTTTGCTATATCCATTCCAAAACAAACCAGACGGCTGCTTTCCTGGTTGGCTCTGATGATGGGATAAAAGTGTGGATTAACAGTGAGTTGGTGCACGATAACTATGTTGCCCGGGGGCTGAATTTCAGGGATGATAAATTTACAGTAAGATTGAATAAAGGTTTAAACAAAGTTCTGGTTAAAGTCGCCGACGGTGTTCGTGATTGGGCATTTGTTATGGAAGTGCTCGACGAGAGCGGGTATGCCGAATATCTTGAGAAAGAAAGAGAAAAAAACGATTATAACGATTTTCTTAACTGTAAGTTAATTCCCGTTGGAAATCCCTGGGACACTTCGTTTAATCCGGGGCAATTCCCGGAACTGCGCTGGGATAAGCCATATCTTGTAGAAAAAGTCATGGGGAAATTTTCTTTGGATATTCGTTGGTTTGATGCGGATTACAACGAAGTAACCACTCCTGAAAATCCCGGCAGATATGCCTACTATGCCAAAGGAGTCACTTCGAACGGATTAAAAATCCGCAGAGCCGGCACAATGTACTGTGCGCCGGCAGACTGGTATATCTGGAGTGAAAAACCTAAAGCATATTTGGAATATATTCCCATGAAGTACTTTGATAGCAAAGCCTGGAATGCCAACCGGGAAGCCATTGCCGGATATATCGGAAGAAATCTTCTTCGCGCAATGTTGGGGACAAATGAGGGGGCGGTTCTGCTGTCGTATCTGCATGAAATGGAACCAACCGGCCAGAAACCGCGGACGACCGATACTCCGATGATTCGTGATCATGATTACCACCTCGGTTTAAAGAGAAAAATGCTTGGAATTGAAAATAAATGGCAAACCTTACAAATGCCTAAAGAAATTGTTGGAGAGCCCGCCAGAGTACTCCGAAAAGGGATAGCCGCAGAGGCTGGTATAAAGCCCGAAACCGCTCAGAACATCAGAAATGTTTGTCAACAGTGGTTCCAGGAGAGCAGTGAGCCCTTTGATATTTTCGTGGCAAGGCATGGGTTTATTATTATCCATGATGCATTTGGCGAAGACCTTGATGGTAAATTCACACTTGATAAGCCCACCCCGATGGCTTCTTTGACAAAACTTGTAACCGGTGTAATGTTTGCTCAATTTGTCGACCAGGGCTTGATCGACATAGATGATCCGGTTGGCCTTTTTCTACCCGATTTTCCGGTAGAAGGAAAAAATGTACTGACTCTGCGTCATTGCTTTACGCATACTTCAGGGCTCTGGGGACATGAAGAGTGGGGCGGGCTTCATAATCCTTGGCTTGAAAATGTAGTAGCGAATCTGACGCCCCGGCTTACTCCCGGCAAATGGCACAACTATAATGGAATGGGTTATGATCTTGCTGGCAGGGTGATGGAAATGGTCGGCGGTAAGAGTATTTTCAGGCTGATGCGGGAAAATTTCTTTGATCCTCTCGGATTAAAAAATACTTTTTTGGAAGAGGATCTCGGCTTCAGCTGTAACAGTACGGCTGAGGATTTTGCGAAAATAGGACAATTGTTGCTGAACAAGGGATCATACGGAAACTTGGAATATTTTTCACCGGAAACTTTTGACAAGATTATACCAAAACCGCTCAATAAATACTATCAAGGAATCGATTTCGATTGGGGAATCGGGCTTACCTGGATGACGCAAAACCATCCCGATGCAGGAAGCAATGGTCTGCCGGCTGATGCGACAATTTTAAGTAAAAATGTGATCGGGCATGGCTCGGCCACGTCGGCAATTCTGCGAGTAGATTTAGATAACGACCTGGTAATCGCTCAATCCCGAAAGATTGGGGGAAAAGCATATGAAAAATATTTGGAAAAACTTCTCCTGACAATTGAAGAAGGATTAATCCAATAATATAATTTTTATCCGATTAACCCTGATTCACATGCTGCGTCAATGGCAGTACTGGTATAATAACGGTAAAGATTTTGTATCTGTAATAACAATTCTTTTAATAATAACATTTTGTTAACCGTTTAAAAACGGTTATTAACTTGATGTTAATCAGATACTATCTTTAATATTACTTTAATTACAGATGCTTTTTATTTTGATTTAAATGCTTAGACAAGGAACAGAAATGAAATTTTACCTTAGTAAAAAATGGATGTTACATTTATTACTGCTTAGCCTTCTGTTATATGATTCTTGTTCAAAAGTTGAGCACAAATGGGAAAACGAGCAGATTTACGGAATAAATAAAGAACCTGGACACTCAACACTTATGCCTTACAACAATGAAGAAATGGCACTGAAGGGAAAACAAACTATTTCGCTAAATTTTCTTAATTTGAACGGAAAATGGAAATTTAAATGGACCAAGAATCCCGCTGAAGCAGACATCGATTTCTTTAAAAATAATTTCAATGTTAACGAATGGACTGATATCGAAGTGCCCGGCTGCTGGCAATTACAAGGTTTCGGCACACCCATTTACACAAATGTAAAATATCCATTTCGTCCGGTTAATCCGCCGTATATCCCCAATGATAATAACCCGGTCGGCAGCTATAAACGCACTTTCGAGATTCCACCGGAATGGAGTAATCGCCAGATATTTTTGCATTTTGACGGTGTAAAATCTGCCTTTTATCTATGGATTAATGGTGAAATAGTTGGTTACAGCCAGGGAAGTGCGACTCCCGCGGAGTTCAATATCACCAGGTTCATAAAAAAAGCAACAAATACGATCGCCGTAAAAGTTTTCAGGTGGTCGGACGGCAGTTACCTGGAAGATCAGGACGCCTGGCGTTTGAGCGGTATATACCGGGATGTTTATCTATTCTCAACACCAGAAATACATATCCGGGACTTTTTTGTCAAAACAGAATTTGACAGGAACTATGCAAATGCCGTTCTGGATTTTCAGGCCAAGATTCAGAATTATTGCAAAAAGGATGTGAGTGACGGTACAATGGAGATTTCTTTGTATGATGCAGAAAGACAGCCCGTCTTTGAGTCTTTGAAAAAAGAGTTCGCTATCGGTAAGAAAGAAGATGGGATACTGCATTTTTCGCAGATGGTGAAAAACCCGCAAAAATGGTCGGCAGAGTATCCGTATTTATATACATTGATATTACGTTTAAAGGATGAAAATAATGAGATAATAGAGATCGAAAGCACCAAAATCGGATTCCGGCAGGTCGAGATTAAAAACGGGCAATTGCTCGTAAACGGAAAAGCCGTCACGTTTAAGGGTGTAAACCGACATGAACACGATCCCGATCACGGAAAAACTGTTTCGGAAGATATAATGATTAAAGACATCAAACTCATGAAACAGTTCAATATTAACGCCGTGCGCACATCTCATTATCCTAATTGTCCACGCTGGTACGAATTATGCGATGAATATGGAATATATCTCATAGATGAAACAAACATTGAAACCCATGAGCTATGGAGTAAACTCTCGCAAGATCCGTGCTGGGAAGACGCATATGTCGATCGTGTTCAGCGGATGGTGGAACGTGACAAAAATCATCCTTCAGTTATCATCTGGTCGCTCGGTAATGAATCCGGGTATGGACCCAACCATGAGGCGATGGCTGCTTTGGTAAGAGAATACGATCCGACCCGTCCGATTCATTATGAGGCAACTGATCCGGGCTATTCATCCGAACCCTCTCATTTTGATATTATCGCTAATATGTACCCGTCTGTTGAAAAAATGGTGAAATTAACCCAGGATTATCCTGACAGACCTGTCATAATCTGTGAATATGCGCATGCCATGGGAAATAGCGTCGGCAATCTGAAGGATTACTGGGATGCTATCGAAAAATATCCTCGCTTACAAGGGGCATTTATCTGGGACTGGGTTGACCAGGGATTACGGAAAAAGACTGACGACGGTACCGAATATTTTGCCTATGGCGGAGATTTTGGTGAAAATATTACTGACGGAAATTTTTGCATAAACGGAATAGTTTCTCCTGACAGAGTGCCGGAGCCGGAATTGTATGAAGTAAAAAAAGTTTATCAATTTATTAAAGTTGAAAATATTGATCTTGGAAGTGGACTCATAAAAGTCACTAACAATTATGATTTTCTGAATATGGAAAATCTCCGGATGACCTGGGAAATCGTTGGCGATGGAAAAATATTGCAAAACGGTGTTATTGAAGATCTCAATATTAATCCTAAAGAATATAAAACCATTAAAATTCCTTATAATTATCCCAAACCGGAAGCCGGAACCGAATACTGGCTGAACATCGGTTTTTGTTTGAAAAATACTGGAAGTTGGGCTGAAAAAGGGCACAAAGTCGCCTGGGAACAATTCCGGATTGACATTAAAACACCGAAGATATCATCGCTAAATTTATCAAAACATTCTGATTTGAAAGTAGATGAAAGTAATGAAAAGATATCTGTTTCCGGTGAAAATTTTAAGATTACTTTCAGTAAAGAATCCGGAGCTATTTCCTTCTTTAGTTATAAAGGAAAAACTCTTTTACAGCAAGGGCTTGTCCCCAATTTCTGGAGAGCTCCGACTGATAATGATTGTGGTGGCAATGACAGGAGTTTTGCTCAGCGGTGGTTAAAAGCCGGCCTTGATAATTTAAAAAAAGAGGTTAAATCAGTTACAGTCGATAAAATATCTTCAGATATGGTTCAGATCAATATTCTTTTAAATATGATTGCAAAATCAGATAATATTTCATTTAAAACATGTTATTCGGTTTATAAGGATGGCACTGTTCTGGTCGATAATACAATTGATGTGGGTAAAAATCTACCGCCATTACCCAAAGTTGGAATGCAAATGATACTGCCCGATGAATTTGATCATTTTACCTGGTACGGGCGCGGACCGGGCGAATCTTACTGGGACAGAAAAACCGGGGCGCCTGTAAATATTTATGAAGGGACAGTTTCGGAGCAATATTTTCCCTATATAATGCCGCAGGAGAATGGCAATAAAACTGATGTCCGGTGGGCATACCTGAATGATAATAATGTCGGTTTGATGGTTATCGGTAGCGAATTGCTGAATATAAGTGTTCATAGATACTCAGTTGAGAATCTGACTCAGGCAAAGCATACCTATGAAGTAAAAGAAAATAATATAGTATATCTAAACATTGATCACAAAGTTATGGGGTTAGGCGGTGATGATAGCTGGAATCCGCGAACTCATGAAGAATATCTTCTCTATCCGGGAATTTATAAATATTGTTTTCAATTATATCCAATTGAAAATAATAGAAAAGAAATAGTAAAAAGATCGAAAATTAAATTACCAGGGGAATAAGAAGCGGGATTGGGTTGAGCCGGAATTTTAAAGCATTATTTTTGATTTTATCTGTAAGTACAGGGCTTATTGCTAAAAGTAATACGATTGAAATTAATATCAGTGAACAATATCAGGTGATTGATAATTTCGGTGCGTCGGACTGCTGGTCAATGCAAAAAATCGGTGAATGGTATACTCCTCAAAAAGAGCGCGTCGCCGATTTGCTCTTTTCTGTGGATAAGGGCATCGGACTGTCAGCGTGGCGATTCAATATTGGGGCGGGGATAAACCGGACGACGATCCAGCATCCCTGGAGAACAGCGGAGACTTTTGAAACAGGTGAAGGCCAATATGACTGGACTCGTCAGGAAAATGAACGCTGGTTTCTGAATGCTGCAAAAGAAAGAGGGGTAGATCAATTTATTGCTTTTGTTAATAGTCCTCCGGCAAGAATGACGCGCAACGGCTATACCAATTGCACAGATGGTTTAGGCAGTACCAATTTAAAAGATGGTTTTGAAGAACAGTTCGCCGCATATCTGACTGATATCCTGGAGCATTTTAAAGATAAGTGGGAAATTGAATTTGATTATATCAGTCCGGTAAATGAACCACAATGGGAATGGAATGGCAGTAATCAGGAAGGAAATCGGGCCAGTAATTCCGATATAATTGCAATTGTCGAGGCTCTGTACGATAAACTTCAGGAAAGGGGGTTAAACACAAAGATTTCCATCGTGGAGAGTGGTAATCTGGCAAGCTGGGATAATGAAATTGAATATCTGAACACAAAGTATGGTGAAAAATATGGTGATTATTTAAAAGAAGTAATTAATAATCCCGGGATTAAAGATAAAATCGGCAACCATTTTTCCGGTCATTCTTATTGGTCGGACAGGATTGGAGGTCAGTTAACAGAGGACCGGCAGGCTTTATTTTTTAAGATTTTACCTTACTTGAACGGCGGCTGGAAGTATTGGATGACCGAATATTGTGTTATGGATGGTCCTGAAGGTAATGGCGGACGCGGACGAGATTTGACCATCAAAACCGCTTTGGATGTTGCAAGGGTTATTCATTATGATTTAACACTGCTTCGTGCCAACGCCTGGCAATGGTGGACCGCAATCTCACCGGAAGATTATAAAGATGGGTTAATTTTCACGAATTACAAGGATGATCCGAATTCACAATCCATTATTGAAAGTAAGTTGTTATGGGCATTTGGTAATTTCAGCCGGTTTATCCGACCCGGATATAAAAGAGTGAGATGCAGCGGGGCAAATGATAGATACGGGCTTATGGGATCTGCATATATTTCTCCCGATCAGGAAAATATAATCGTGGTCTTTGTCAATATGAGCGAATCCGAGGAGCCGGTATCCTTCCAAATTTCGGGGCTGGATTCCAATAAAAAGGTTCAATCATTTACTCCCTATGTAACCAGCGATAAACTTGGTGATGATTTACGAAAATATGCAGATTTTTCCGCTGACAACGTATATATGGTTCCTGCACGTTCGATTGTTACTTTGGTTGGTAAAATAATCGACACAACGGGTTTGGATTTTTTTCACGGTAGTATTCCCACTGATTATAAACTCTTCCAAAATTTCCCCAATCCCTTCAATAGCAGGACGAAAATATATTATTACATGCCTGCCGCCAACCGAGTCAGAATTTCAGTTTATTCACTCCTTGGAGAGCAGATTAAAACGATTGTTGACGATGAACATTTAGCCGGGTTTCATTATGTCAACTGGGATGGTAAAAATCAGAAAAACAATGTAGTCAGCAGCGGCATTTATCTCTATTCAATGCAAGCCGGCAATCAAAGAGATCTAAAAAAAATGATATTCATCCAGTAGCAATTTGGGAAGGAGGTGACCGGTCAATTAATATCTACAAAATTTTATTAGACTGTGTATCGAAAATCATTAAAAAAGGAGAATGAAATGAAAAAAGTAATTGTATTCATTGGTATTTTTTCTTTAGTTTTATCAGTTTCTTTTGCCCAAGACATATCTGTCGTGTTCTATAATGGAATGGAGTTCCCGGAAGGCGTTTCATTAAGTTCATGGGGTTTTACTACAAATCCAATGGGACTGGCAGACGGTTTAGGCTATACACCCGGAACGCCGGCGATTTGGTGGGAGACTTCGGATTGGTCCTGGCAGGGAATTCAGTTTGATTTACCAGGGCCTGTTGACCTAAGTCCAATCTGGAATACGGATTCTTTACAATATAAACTAATTGCTCCGAGTGGAATTAACACATTGGCTATTTATTTATTTGATGCAAATGGCAGCTATGATAATGCGGTATATATGGTTTTGTCCGATTACGATTCGTATTATGACGGAACATGGAAACAATACAATCTTAAGTTAAAAGATTTTGTATTATATAATTCCGAGAATACATTTGACACAAGCCAGGTAACAGCGATGAGTATTGAGGCGGCATATGAAAACTACACAATATCTGAAGAAATGTATTTTGACGATATTTGGATTGGTAAACCGAACATTCCCATCCAAATGACACTATTCAACGGACGCTCTATACAGCAGGGTGTCACCTTTGAATCCTGGGGATTTGAAAATAATGATTTGATTCTTGCCGAAGACGAAGGCTATACTCCCGGCACACCAGCTATTGTCTGGGAAACTTCTAACTGGGACTGGCAGGGCAAAGGATTTATTTTCAATCCACACAATTTTACCTATAGTTGGACTGTGGATACAATTAAAATCAAAATTAAGGCACCTGCTGGTATTAACGATCTTGCCCTCGAATGGTATGACGAAAATTATTATACCACTTATGCAATAGCTCGAAAAGTTTTGGATGATGTTGCCTGGGATGGAGGATGGAAGTTGCTGGAGATTGCATTAAAAGATTTTACCGTAGATGAAAATTTTGATATCAGCAAGATCATAGAATTTGGTATCGTAGCAGCTGGCACTACTATCCCGGAACGAATCCTTATAGACGATATCTGGACCGGGAATCCCGTTATTGACGTCGTCCCGCCTCCATCTCCAGCAAATGTCAGAGTAACCGAGGATTCGGAATATCCCTACATGAATTTTGTTATATGGGATGATATTGAAGCAGAGCACGGTGAGACTTATGATGTCTATGCAAGCCTGCAGCCAATTACCGATCTTAATGAGTCCGGTGTATTTAATATAGCGATGAATGTCGAAGAAGGGGTAAATTTAGTCGCTCACCATATCTATCATCCCTTGACTGAAGGAGAGATTTCATATTATTATGCCGTTACCTGCACAGACGGAGCCGGGAATAAATCTGTAGATTTTGCTACAATGGCTGAATCATATACTAATGTCGGTAAAAAACGGGCTATTATCTCCTTAGATGCGCCTCAAAATTTCGCTGCCGATGGCAATCTTTCAGAATGGGAACACATTATTCCATTTACGTTAAATCCTGCTCGCAACCTCTGTGATGGAGTTTTTGATGATTCTCTCGACTATTCCGCTTATTGCTATGTGGCAATGGATAATGAGAACCTGTATGTGGCATTTGATGTGATTGACGATGTATTCTCATGGCGGGAAGGTAACACGGTAGATTGGTGGAATGACGAAAGCATTGAGTTCTTTTTTGGACTTTATGAATTCCGTCAATATCACCCCTATTTTTTCACGGGAGAAGAGCCGGATTACAGACTTGTATTTTTACCCAACAAAATACTCCTGGGAAGCGGTGATTCGCTTGAAATAGATCCAACTAATTACTATTTTGAACCACTCGGAGAGTCAGATTATATTATTGAGGTTAAAATACCATTTAATAAAATTCAATCACCCGGAGATCGTGTATTCGTTCCTGTATCCGGTATGGCAATCCCGTTTGAAATATTTGCAGCCGATGCCGATGTGATCGATGGTGGTTCCGCATCCAGAATTCAATTGGGAGATAATGCCGCCAGGAACCCATACCATGGCGGACCTAAAAACTGGACATTCGCCTGGGTTGGCATGCCGAATTTATTAGATATTGATGAAGGCATTACAAATATTGTACATACTTGTTATTTAAGCTACAACTATCCAAATCCATTTAATCCGAATACCACAATTAATTACGGTATTACCCAAAGTGGTAATGTTGAGTTGTGCGTGTATAATTCGTTAGGTCAAAAAGTTGTTTCTTTAGTCAGTCAGTATCAACCGGCTGGAAATTATACTATCAACTTTAACGCTGCCGGATTATCTTCGGGTATTTATTTTTATAAAATATCGACACAGAACTTTACTCAAACGAAGAAGATGCTTTTTCTGAAATAGTATCAAATGACTGTTAATTTAAAGTGTGCGATTGTACAAAAATCGCACACTTTACGACAAAAAGGAGGCTAAATTGAAAAAGGTTCTTTTATTAATCATTTTGTCACTTTTGTTGTCATTTAATTTTGCTCTTGGTAACTCACTGATATTTTTCAAAGGAGAGCTGCCTGCAGATATGTATGTCTGGCCCTGGGGGTTCCTGGAAGATCCGGCTGTTGTACCCGGTACCGGCTATACGCCAGGCACTGGATCTCTGAGGTGGGTTACCCACGACGGAGGTGAATGGCAAGGAGCCTTCATCGGTCTAAATAGCAACGTTGGCGTCGATATGGCATCCATTTGGGAAAGCGATTCGGTCTATTTCAAGATTAAGGCGCCTAATGGATTGGCGGCATCTGATACAATGTATATCTGGCTTTATGACTCGAGAAATAGTGACTGGGATTATGCTTCATATTACAAACTTGAGTCTTTCCATGATATTGATGATGGAAATTGGCACCAATTCAGTATAGCTCTGAAAGAATTTATAGCAAACGTCAATGATATTAATAAAACAGACATCGTTGCCGTAAGTTTTGAAGCATCGAGCAGCGGAATCGCATCTGAAATGTACTTTGACGATGTATGGATTGGCGATCCGGATATCAACCTTACAATGACGCTTTTCAACGGGCTGACAGTTTCCGAGGGCGTAAGCTCGGAACGGTGGGGTTTTGCGGACAACAGTTTTATAATTGCTGAAGGTGAAGGCTATGCCCCCGGAACAAATGCGATTGTATGGGAAAATAATACATCCGATGGCCCTTGGGATGCCGGCATCGGATTCAGTTTTAATAACCAGGATTTCAGAGACAGTTGGACGGATTTTTCACTGAAGATAAAAATCAAGGCCCCGGCGGGTATCAATGACCTCGCACTGCTTTGGTGGGATCCGAATTGGAATACTGCTACCAGGGCTTTAAGTGATGTCACCTGGAACGGAGAGTGGCAGCTTTTATCAATTCCATTAGCAGACTTTACGGTAGACGAAGGTTTCGATACCAGCAGAGTCTATTATTTCAGCATTGGTCCGGTGGCAACAGCGATACCGGAAAGAATTCTTATCACCGATATCTGGACGGGGGATCCCGTTATCGATTTGATTGCACCACCTGCTCCTGAAAACATTCGGGTTGATGTGTCATCTCCCTATGTTAATCTAATTGCATGGGATAATATTGCAACGGAAAATGGGGAAACCTATAATGTCTATGCAAGCCTATTTCCAATTACAGATCTTGGTTTACCAGGCGTTTATATCGTTGCTGCGAATGTTCCTGAAGATCAGGTTGCGGTTCACAATGTTTATTATCCATTATCTGAAGGAGAAATATCATACTATTATGCAGTAACATGCACTGATGCGGCAGGCAATAAATCTGATACCTTTGGTAGCACAACAACACCTTTTACGAACACCGGTAAAAAACGGGCAATAATTTCATTGGATGCACCTCAGAATTTTGTTGCTGACGGCGACTTTTCCGATTGGGGTGACATTGTTCCATTTAAATTAAATCCCGCTCGCAACTTATACTGGGGAAATATCAAAGATTCACTCGATTATTCAGCTAATTGCTATGTAGCCATGGATAACGAAAATCTTTATATAGCATTTGATGTATTTGACGACGTTTTCTCATGGTCAGCCGACAACACAGTGGATTGGTGGGAAGATGAATGCATAGAATTTTACTTTGGCTTTTACGAGCTGGGTATTCCACACTCGTATTTTTTCCGTGGGGCAGAACCGGACTATAGGCTTGTATTTTTACCAAACGAGTTGGATTTATGGAGTGGAGAAATGTATGCTGCAGGAACGGAAAACTACTATTTTGAAGCATTGGGCGAATCCGATTACGTCATTGAAGCCAAAATTCCCTTTGCACAAATTCAGGTAGCCGGAGACAGCACATACACCCCCAAGGCAGGTTCAATAATCCCATTTGAAATATTTGCCGCAGATGCAGATGTTGCTGACGGCGGGTGTGAGTCCAGACTTCAATTAGGTGATAATGCGGCTCTAAATCCATGGGGCGGCGGTCCGGAAGTATGGACATTTGCCTGGGTGGGAATACCGAGTTTTACGTCAGTTGAAGAGAACAATCCGATAAAAGTTTCTTCTTATTATTTAGGTAAAAATTATCCGAATCCATTTAACCCCACTACAACTATTAATTATTCCATTCCCAAAAGCAGTGATGTAACCTTATATGTATACAACACCCTTGGACAAAAGGTAAAAACTCTGGTTAATGCAAAGCAGACAGCAGGAAAATATACAGTGAATTTTGACGCGTCAAATTTAGCATCAGGTATTTATTTTTATCAGATAAAAGCCGATAATTTCACTAAGGTTAAGAAGATGGTATTAATTAAATAATCCTTTTTTGATAGAGTGTGGGATTTATCATCCCACACTCTATCCTGTGAAAATCACTGGGTTTGGAAAAAACACTGATGAAATTAGTAGGACCTATACTGGTTTATTTAATTTGTGGCTCAATTGTGTTTGCTACAGGGAAAATGAATATTGATCCATCCGACTCTGATATTCTTTATACCGGTCGTTTTGAGTTTACCAATCCATCAAATCCGGTTTTCAGCCATGTCGGGGTATCAATAAAGGTAAAATTTTTAGGTTCGGGAATTTCAGCAAGCTTTTCTTCTACACCCAAAACAAGCTATCTCTATGTAATAATAGATGATAAAGTAGATATACATAATAGACAAATCCTTGAAGTGGGAGCCTCACAACAAACCTTTGAACTAGTGTCGAGACTATCGGACACTATTCATAAAGTCGAAATCGTAAAATTAAATCAATGGGATACAAAGGTAATATTTTATGGATTTGTAGTAAATGGTGAGGGGCTCGCAGAAAAGCCGGAAAGAAAGAACCTGTTTCTGGAGTTTTATGGTGATTCGAATCCGGCCGGATATTCAACATGGGATACTAAAGACCGTGGCGCGGAAAGAGATAACGGCGGATATTTTACTTATCCCGGTATTGCAGCCAGGATGCTAAATGCTGATTTTAGTAATATTTCCGGCGGAGGAGCAGGGATTACCAACAAGGCGTCCTGGAATTTGGTAAATTATCATTATCTAATTCACATGAATGATCCTGCAACTCAATCAAATATCTGGAATTATAATGATAATTTTTGGAAATGTTCTCCAGATGCCATTATTATTAATTTAGGAGCAAATGATTATTATCCGCATGCTTCTAAAAATGAAATTAAATCGGGTTGGAAAAATTTTATCAAAAATATATTGCGTGGATACTATCCGGATGCTCATATTGTACTGGTGAATTCTTATGGCTGGGCAATAAATGAACCGGCGGATTATGTTCACGAAGCGGTCGGGGAACTCCATGATTCAGGAGAAAATAATGTATCTTTTGTACGTTTTCCTTGGCTATGGGGCCAGCAACATGCCGTTGTGTGCGAACACGCAGGATTTGCCGATATTCTGGCTAAACATCTGGCTAATGAACTAGAATTGCCACAGCCAGCCCCCAATGAATTATCAAGTTTCGCAGAATATGGGACAGTCAGCAATGGTAGCTTTGAAAGAAGTATAATTGCCGGGGAGCCTGATGGCTGGCGCTCAAGTGGAATAATTAATTTAATCAATAATCCTGCTATTGCGGTGGATGGGAATTACTATTTAAACCTCGAAAACGGGGGGATGGTTCATTATGCAAACGACGCAAAACCGGGTGATTCCTTCGAAGTAACAGCATACATGCGGGCAAAAAGCGGCAATACAGGGAAATTAAAAATTGAATTTAAAGATCAGGGGCAAAATATTATTTATTCCGGGATAGTTGAGGGAATAAAAACTTTGACAAATGAGTGGCGGGAGTATTCCACTTCAGGGAAAGCACCTCTCAATACCTGGCAAATAAATATTGTCTTGCAAGCCGGATCAGGAGCATCTGTTGATTTTGACAATGTAAAACTTGAGAATGTGATTGAAACAAGTTCATTATTTGAACAAGCCATGTTAAATAAGATTACGTTGTATCAAAATAGCCCAAATCCTTTTAATCCCAGTACACAAATCCAATTTGAAATTACGAAACAGGGATTTGTTAATCTGGCATTATTCAATCTTCTCGGGGGAAAAGTTAAAACATTGATTCATAAAAACATGAATAAGGGTAGCTATGCAGTAACTTTAAATAGTAGCGAACTACCTGGGGGAATAT
>Ga0268279_1001319_pt1 | contig 13956 bp, 7 predicted proteins | sample saktaG_6_FD_190142 | JGI IMG/M metagenome (GOLD analysis project Ga0268279, IMG submission 190142) | Saline water microbial communities from Sakinaw Lake, British Columbia, Canada - sak_2010_1_5_80m | ecosystem: Environmental > Aquatic > Non-marine Saline and Alkaline > Saline ...
GTAGACCTTTACGAGCAATCTCAATTAGAAATTCAGTATAAGTATTTTCTAATTTTAAAGGACTCATGACACAAGTAATAAAAGAAATAAATGGACATTTTTTTAACTGCTCTGCACCTCCAGCAATTTCTTCTGCCATTTTAATAGTTTCCAGTAATCCTGCTTTATCATAGATACCTCCCATAATATGTTTGGAAGTATTGGAAATACCTGCGTAAAATCTATTTACATCAACTGTTTCTTTGGGTAATTCTGTAGGATATAAAGGTAAGAGATAAAAATGAACATTATCTAAGGCATCAACTAACTTAGCAAATTGCGCAACATCTTCTAAAGTAGAAGGTCTCTTTTTGTTAGTTTCCCAATCAAGTACGTTTAAAACAGTACCACCAGTCCCAAAATATACATTTGAACCTTCTAAAACAAGATTATGTTTATCTTCTCTACCGTAAAGAATCACCTTGGAAGGAGCTGTGTCAATAGCATTTTCTACCATCTTATGGGGTATTTTTACTATACGCTTGTCAAAATCAACCTCTGCTCCTTTTTCTTTAAATATATCTAATGCTTCTTTACAGTTTACTTCCATCCCTACATTTTCCAAAAGTCGAAGTGATGTGTTATGAATATCTTTGATTCCCTCTGGCGAAAGAGGTTTATATTGACCTCCCGGTAAACCACCTATCATTAACTTTACCTCCTAAAAATATCTTTTTATAAACATATAGTACATTATAATAACAGCTAAACTATAGTAATATATTGCTTCTATAGGTAATAAATTGCGAAAACATTTTTTACGGAATAAATTTGGAATATAGCTGCAATAGATATGTTTTAATTCTAAAATATTTTACATTTTTAAATTCTAAAAGCTCACCATCTTTGAATATCTTATACAAAAGAATTACTTTGTTATCGACGGTCAAATTATATTTGGCAATCACGCTGGACCTAATATAGAACTTCTCAATATCTTTATTTATATTATCTACAATGAAAAAATTATCCTGGTGTTTGAAATTTTTATCTATCTCTGAAGGCAACCCTGCTCCTTGCCCTACAAATTTTGTACTAAGAAGGACGATATTCTCTTTGCCGGAATAAGCTCTAAAAGTCTCTGAAGTAGATGTTTTTTCTTTCGCCCTTCACCAACAATACATCTTGAGGAGAGAAAAAGACCGCAAATAAGATAATTATAATCGCTGTAACTATATATTTCTTAATTTTCATTTTTCTATTTTACCAATCTATTAATCAAAAATAATTTGAGACTAATTTTTTACAAAAATCATGTTTTATTATTTTAAACCTAATAATTCTCTTATGGTTAAATTCGATTTTTCAAAAGTCTTAATATTATTTAAGATAGCTTCCTGCCTTTTTGATGAAATAATCCCATTAGTCTGCCACAAAAATTTAGTTACAATTTCTTGATAAGAAAAAGGATCAGCAGGACATCCTTTTGCTTGTGTCGGTTCAGAAATTATAAAACTCCCATCATTCAGATAAATTTTTAATAGTGCAGTATTAAAAGCCGGAAAACAATCTTCCCACTCCTGGGAATAAATTAAATGAACTTTTTCTGCCATTTCCAGTACTTTTTTATTTTTTAGATTCCCCCTGTTTAATTGTTCCGGTCCCATTTTTCCATATAAAATAACATTTGCCAGAGTAAAAGGGATACTATATTCAGCTTGAATAGCATTGTCTGGTCTAACATTATCTAAAGATGTTGCTTTTTTGTGCGTATAAACTTCAACCTTTTCAATCGCTTGAGGGTCAATTTTATTTTTTTCTTTTAAGCAAAAAAATGCATCAATAGGAGAATGCGACCACCTACAAGAAGTATAACGTTTAAAATAGGTATTTAATATTTTATACTCCTTTCCCAAATCATCAAGATGATAATTTTTGCTTTCTTCTTTATGTACCAACATACTCTCTACGCCAAGAAATCCTCTCCCGGCTAATGAAGCTGTACTAATAGCTGTAGCCGCTGCCCAACCCATTGCTTCTTTTGTATTACTTCCATTTTCGATACTTTTCATTACTGGAGCCAAGGGCGCATATGCTTCAGCAACTCCGAGTGCATTTAAAAAACCTTTCCCTGAAAAATTATACAATCTGCTTAAGCCCGCTGCCGCCCCTATTATAGCCCAGGTTCCTGTTCCAAAAAATCTATTCACTGTATTTTGAAAAATTAATTCACCAAAACGAATTCCAATATCATAAGCAATAACCACTGCTTCAACCAAAATTGCAGGAGAAATTTTTAACCTCTCTCCTTCTGCTAATAAAGCAGGAAATATTACTCCTCCCGGGTGTCCGGCAGCTGACCTTACACCATCATCAATATCTAAATCAGTTGCCATTGTTCCGTTTACAAAGGCAGCCCCAAAAGCTGAAAGAGTATTTCCATCTATCCAGACTGAGCTTTCAGTACCTGGAAAAGATTCTTTTGCATAATCATAAACTATATTACTTGATTCAGTATTACTACCGGCAATTCCACAACCTAATATGTCTAATAAACATTTTTTAACTAACTTAATGACTTCTGGAGGCAATAAATGATATTGAAGGTTTTCGTAATAATTAACTAATTGTCTTTTTTTTTGGAAAGAGATACTAATTTCTTTCATATCATACCATTTTTTTATACTTTAAAATTGTACTAATTTCGAGTAATGTTTACACTTAGCTTAAAATAAATTGGTCATACATGCGATCTTTCCTATAGAATATTAATAAGCAAAAAAATTCAAAAATAGGAAGGAGAACAGCACGCATGACCAAAGATGAACATATTGCCAGTTTCAAGTATAGTGTACTGCAACATGCACGAAAACACAATAATATTACTTATACCTGTAAGGTATTTTGTTTATCCAGAACCGTCTACTACAAGTGGTTAGAAAGATTCAGTAAATTAGGCTATCTGGGGCTACAAGATAAGGAGAAAGCCAAGCCCCGGATGCCTAACCAGATAAAACCGGATAAAGAAAAGATCATTCTCAATTATGTAATAGAGTATCTAACACACGGACCAAGAAGAATCGCTAATGAATTAAGACAACAGGATGTTACTATCAGTGAAACCGGAATATATCATGTCTTGTGCCGAAAACAATTAAACCATCGCCTTGATCGACTCTTCTACGCCCAGGAGAAATCAGATAACCCGGTGGTAACCGAAAAATACTTTAGAGAAATAGAAAAGAGAAAAGAAAACCATATCCATGCTTATTATCCCGGTTATCTCTTCTGTCAGGATACCTTCTATGTTGGTAGCATTAAAGATTTAGGGAGAATCTATCAACAGACCGGTATTGATGCTTATAGCAACTTTGGTTTTGCCAAGGTCCCCAAGCCCTTTCAGAAAGAGATCAAATACTTCTGGGGCTACCGCAATTTTGTCCTCTCTGATGCTTTATCGGAATTACCCATTTTAGAAGAAACCAAGCCAGCCAATATAGTAGACAGTAAGGTTATTATCCCTCAGCTTGAATTGGCCAAGGATAGGTTTGACCTTAATATTCGTGCGGTAATCGCCGATGCTGGTCTTGATTCAGAAAAAGTTCTTTCTTTTATTATTAATGACCTTAAGGCTAAGCCCTATATTGCTCGAAATCTAAGAAGGGAAAAGGACCTTAAAGTTTCCTCAACCGGTAACCGGATCTGCCTAGCCGGCTTTGAAATGTTGTACTGGGGTAAGTACAAAGAAGGAAACAGAACCAGAGTCAAGTTTGTTTGTCCTATTATCCATTCTAAAAAGTTTAGAAAAGAACATCCCTTCTGTCCCTGGATGCATCCCCAGTTTGTAAAAGGTACAGGTTGTTTTGCCTATACTCAAGTACTTAGCGAAGATATCCGTAAACAGATTGCTTATGGTACTCCGAAATTCAAGAAAATTTATAACTTGCGCAGTGGGTGTGAAAGGATATTTTCCAGGTTGCTTGATCTTTGTATGCAAAATCCGAGTGTCAGAGGACTTCGGGCTATCTCTAATCACTGTACTATCGCCCACATTACCGTCCTTCTTATAGCCTTGACTGCTGCTAGGACAGGTAACAAAGATAAGATTCGCTTTGTAAAATCTTTCCTTCCTAATATTTAATTTTTAAAGAGCAAGTTTTCTGGAAGCCTACTTACTTTAATCATGACTGATATTTTTTCACCAATTCTACCACTTCTGAAAAACCTATCTTCAATTTCTTAATATTATCTAAAGTAGGTACGCCATTAGAATCCCAACCCCTTCGCTTGTAAACGGCATCACACAGTTTTTGATATTGATCTTCTCGATAGATTCTTAATGCTTTAATTTTTTCTTCTGTTGATTTTCCTTCAGGGTTAAAACCGACTACTTCTTTTAATTGCTGATCATATTTTTCCTGGCGTGATTTATATTCCTCAACAGTCACCGGTCCCATTGCCCGATAGGGGATCGCATCATGTTTACGGGTACCAAAACCCATTTTTAAATTAAATATTCTTTGTAAATTATGAACTCTTTCTGACTGCAAAATTAATTCTTCAGGAGTAATAGGATTACCGGTAACACCTTCGAAAAGCCAACAGTAATTTTCTACATGTTCCGGAACTTTCGCTGCCTGCATGCCATGATATTTCTTTTTATTATCTGCCGGTTCAATATCATTCCAAGACACTTTGCAGAGACCCATCAGTGAAAACCAGGTACGAAATAAAGGAAAATAATGGAGCGCTTCAGCCTTGTCTTCAAAAGTAGGAATCTGGTTATTGACCTGATCCATAAAGATAAGCCAGGACTCATCGTGTTGAGGACCTTTATTGGCCATACCATACCCTCCCTGCTGGGCTAAAGATTCCTTGGTGACATACTCGGAAAATTCCATTCCCTTGCACTCCATACCAATATCCTGTAGAAAATTCTCATCTGCACCATATTTTTCTATCAAAATTTTCTTTGCCTGTCTAATCCCCAATCCGGCAATTTTACCAAATCCTTTTCCTTCTGCCATTTGGTGAATAAGTTCTAAAACGGCTTCACTGTTTCCAAAATTCAGTTCCAATCCACCGGTTATTTCTTCATTAATGATATTATTTTCATAACATTCCATAAGAAAAGCAATCGTAGTGCTCACTCCAATAGTATCCATCCCGTAATTATCACAATAAAAATTTGCTTCTAAAACTAAATCGGGATCAAAACAACCACAATTCCCCGCAAATCCGGCAGCGGTTTCATATTCCGGTCCATCTACCAGGACTTTTTCTCCTTTTAAATGACCTGTCGATAATTCAAAATCATCTACTGCATGGGCACAACGCATAACACAACCCAGCCAGCAGGAATCACCAGGTTGATTTTGAGTAACACGTTTAAGCCATACTTTATTCTCCACTTTATAGGCATCATCATGGGAACCAAATTTATAATTATGCACGGGTAGGCAATCATGACTTTGCATATGATCGAGAAGATTGACTGTTCCTGTTTCCCGTATACCGTTCTGCAAATGGTCCAAACTTAAAATTTCTTTGGTTAACCTGCGGCCTGCTTTGCTTACCAATTCCGGGTTAGCCATATTATTGGAATTTGCATTGACCCCTTTATATTTAATGACAATAGCAGCAATTTTTTTATCCCGAAAGACTGTTCCCGTTCCTCCACGTCCTGCTTGCTTAATTCTTAACTTTTTACGATGAACATCAAAATAGCTGATATTTAAAATGCCCAGATTGGTATTATCTGCTCCTTTACCTGAAGAAACAATACTAATATTTTTACTGTCTTTTTCATCATCAGCATAGATTTCATTTAATTTATCAATAAAATGATAAGTATCTATGTTTATTCCTGGAGATTCTGAGATGGTCACTTTCCCTTTATTTCCATCAATAAATATGACAACATCTTTTTCAGCCTTTCCTTGAACCTCTAAAAGATCCCAACCGGAAAATTTCAAAAATGGGGCAAAATAGCCACCTACGTTATTGTCATTAGCCGAACCGGTTTCCGGGGATAAGCTGATAACGTGCGTTTTACCAGTACCGGAATATTGTGTTATTCCACAGATGGGTCCGGTACTAAAAATGATTTCGTTTTCGGGATCATTCCATTTGGTATCAGAGGAAACAGCATTAAACAGATACCACATACCATAACCTCGACCACCGGTAAAAATATCCTTCACTTGGGGCTCGATGAGTTTATTTTCGATTTTATTTTTCGTAAGATTAATGTAAAGTCGTTTACCGGTATAACCTTTCTCAACTTTACCCGGAATAAGTTCACACGATGCTAAGAATTTTTGTTTTTTCGTATCTCCTTTAAACATTGATTCTTTCTCCTTTACTAAACTGTTTAATTAATAAAACAAAATAAGTTTTAAAACAATTATTACAATAGTATAAATATTTAAAAACTTATTTTGTCATAAAACGCTCGGGTTAGATACTTTAAATCTTAACACACCATATATTTCCGAGAGCCTTTCTTTGCCAATAACCTCTCGCATTCCTCGGAAACACTGGAGTACTGGCTAAATGACCCCAAACTTAAGAGCTTGCCGACATGCCTTGATTAATAACTCACGAGCATACTCTGTTCGATGTGATCGAATGATACCAGCTAGGGATTTGATCTTGACTCCTTTTTCTTCATTAAACCTAAACTCCGGGTAAACCCCGTTGGATAATGAATATCCAACGGGGTAAAACATTGAGACAAGCACTATAGCAAACATTTTTCACTGGCTTCATAAAACTGCACTCGGAAATAACCTAGCCTAACTTGGTTTTGAGATATAAATTATCCTCTTCACACTCTACTTAATTTTATAGCCAGGAACTGTATAACCTTTCTCAATAATAATTTTAGCTATATTATTAAAAGCTTCTTCGCCCTGCGGTCCCATTCTCTCTATCCATGGCTTCCATATCGCTTCATATGACTTGTCACGTATCTCATTCCAAAACGTTATAGGCACTGGATGAACTTTAGCCTGATCATACATTATGGCATCCTCAATTGCCTGACTATTTTCTCTTGCCATACCAAGATACCACCATTCCGCATTTTCTTGCATATAGCCCATTAAAGCATCTCGTACATCGGGGGGTAACTCCTCCAAAGCATTTTTATTAACCAAAAGAGGTCTAAAACACCACTGAGAAGAAATATAGCTAACATACTTAGCCGGCTCGAGCAATCTTGTTCTATACGCTGGGCCTATATCAGTCATAAGACCATCAAAAAGACCTGTCTGTAACCCGGTATAAACTTCATCAAACGCAACATTTACAGGAGTCGCACCTAATAACTTAATTAGGTCACCAACAGGTGTACTCCATGACCTAATCCTGTCCCCCTTAAATGAGTCCCAATTTTCCAGAAATTTAGAACGGTGAAAAAATTGTTGTGCTGCCCAAGCCTGAGGTACTAATTCCACAGCGTTCCATTTATCCCAAATAGGAGGAAAATATTCTCTACGCAAATCATCAAGAATCCCTTTATAAAGCTGGAAATCAGCGTTAGGGAAAAGCATCGGGAGTTCAATGACAGCAGCCCTGGGCTCAATGTTAGCCACATAACCACATCCAATTTCTCCTACTTCTGTAACCCCATCTTTAACTGCCTTTAATATTTCACCCATTTTGTAAGGATGTTCGCCGGCAAAAAAGATTTCGAATTTTAATTTTCCTCCTGTTGCTTCTTCAGCTCCTTTTAGAAATTCCGGTAAATTTGCTTCGTTCCAACCAGCCTCTGGTCCACACGTCATGAATACTTTCCAAGTTTTCACTGATGATGCTATTCCTACAGTCGCTGTAGATAGAATAACTACTAAAGATAAAATTATAGTAATCAACCATATAATTTTCTTCTTTTTCATTTTTTTTCTCCTTCTTCTTAAATTTTATTCTAATCTCTTTCTTTAATTCTCTCAATTTTTAACGCACACCTTGCATGTTAAAACAATTTAATGATACTTGGACATAATATTCATAATCTTATAAATTATGAATTTTTTCCTTATATTTAGCCACCTCCCTGTTATACTTATATTAGGAATAAGGAAAGCTTCAATCTCTCTTGTGGACTTCTTTTTAAAAGTTAAGCTTATATTTTGGAGAAAGCTACCTTACTCCTCTGTATTTATGTGGGTGGGACAGACTCTCCACCTCCTGGCAATCCTTAACTTGTCCTAGCTCAAAGTTGTGTTTATAAACTATCTTTCCGGATTCTCACCTTTTATTTTAATAGGATAAAGAGTAAGCATTAAATTTTTCTCACTCTCCTTTTTTCCTCATTATTTCTCCTGTAATCTTTAGTTTATCAACTTTCTTCTATTTTTTATCAAGTCATTTAAAAAATGTGCCTCTGCTGGTGTTCTATAACCATTTTCCTTTAGTTTATATCCTTGATGTATCCTTCTGTTAGTAGATAGCTGTATGACCAAGAGAAAAACCAGTAGATTTTAATTCACCTTCTATTCTTTCCGGTTAATAGATAGGATACTTTTTTGCAAAAGGTGATTATTGTTTTCCTTTTCTTATCCGCTTCTTGAAATATCCTTACTCTCTTCCTATAATTCCATTCTCTTTCAATTGTCTATCAGCCTCTTCTTTATTAGAATTTATTTTACTGAAGGTTCTGGCTTTCTTAAATTACTTTTTCATCCCCTATCTAAATAAACATGTAAACACTGCTTAAAATAGTTACAATCCTTATTATTAAAAATGTTTTAAATATACTTACCAAAAGGTGATATTTAGTATTGACTAAACATGCGATCTGGTAAAAAAGTCACAATTTCAGGGAAAACCATAAAGAGAACAATTATGCAAAACATAATAATAAAAAACGGTAAAACGCCTGAAATCACCCTATTCATATCTTTTTTTCCACTAACACCATACATTATAAAAAGATTCATTCCTACGGGAGGAGTAATTAAAGCAATTTGAGTTAATATCACTATAAGAATCCCAATCCATAAAGAATTAAACCCTAGCTTTGTTACAAGTAAAGGAAATACTATAGGCAAAGTAATAATTTCAAGTGCACAAGCCTCTATGAGACATCCTAAAACAATATAAATACCGATGATGCCAAACAATACAGCATATCGTCCAATCCCTGCATCACCAACTGCAATACATAATTGTGCTGGTAATTTTATCATAGAAATAAAAGTTCCTAATAAGGATGCTCCAATCAAGATAAATAAAACCATGGTAGATGTTTTTAGTGTTGCTAAAGCAGATTCTTTTAAAACCTTAAAATTTAATTTTCTAAACAGAATTGCAATAATCATGGCTTCGACTACTGATACCGCCCCCGCTTCTGTTGGAGTCATAAGCCCACCATATATTCCAATAAATATAGTTGCTATAATTAATGCAAAAGGCCATAAATCTTTCCATGCCATTAAGGAATTTACAAAATATTCTTTTATACTTATCTTTTCTGTTTCTGGCATTTTATCTTTATTAATAATTGAATATCCGAAAATATACGCCATGAAAAATAATGCCATAATTATTCCCGGGATTACCCCGGCGACAAAAAGTTTACCTACTGATACACCTGTCATGGCTCCATAAATAATCATAGTTATAGAAGGAGGGATTAAAATTCCTATTGTGCCTCCTGCAGCTAATGAACCAAGGGTTATGTTCAAAGGATATTTTCGCTTTTGTTCCTCAGAAAATGCTATGGAACCGATTGTAGCTGTAGTTGCTGAACTAGATCCTGATATAGCTGCAAAAATTGAAGAAGCAAAAATATTAGAATGAAGTAATCCTCCAGGGAAAGGAGATAACCACTTAGAGACTCCACGATATAAAGCCTTAACAATGCCGGTTCTCATTACTATCTCCCCCATAAACACAAAAAGAGGAACAGCTGCTAAAATAAAACTTGCACAAGAATTATATAAATTTACACCAATAATTGCTTCACTTCCACTAAAAAAATATTTAAAACCAATAATTCCAATCAAGGCTAAACCAGTACCAACATCTATCCCACTCCCTAATACTATTAATACTGCAATAACCATTAAAAAGGCTGTTGTAAAAAGAGACATAATTTTTTCTCCTTTTTATTATATTTTATATTTCTTTTCCTTCATAGTTAATAATTCTTTGAATTTATTGTATATTTCTATAAACATTTCTAAGCCAAAAGAGAACAATCCTATTGGAATTATCGCATAAACTGGCCAAAGCCTTATGTGGCTCTGATATGATGAGTAAACTTTACACTCAATACCGTATTTAACATAATCAATACTGCTATTTAACAAAAACATTACAATTAAAAAACTCAAAGACATAGTAATTATTTCTAGTGTTTTTCTTATTCTTTGAGGTAAACGTTTTACTACAATATCTATATTTATATGAGATTTAGTTTTTAAGGTATATGTTAAGCCAAAAAATACTACAAGTACTAGCCAATATTCTGTAAATTCTTCTACAAATAGCCAACATATATTAAGACGTCGTAAAATAATATATACAGTCATAATAATTGGCCAAATAATAATTGATATCATACTTACATTCGTTAAGCAACTATGTACTCTATCTGATATTTTATCCAAAATCTTGATAAATTTATCCATATATTTCTTCCCCCTTTTATACAATTAAATCCATTACCATATTTCAACTTTTTTCTCTTTAATATTAGCCATTTATATATACTTCTTTATATTTATGTAATTAAATAATTATCTAAAACTTTGTTGGGATTTCATTTTTCCGCTTCACTATCTTCAATTATCTTATCTAATTTTTTTGTGATTGACTTGGTAATTTGTGTTGGTTTATGATGTTCTAAAATCCATCTTGTTTTTTCGTTAACAACATCTGCAAAAGATTTTCTACCATCACTATCCCATGCTTCATAATTTTTTCTATTCAGTAACTCTGGCATCCAAATTTCCTTTTTAAATAAACGCAAAGTATGCTCTGTTATAATAAAATTTCCTCCAGGGCCTACTTCATTTATTACATCGAGAGCAAGCGATTCATCATTTATTTCCACACCTTTGATAAATCTCTTCACTAGTCCAATGATTTCATTACCTATCACTATTGAATCACAAGAGCTTGTTAATCCTGATTCTAAGTAACCTACATCATGAATTAAATTTACTCCACTTAATCCATCTAAAAAGAGCCCTTGTGTCGCCTCAATCGCAAATTGCTGATCCAAAATTTTAGAATCACTACATCCGCCCTTCCCAAAAAAAGGAATATTATAATAAGATGATAATTCTGCCTGAACCGCTTCTAACAAATAGGCTTCTGGTCCACCGTAGGCATAGCTAGCTGTACGCATATCCATTGGTGACTTTCCTCCTCCACCTATAATTCTAGCACCTTTTCTCTTAAGTTGATGCACTACTACCCCGCTAAGAAATTCGGCATTCGTCAAGGCAGCTGTTCCAATCACTGTCACAGGAGCGCTAGCTCCCATAGCAGCGCCAGATGCATATATTATGGGGATATCTTTTTCCGCACAGAAAAGTAATTTTTGAATAGCTTCTTTAGTATGTCGTAAAGGAGTAAGGGGCTCGGAATAGTTGATTGCAAAAGGAGTTTTCCTAAATTCACTTTCTCCACCAGCTATAAGAGTACACATTTTATAAATGGCTTTTAGATCTTTTAAATCCCATGCAGTAAAAATTATGGGTTTACTAGTATTTGATACCATTTCTTTAAAGTGATGTAAATCTGAAGTTTTCGTCGGAACATCTGAAGCTATACCCATACACATAACAAAATCTATATTAGGTAAATAATCGCAAACTACTGAAGTATTTCTAATGTCTTTCTTTATAGGTTTTCTTCTTTCACCAGTATAAGGGTCAATAGTATTAATTGTATCTGAACCAGGACCAAAATGTATATTTCGGCCCTCTAACTCCATAGCTCGGTTACCTTCTCTACCCCATATCGTTATACTTGATGGTGCTGAACGTAATGCTTCTTCTACTAAATATTCAGGAATTTTTACTCTTTTCCCCCCAATAATTTCCGCCCCGGCTTCACGCAATAACTCAACTGCTTCAGGCTCATAAAATTCAACTCCTGTTTCAGCTAAAATTCTAAGTGAAGCTGAATGTAGTCTTTTTACTTGCGTTTCTGTCAATATTTTAAGAGTAGGACGATTTACAATATCTTTTTGATTGTTTATCATAAATAACTCTCCTTTTTTATAATTATATATTTCTAGTTAATTAATTTTAATAAACTTTTACTCAAATAATATTTTTTACTTATTCCACCCCCAATTGTAGACTTGATAAAATATTTTTTTTCTCATTATTTAAGTAAAGTATTAATTTATCCATTTTAGCTTGAAAAAGGACAATAATATCTAGTGTATTAGAAATTTCTTCTATATTTTTTACTATTGTTAATTTGTTATAGTTTTTTACATCACCGTTAATAAACGCTTTAAAAACTCCTTCATATAACTTTCAATGTAATTTTTAGTGATTTCTTCATTTAAACTTAGAATATCTATTTTTCGACTGCTCAAATCTACTTCTAATATTTTACCATGATACCCAAACTTATTTTTATTTCCCTTTTATCATCAAAAAGTTAGCCACTTAAATGACTCTCTTTTTTGATTAATACCTTTTTAATATATGCCTATAAGCTATTAACTTATCAAATTATGCCCAATGAAGAAGTCAAGAGCAACTTCAGCTGCATCTTTTTTCTCTATATCAACTTTCCCATTAAACTACTGCCACATCCTTTGTGCATTGCTCAACTTTTCGGTATTATATGGTACACCTGAACTACCTGCAAATGCAGCTACTAACTCATTAATGGCAACCCCAACTTCGGGATATTTCTCCAGAACTTCTGCTCTTACAACAGGGGTTAAATCATCATATAACTATATTTACATCAATCCTTTTATCTTTAACTTTAGTTTCTGGTAAACTTCTGTAGAAATAGGTAATGGTTTATGAGTGGACAGAATTTCTTCTACCTTTTCTCGTGCTCGAGTTCTGGTATCTTTGCTGCCTAAACTTTCCCATTCAGTTCTATGTTGACGATCTGCAAGAGTGGGGAAATATAATTCTTTACGCATATTTTTTACTGTATGCATTTCGGCAAGAAAATTCCCGGCGGGACCAACTTTTGTAATTAAATCTTCTGCTAAAGTTTCTTTATCTACTTTAATCCCTTGCACCATTCGCATAACCATCCCTAAAATATCATTATCAATTACTGCTTTTTCAAAACTAATAGTCATGCAAAACTCTAAGTTTCCAGCAGCATCATGGATAAAATTCGCTCCTGACAAAGCAACAGCTAATGCGCTAATTGCTGATTCATATCCTGCTTGAGCATCGGGAATTTTGGAATCGGACATCCCAGCAGTAGCATAATAAGGAAGTTTTACATTTTGAGCCAATTGAGCTACACCAGCATTAATAAGTCCCGGTTCTGCTCCAGCTCCAAGATAAATACCTTTTTGCATATCCATAATAGAAGCGGTTGAAGCATATATAATCGATGTTCCAGGGTTAACTAACTGAGCCAAGGTTACACAGGCTAAAGTCTCTGCATTAATTAAAACTAAATCACCTGCTAGGGTAACTGGACCAGTTGCTCCAGTTAGAACTTCACTGGGACAAGCTACCGGCAAACCTTTACGAGCAATTTCAATTAGAAATTCAGTATAAGTATTTTCTAATTTTAAAGGACTCATGACACAGGTAATAAAGGAAATAAATGGACGTTTTCTTAACTGTTCTGCTCCCCCAGCAATTTCTTCTGCCATTTTAATAGTTTCCAGTAATCCTGCTTTATCATAAATACCTCCCATAATATGTTTGGAAGTATTGGAAATACCGGCATAAAATCTATTTACATCAACTGTTTCTTGAGATAATTCTGTAGGATATAAAGGTAAGAGATAAAAATGAA
>Ga0268279_1001325_pt1 | contig 13912 bp, 11 predicted proteins | sample saktaG_6_FD_190142 | JGI IMG/M metagenome (GOLD analysis project Ga0268279, IMG submission 190142) | Saline water microbial communities from Sakinaw Lake, British Columbia, Canada - sak_2010_1_5_80m | ecosystem: Environmental > Aquatic > Non-marine Saline and Alkaline > Saline ...
CTGGGTGCACGGTTTTATAATGATACCACTGGTGAATTTTTACGTGAAGTAAAAAATTATTGTGATGCAGAAATAAATATTGAAACCGGGGCACTGACAACCACTATCCCGGATGGAGAAGAACTGGATATAGGTCCGTATTCCGAAGGCGTATATCATCGCTATGATTATGCCTTCTGGTACAGAAATCTGGAACAGAATGTTGGTGAGAGAATAAACGCTTTTTTTGAAAAATCCTGAATACTTTGAAATTTTCCCTTTTTTGAACAAGGTTTGCAGGGATTATCTCATAGATCCCTTACACTGAATGGGTTTCAATGAAAGATTCAATGGAACTAAAAACGGTTGTTTCCTCATGTTCTGATATCTGCATATCTCATACCCTTCTTTCTCTTCTCAGTTTCTCTTCAGTCTCATCTGACAGGACTGTTCCCGGATACAAAGCGGTTAAAATAACGGGTAGTTACCGGGATAACGGGTATTATTGTGGAGAATGTGATCAGTTGAGTTCAACACTAAAAAACCAGATCACAACACGAAGAATGGAAGGTTATCATCTGGATATCAGGAAGACACGCCATGCGGTATCATGGAGACCAACCGTTGTCCAGGTTACATTTTTTGTTGCAACATTTTGTGATTCAGTCCTATAATAGGAGTTTAGTTCAATTCCTGCCATTGCATTCTGGAAATGCACGGCCAGGGAATGGATGCCGTAATCCCGGGCAAATTCCGGATAATTCCGGATCTCCTGCCCTGACAATTTTGGATCTGCATCATACAGGATTGTTCCGTCAGGTTCTGCAACCATGAGGTCGTATCCGGTTTCATCAAGGAAGGAAGGGCATATGTCCCGGTCAGGTTTGCAGGATCAATTACTGCTGAAATGTATCCTGATGCCATCAACTTTGAAAAAGTTACTAGAGAGACCTTAAAAGAACCCAAAACCTCCCCAGGAGATCACTATATGGAAGATCATATCAAATTGTTTGAGGAGAAAATAGGATATTATAGCCAATGAAATTGAGAAAACGTCTACATTCTTCTCCTTACTAACCATAATCCTTCTGATAAAACATGTAAGGATATTTTACTGTTGTAAAAAGACAAAGTCACGTTGAGCGGCAGTTTAGTATTCTTAAGGAACCACAGGTAGCAGCGATCATCTTCCTAAAAACGCCTGAGAGGATAAGCATAAGCGTGTGTATACTTTTTGAATTGTCAGAAACATGGCGCCCCTCTCCTTTTCTGATGACAGACATTTTGATATCTATTATAAAATAAACGCGAAATAATAATCCTTTTTGTCTGTTCAACGAAATATGATCCTTCTGATTTTATCCTCGTGTTTTAATAGAAATTCTGGAAACAATCATATTAAAAGGACTATTCTAATCATTTTTATAATAATCTAATTACTTCAAAATAGATAAATATTTAACAAATAGGAGGAAATAGTATTCTACCAACCATATATTAATGAATTCGCTAACCCACATTCCATCAGGTGATACATATGAAAAATATAGATCAAAGAATATTTCACATTTTATCAGAAGAACAAGTACCTGAAGGGTTAATCTCTGAGATAATGTCAGATTATAATCCGGAAGACAGACAGATCGTCCAGAACTTGTTAACACATTTTTCAGTTCTTACAAAATCTCATCATCGGATGGAGGCATTCTTCTCATCCTCACCTCAACCAATACTGTACCTTGATTCTTTGTATAGTATTACTTCTGTAAATTCTGCCTTTTGTATAATGAGCGGTTATTCTTCAGAAGAACTGTCAGGGAAATCATTGCAAGAAACAATCCCGGGTCTCTACGATGCAGCAGTATCAGGAGATTTATCTCAGGTGATTACCATCTCATTTCCGGGTGGTGAACGGACCCTGGAACAATACCCAATTCAGGTATCTCATACAAAAGAAAGTATTGATGAAATAATCCTTGTCTTTAAAGATATCTCCATACGCGTCCGGGCAGAAAAGGAAGCAGAAGATATCAGGGAGAAACTTACCCATGATTATGGTGAGCGGGTAAAAGAACAGCATCTATTCTATTCTACCGCCTCACTCACCCAGGATGACAATCAAACAATACAAGAAGTTCTGAAAGAACTTACCAGGTTAATTCCCCCGGGATGGCAGTACCCCGAAATAACTGTGGCCAGGATAACGTATGATAAGATAGTTGTCGAGACTGATAATTACCAGGATACAGAGTGGAAACAAACTGCTCATTTCAGAACAAAATCAGGAAACGTGGGAACTATCACCGTTGTTTATCTTCAGGAAATGCCTCAGGAGTATGAAGGATCATTCCTTCTCGAAGAGAGAAATCTTATTAAATCGCTTGCAGAGATGCTTAAAATTTATATTGACAGGAAAGAAAACGAGCTGGAACTTGCAAAAAAGATGCATGATCTTGGAGAGCGGGTGAAAGAGCAACGATTGTTCTACTCAACAGCATCCCTCATTCAGGATGATACAAAGCCAATATCTGAGGTTTTAGGAGAAGTTACCCTTCTTATTCCGCCGGGATGGCAATACCCGGAGAGTACAGTAGCTCGTATACAATATTGTGACATCATCCAGACTTTTCCTGGATATCGTGATACAATTTGGAAACAGACTGCCACATTTATTACCAAGAAAGGAAATAAAGGCCAGATCGAAGTTTGTTATCTCGATGAAAAACCGCATGAGTTTGAAGGACCATTCCTTCTCGAAGAGAGAAAACTTATTACCTCACTATCTGAAATGCTCAAAACTTATCTTGACCGAAAAGAGAATGAACAGGAACTCGCAGATAAAATGCATGATCTCGGAGAACGGGTAAAAGAACAGAAGCTCTTTTATTCTACTGCTTCACTCATCCAGGATGACGCTAAAGAAGTTTCAGATGTTCTCTTTCAGGTTTGTGATCTGATTCCCCCGGGATGGCAATATCCTGAAATTACTGCAGCCAGGATCTCCTATAATACAGCAGTGTATTCAACACACAATTATTATAATTCTCCCTGGAGCCAAATAGCAACATTTCAGACAAAGGGTGGGAGTATTGGAAAGGTTGAAGTGGTATATTTAAAAGAGACACCACCTGAGCAGGAAGGACCCTTCCTGATAGAAGAACGAAATCTTATCAAATCACTCGCAGAGATGCTTAAAACGTATCTGGAACGTAAAGAAAATGAACAGGAACTCGCAGATAAAATGCATGATCTCGGAGAACGGGTAAAAGAACAGAAGCTCTTTTATTCTACTGCTTCACTCATCCAGGATGACGCTAAAGAAGTATCAGAAGTTCTCTCCCAGGTTTGTGACCTGATTCCTCCAGGATGGCAATATCCTGAAATTACTGCAGCCAGGATCTCCTATAATACAGCTGTGTATTCAACACACAATTATGATAGTTCTCCCTGGAACCAATTAGCAACCTTTCAGACAAAGAGTGGGAGTATTGGAAAAGTTGAGGTAGTATATTTAAAAGAAACACCACCTGAGCAGGAAGGACCCTTCCTGATAGAAGAACGAAATCTTATCAGATCACTTGCAGAGATGCTTAAAACGTATCTGGAGCGTAAAGAGGGTGAACAGGAACTCGCAAAGAAAATGCATGAGATCGCAGAGCTTGAACATCTGAACAACATGATAGTTCAGCAGATCCCGATGCCAGTTCTCCTGATCGATGAACATCAGAAAATTCTCGTTACAAATGATGCATATACTCAACTAACGGGATATACAAGCGAAGAACTGCTTCGGATGAGTCCTTGTGATATTAAGGTCCTTAACTATTCAGGTAAAGGCTTAAAAGAGCTTTTAGCAGATCTAAGACCAACATTTGGTGAACTGACCATAGAATTTCCAATAGGAATCAGAATGTTGGAGCAATATGGAATCCCCATTTTTACTCGATCTGGAGAACTTGAAAATTTTTTGATTGTCTATAATGATATTACCGGACGAAAAGAGAAAGAAGACGAAGTCGCACGACTTTTAGAAAATTCCAGATCATTATCAGAGTCTCTTGCTAAAAGTGCAGGAGATATTGAACACGCAATGACAAGGATGGCTCAGGGTGATTTAGGATACCGTGTATCCTATGAAAAAAGAGATCCCCTGGCCCAGATAAAAAATGATTATAACATTGCGCTTGATGCAATCTCAACTCTTATAAAAGAAATCGAATTAAGCATTGAACGATTGACTGAGACCGCTGAGAAAACATTAACCATGACTGATACTATCAATGAATCAATAAAAGGAGTTGCTGCCAGAGTCCAGGATTCTACAAATGGAGCCAGGGATCAAATGGACGAAACGAACAGGATTTCACAGGACATTCAGTTGTTATCTCAATCTACCGATGAGATTTCGATTATTGTAACTGAAGTGATGCAGTATGCACAACGGGCTTCTGAACAGGGAGAAGATGCAAAAAAACTCGGTGGAATTGCCAATGATAAAATGGAGTCAGTAGGAAAGATAGGTGCTGCAAGTATGGAACAGATAACTACGTTGAACGATCAGATGGTTGAGATCGACAAGATTGTCAGGCTAATATCTGATATTTCAAATCAGACTAACCTTCTTGCACTCAATGCCGCTATCGAGGCTGCACGTGCCGGTGAACATGGACGTGGATTTGCAGTTGTTGCTCATGAAGTAAAGAATCTTGCAGGCCAGTCTAAAATGGCTACTAACCAGATAGAAGATCTTATCCGGACAATTCAGGCAAGCACCTCGTTAACAGTGGAATCAATCAGCACCTCATATAATCAGATTCAGGAAGGTATCAGAAGCGTTAAACAGACCATCGAGGCGTTGACCGATATCACATCGGTAGTTACCGAAATTAGAGAAAACATGGTCCGGATTACCACTGCAACCACATCAGAAGAACAGATGATGAACAGGGTTATGCAGGGTATTGAAGTGATGAGTAAAGAGAGTGAAGAAAACCTTGAGCGGATGGAGGATGTCTCTGCAAGAATGGATTCTTCAAGCATCTCTACATCTGAAATAGCACTCTTATCACAGAATATCTCAGTCATGGTGGACCGGCTAAAATCACAGGCTAAAGGGTTTACCTTATGATTTTCCCTTTTTTTCCCTGTTGAATATATGTCCCGGTCATTTTGATACTATCGTTCTCATGATTTTTAGACCATTCTGTAGATCACCACTCCACAGTCTTTTTAGTAAATGTTTCAGGGTAATGAGTGAACAGAAACCGCATTTTACACTCATCTAATCCAGAACCACCGGATTGTCAGATGAGAAACTGATTTCATCTGCCCAGAATATGATATGAAATCCTTCATCACGATAGAAATACTCCATATGCATTCAATATTCATACCAAATGTGCCTTACTCAGGTAGGAGAAATGATACGTACGTTCTGAAAAACCATTTCTTTTGTTTCTGAAACAGTATATCGTACATAACAGAATAATTTCCTATGAAAATGCATCTGGAATGTGAATTTTGTTTTTTTGAGCATTTTCATCGATTCAGTCTGAATCTACGCTTCATCGGCGTCTTCTTGACAGAGAGTCCTCGTTGACAATATCATATCGCTAGGCAGATGAAATTACACATGCAATAATTATACCAAAAAAATGCAGAACATAGACTCAATGAATATATCTCTGCAGCTTCAGGAAAAAAAAGGGAAATTACTGTTTCCAGTATAATGCTACCATCACAAGAGAGACGAGACCATAAACGATAAAGAAAATACCCAGAATAAGCGTCAGGAAAGCGGTTCCGACTCCGGGACTGACAAAGAGGAAAATACCAATAAGAAGACTGACAACTCCCCAGATTCCGGTCAGGATCCGGTGTTTTGCATAGGATACTGATGTAGCATATGCAATTGTCGCAATACCATTGACAAGGAGCCAGATTGCAATCAGGTATCCAATCGCGATGATAGCTACAAATGGTGTAAGAAGTGCCAGAAGACCAATGACTATACTTATAAGACCAGAAGCAAGAAGGAGTGATTTATTCATTCCAGGTTCTTCTGAAAGAGCGATTCCTGCTGTGAGGATCCCTATTACTACAAGAATAATACCAAGGATAAATACCAGCCATTCAAAGACGACTTCAGGCATCGCAATCGCAATCAACCCAAAGATAATTGCAATTAATGCAATTATTCCAGCCATTAATCTATCGCTGTCCATACTACTTTTTGTGTGATGTTCCTATTTATATGTTATGTGATTTTCTGAAAATCAGGGTCAACTCAGGAACCTATAATTATCAGGTAATTCCACATTTATTCATAAATTATACATAAATAGTAAAATAAGATGCAAAACTTCGGGGATAATCAAGTGAAACGATGGTTATTCCAAAGTATAAGAAATAATCGCACTACATAGGTTAAGGTAAATTTTCCTGAAAGTTTATAATTACTAAAAAACATGCTTATCAGTTTTGAGTACTTTGTTGAAAATACGTCTTCCCTTTGAATAGGGTTGTCCATCACAACGATTTTTTTCTCTTCTAAAATTTTTGGAAAAAAAGTGTATGGGCATCTGAATAGCAATTAAATCCGGCGTTTTTTTAATATACAGATCGTATGATTGATAAAATTCATATAGCAGATGATGAGAGATACTGTATGTATCATGAAATTATTTTTATGGGAATTCTCCTGATAATCGGATTTACTCTCATCTCAGGATGTAGTATGCTCTTAAAAGAACCTGAAGTTTCAGTGGAAAGTATTGCTTTAACTGACATCACCTTAACTGATATTACCCTTTCTGTCAATCTAACCATAGACAACCCGAACATGTTCGGGATTACATTTGATACGATAACCTGTGATGCCTCCTATCAGAATAATGGACAATGGGAGCACCTCTCTCATGTGGAGATTAAGGATATTCAGATTGAAAAAGGTATGAACACCGTAACTATCCCGGTATATGCAAAAAATATGGATCTTCTCAAAGCAGGATTGAATCTTCTAAAAAACCATGAGATTAATCTAAAAATTGAAGGTATTGCAAAACCATCACTCTTTGGACTTGCTCCTGAAATTCCGTTTACCCGTACAGAATTGATTCCCCTCCCTGTGCTGTGAAAAAAATACATTTTTTAGAGATTCTGAATCAAATAAATACAGTGAGGCTCGGATTTTTCTCAAGCCTTACCTCATAATCCAGATTAGAGACTATAATTGTCTCAATAAACCCGGAATGCATTCTAATCATATCAGATCTCCATAGACGTAAGGAAAGATAAAGGAAAAAAAATCTGGTTGTCGTGTATTTCTATACAAATAATTTGCGATAGACTGAACAATTAACTAAATGCGATATCGCAAGTAGTATTAGTGTATAACCTAAAAGTTATATTCTCATGAATCATACCTGCAATGCGATTAATTTCAGAGGGAATAATTCTGAAACATCCATTTATCCGATAATCATTTCTAATTCCTTCGCCCTATACCACTTCAATAAGATAATAGAATAATGCAATATACATAAAAGAGATGAATGACGCAAAATCTAAACAATACTCATAATTCCTGAAGATAATGAACAGAACTATTTTTAAGCAGATATACGGTTTTTTTCTCCTCTCCAGGCTCCCATTTCATATAGTAGGCATCCTTCCGTTCATACTTGGAACAGTCCTCGCTTCATATGATGGATACTCTGTTCAATTTCCCGTTCTTATCCTGGGGATAGCCGGAACCGTCTGCATCATGCTTTCTGCCTATTATGCAGGTGAATATTATGATCAGGAAGAGGATAATTTATCTCATCAGGTACAAAAAAGTTCATTTGCTGGAGGATCACAGGCAATTCAGCTCGGCCTTGTTCATCCTGAACAGGCCAGAGTAGCTGCTATTCTGGCTTTGACTGCTGCAGGAGTAATTGGTCTTTTATTATGGCTTTTATTACATACAGGACCCCTTACCATACCCCTTGGAATCCTCGGAATGGTAGGAGGATATCTGTATTCAGCACGCCCTGTCAGATGGGTAAGCAGAGGTCTTGGAGAACTCTGGATAGCACTTTGTTATGGATGGCTTTCACTCACAGCTGCTTATTATCTTCAGGCAGGAAACATCCCGTCCTCTGTATTTATCCTCTCAATACCAATTGCATCTTCTATAGCAGCAGTCATTATCATGAACGAATTTCCTGATTATGAGACAGATAAAAAGGCAGGGAAAAAAAACATCCTGGTACGGATTGGTATGAAAAGAGGATCTCTTTTATACTGTTTTCTCTGTCTTACTGCAATAGGTACAGCAGGTATTATTTCACAGTATTATTCTGCCTTCTATCTGATGACTCCTTGTATATCAGGAGGAATTATCCTAACTCTTCTTATGATAAAAAAGATGTATAGAGAGAAAACAATACGGGAATGGATGTGTGGAGGAACAATTCTTCTGAATTGTGGAATTATCATCACATTTATCACTATTTTTATCAGGTGATATTATTACTGCCATTCATCAGAGAAAACCTGTCAGACCATGGTGGTCTCCTCCATCCCTCCTGATGAGACAGGTCGGATCTCTAATCCTCCTGGCAATGCTAACCGGTTGGAAAAAGATGCCATTATGGGTAGTAAAATATAGTTTATCCCTATTATCTGGTGCTTCAGGGGCACAAGGGATGGGATGTATCGGCTTTCCCTCTCATCCGGTAATAGAACTCACCAGCAGATGTAATTTGTCATGTATTCATTGTCATGCTGGAGATCTCAAAGATGAAGAAGAACTCTCCACAACGGAAGTATATGCACTTTTAGATCAACTTGCTATGATACCTGAATTCAGGATGATTGCATTCACTGGTGGAGAACCACTTCTCAGAAACGATCTCTTTTGTATCTTAAGATACGCAAAAAATCTGGGATTTTCATGTACAATAGCATCAAACGGGACACTTATTACAGAGCAATGTGCTCAGAGGCTTAAAGATGCAGGAGTTGCTATTATGGCAATCAGTATTGATGCAACCGATGCCAAAACACATGATAAGATTCGGGGGAAAAATGGTGCTTTAAAAGAAGCATTAGAAGGAATCTCCAGGATAAAAAAGGTTGGAATACCTCTTCACATTAATGTTACTATAGCATCATATAATGCCGATCAGGTTACTGCTCTCATGCATACTGCAGATAAACTACAAGCTGCCATTCTTATTATGTACCAACTCGTCCCGGTTGGCAGAGGGAGAAAAATCGCTGATTCAAGTCTTGACACAGAAGCAAATCAACGATTGATAGAACAAATGTGTCTCGGACAGGCAGAGGTAACCGTAGTAACAGAACCAGTAGCTGGCCCCCAGTACTGGGCATATCTTATGAAAAGAGCAGGAATCATCTCCGGTCCTCTTCTCTCACTTGCTAATTATTTCTTTCATGGGTGCTCAGCAGGGAGAGGGTTTGTCTATATCAAGCCCAATGGAGAAGTACTCCCCTGCCCATTCCTCCCGATATCATGCGGTAATATTAAGGATACACCATTTGACCAGATATATCGTAATTCTCCGGTTCTTAATGCCTTACGTAACCGGGATAACCTGACAGGTTCATGTGGTTCATGCCGGTATAAAAGTCTGTGTGGTGGGTGTCGTGGCAGATCTTATGCAATAACAGGAGATTTTCTAGCTGAAGATCCTGCATGTTTTCTGCGGAATGAGGCGACATGAACCTGGCACTATCCCTTCCTCCTGAAATATCTTCCCTTATGCAGGAGATTGATGAGTGCATTAACCAGCAGATTGCTCTTCTGCCTCCACACGTCATCCCGGCAATCACAGGCCCTTCTGGACATGGAAAACGGATCCGTGCTCTTACCGTACTCCTTTGTGGCCTTATATCAGGAAAAATGAATCCTGCACTGGTTCCAGTTGCAGCAGCATGTGAATTGTTTCACCTGGCTACTCTTATCCATGATGATCTTGTGGATGAGCATCAGGTAAGACGGGGATATCCTACGCTATATAAAAAAATATCACCTGCAGCCGCGGTTCTCATTGCAGATTTTATTTTTGCCAGATCATATGCTCTCTTTTTAGAGAGTAAGAGCAATGCCATAATAGAGATAATTACAGAGACACTTACACAAATAACAGCCGCAGAACTCCAGGTTTATACAAACGATACAGGAAGATCTTTTTTATTAGAGAAATACCTGATATGGATATCTGATAAAACTGCCTCTCTGTTTCGGGCTTGTGCTGCATGCGGAGCACTATTAGGAGAAGTAGATGAAAATGGATGCGACCATCTTACCCGGTATGGCGAATTACTGGGAATATCTTTTCAGATACAGGATGATATCCTTGATTATAAAATAGAAACAGGAGATGCCAGACCGATTGGATCTGATCTGAAATCGGGCATGGTAACTCTCCCTTTGATTTGTCATAATAGTTTTGACAAAAAGACTCCGGCTTTTATCTCCTGGTTACAGGGATCCCGTGATAAGGATACCATCTATACCCTAATAAGAGAAGTGCAGCAATCGGGCGCTTTACAGGCGTCCATGGATCAGGCTGTAATGTATGCTCAAAAAGCAGCTGACATTGCTGCAGCTCATTCAGACGGATTGATACGCGATGCACTCATCAACCTCTGCTGGTACTCAGTTAATAGAAACAGATGAGTTCTCTACTCGTATCGAATTGTTCTCTCATTGAGTAATTACTATTACAAAAAAAAAAAGAGAATGTTGTATCAACTATCATCTGCAGTTCAATTGCAGAAAACATACCTATAAAGAGTCCTGTCTCTTCTGTTCTTTCATTTCAAATATTATGCTTCTCATATATGACTAACACCTGAACAAAAAAATAATGCCAATATTACATCCGGCCAGCAAAAAGATGAAAAAATTGTTCTTCTCTCATGCATGAGCGCTGATGAGAAGTGAGTTGCTGGTTGCAGGAAGGTGTGACGCATCACCTTTATATGAAACATGGATGGCAACTGTTCCTGGTTGCCACGTACTGATTGATGTTCTATACCTGCCATCCCTATCTGTCCGTGTCGTTGAAAGCGGGGTAGAAGATGGCGCTCCTGATTCATCCGGAACTTCAACGCCTATCGTGGCTTGTGCAATTCCATTTCCGGAACTGTCAGTAAGCTGACCGGAAAGACTGACAGAATCACCCACTTTTGGACTGAATGTATCTGCCTGAAGGGTAAGTGTTGTATATTTAGAAAGTGCCTGGGGAACAGGGGTGTAAACTGGTGTCGGTGCAAGGGTATAAACTGGTGTCGGTGCGCGGGTATAAACGGGGATTGAGGTTGTCGGATATGAAACAGGAGTCGTTGTACCTGCTCCTGACAGATAATGAGGAGTGATATCTGAAAATACTGTTTCTGTATCTATTATCGCAATTGCCTGGAAATAGTGTAATTTTTCATCATTACGAGGAATTGTATAGACAAAAAGCCCGTTTTTTTCAGGAGTGATTGTTCCTATCTGTCTGAATGTATCACCAGATTCTTCCTTTCCGGTTATAACAACCATCGCATCATCATAGTCTCCCTGAAGATACCCAAAAAGCACGGGGGCAGATTCAGGCTTAAATATCGATGAAAGATCTATCAGATAAACCTGATATCCAGATGGGCCTGATAAGTGATCTGCAGGATTATAACTATAATCCAGATCCGTAGAGGGATTAAGATATTGATATCCGGTCTGTTGTCCTGCTAAAACCGGAGTGACGGTAAAAAATCCAACATATATCAGAAATACCAGGATGAAAACCCTGCTCAAAAATAAAATGCTGTATTTGTTAGTTATTTGTTCCATAGTTATTCTCTATTGCACATCTATAACAAATTTTTTCTATTGGTAAAATAGGTGTGCTTTTTTTGGGCATATGGTTATAAAATATAATGTCTAAAACCAGATTTTTTTCTGCTGGTATTTGTGACACTTCCAGGGTATAGAGATCGGGATTTGTTATCAGCCGGTTACTACTGACATTAAAATATATCATAATCTTTGGATACCCTTATTTTGACAGAGTTATCAATTCCGGATCTTTTTGTGATCGACCCCCCTTCCCCTGGTCATTGAAAAGTCTGTATTATCTGGTCCTGAAAGATGAATAACCATACATGCAAGGAGGGGATCGCGGGTTTCAATCTGCACCAGAAGCGGAAGATCCGGGGTAACAGTGCCTTTAATTGATGTCGAATAGTCCGGACGAAATGCAGGATCATCATCAAATGAAGAATATATTGTATTTTTAACCTGCATATACCATCACAACAAACGGAATTAATATAATACAGATGAATAGTATTGAAAGTATTTCTAGCCTCATACAGGTTTTACACCCTTTTGTACACGTAATTAAAAGGATCTTTTTATGTAAAGATATATATCAATAGGATATTGAGGATATCACACAGATGAAAAACGTGCGATTCCGGATTAACGATTGGAAACCCCGGATATCGCGACCTTTAAAGTGGATGTTACCATAGAAGGTGTAATCCAGCACTCGATAGCCGCTGCAATTGTAAGAATGAGGATAATTATTACAAGAATCATCCAGATTTTTCGAAGAATAAAGATGCAGATATCTCCAGGATGCAGAGAGGACGTATCATCAAAATCATGCAGATATTTTCTCACTGCATCAATAACAATGAGAGAAAACGTCCCAGATAATATAAATGCCAGGATCTCGAAGATTCCATGTGGATAATAGAAAGTAACAAAGACAAAAAAAGGCATTGTTTTATAGAATTCATATAGTTTTGAGAATGTATTATGACCCAAAGCAAAAATCAGAAGGAAAACTGTTGCCTGCATAAGGAGAATGATATAATTAAGAAGATCCCGCTTAAACCACCAAATCCCTATCCAGTATAAAGGAACCAGAAGAATAAAAAGTGCAACTCCACCATTAGAAAATAAAAGGAGAGGAAATGCTTTCTGCAATGCAGGAATTACTATAGTAACTTCGAAAGTATATTGTTTTTCTAGTTCACTTGTATTCCTCTGTTCAAGATCAGGATGATGAATTGCATCCTGTAAAAAGATAAGACAGATCCCAAGGAGAAATACTATTACGATAGCAATAAAATATCGAAAAAAATATTCAGGTAATTTCAGCTGTATCATATCTAAAAGGTAATTTTTTGGATTTGTACTAGGTATAGTTCCTTGAAAATATATTATTGCTCTTGTATCTAAAGACAGACAATCGTAAGAGATATCTGATTTTTTAAATCAAACCAGGATATAATTGCCGGCAAAAATCATCTGGCCATATACCGAGTATAACAAAATTCTGTAAGAACGAGATTTATTGAACGTAATTATCTAAATTTCCATACAAAACTTAAGAAAAAAGAGTGAAATAAAAAAGAATTTAATTACATTCAGAGAAGATATGCATACCATTAGAGTGAATAAAAAACTCAATATCAGCAGATTCTTTCTGTATGAGTGCCAAGAAAACAAGATTGTGTTTCATCTTTCTCTATTCATCTCATGTTACCATTCTGCATTTTTTTCTAACAATCACCCATTGAATTATTACTAACATTATCCTTGATGTATCGACCTATATATCGTTGTTTCCTATACCATCCTGATTGTGTGGTCAGAAAAGTATAATAAAACCATATATCCTGATATTTTAAGAAAAAGACTCAGATTCTATTTAAAACTTAAATTTATCGTTTAACTTCCGGAAATTGAATAAAACGCGATGATGCAAGACATTAGGCTCAACCTATGAAAATGAGAATCCATTTTCATGACAAATTAGATCTGGATATGGTGTAGGCTGATACATCAGGAATAACTTTTGATAGCTCCCGCAATCATCAAAAAAACTCTGTTTCCCATTTTTGAAACCGCCATATATCCTGCCAT
>Ga0268279_1001330_pt1 | contig 13863 bp, 10 predicted proteins | sample saktaG_6_FD_190142 | JGI IMG/M metagenome (GOLD analysis project Ga0268279, IMG submission 190142) | Saline water microbial communities from Sakinaw Lake, British Columbia, Canada - sak_2010_1_5_80m | ecosystem: Environmental > Aquatic > Non-marine Saline and Alkaline > Saline ...
GACTGACCCAGTCATTAATGGGCCTGGTTATTGTTCTTGGGGCCATGTTCTTGTTTACTATTATCTCTTATATTGCCGGCATTGACTTCCTTAACATTGGTGAATTTATTAATAATTTAAGTTTTTAGTTAAAATTTAGCCAAACCAAGATAACTATGACCACTTTCCAGATTCACAATCCAGTTATTCCCAAAACACCAAAAATGGAAGAGGCCCCCGCTTTTCTTAGCCAAACCCTGACCAACATTTTAACTATTATATTCATTAGTGCCGGGGTGACTTTTTTCTTTATGTTCGCCGTTGGGGGGATAAAATGGATTATTTCAGGCGGAGACAAAGAAAAGATCGAGGCGGCTAAGAAGCAAATTTCCTCGGCCATTATTGGGTTAGTATTAATTTTTCTAATTTTCGCCGTGGTTAATTTGATTGAAATATTTTTTGGGGTAAACTTATTTAACTTTAGTCTGCCAAGATTAATACAGCCTGATTAGTCTCAGCCGACATTTCCGATTTACAATTTATAATCAGTAAAAACCTTAGAGTCTTTTTATTAAAATAAAGACTGTTTTAAAAAAGGGAGGTGAAAAAGATGAAAAATTTTTTTAATAAAGCTAACTTAGCCTTATTAACTGCTGTTTACGCCGCTGAAGAAACAACAACCAAGGTCGAGGTTAAACCTCCAACAGGGGCTGAAAACCTAAGCAAGATCACTGTTTCCAACCTTATTTCGGGAGTAATTACTCTAGTTTTTATTGCCGCTTCCTTAGTCTTTTTCTTTATGTTAGTGGCTGGAGGCATCAAGTGGATGATGGCTGGAGGCGATAAAGAAAAAGCCGGAGAGGCCAGAGGTCAATTGACTTCAGCCTTAATCGGCCTGATTGTTATTTTCTTAGCTTGGGCAATTTCTAAGTTATTGGGAACCCTGTTTGGCGTTGACATCTTGGGAGGATTTACCATTCCTAAATTCTTCTAATGAAAACCAACTAAACAAAGCAAGTATGGCTTTCTTTAATTTATTGGCCAGATTTATTGTTTTTGCCCAAGACGACGATGTTTATCGAATTCAGGCTTTAGAGGGGATTATTGCTAAGATTTTGGGGCTTGTAATGCCTATTGTCGGAGTACTTTTGTTAGTAACTCTGATTGCCGGAGGTTTTCAATATATTACTTCTGGCGGAGAGACAGAACAAGCCCAAAAAGCCAAAAAAACTTTGACCTATGCTTTTTTTGGCCTGATGGTAATTCTGGGTGCTTGGCTTATTATCCGGTTATTGGAGGAATTCACCGGCCTTAACCTAACCACTTTTACTATCCCAGGATAAAGTTTATTAACTGGTAGCAGGTAATTGGCGATTTAGAAAATTATTCTAATTAACCTAATTATTCTAATGAATTACCAAGCCCTAATTAATAAAAAAATTTTAGAAATTTAATCATTGGGCATTAGGATTTTATTAGGAATTAAAAGTTAGAAATTATTTTTGCTCTTTCTTCTTGCTCCAACAGCTTTTTTTTGCTTTAATTAGGCTGAAAAGACTAGTCTTTTTATTCTATGTTTAAGGAAAAATTACTTCTAGGGGTGTTTTTAGTTTTCTTTTTCTTGATCAATTGGCTTGGTTTTACTTTCCCTGTTTTTTCCGCCAGCTATAAAGAATCGGCCGAACCGGAGGTGATTATCCCCAAACCGGGTATTGCCAGTACCGACTTTGAAATTGAATACAAAGACCAAAAAACAGAAACTAAAACTTCTTTCTGGTCAATAATTGGTCTTTCTCCTCCTGGTGGCAGTAGCCAAGAAAGCTCTGATTATCAAAATCGCTATCTTGAAGGAGATTTATTCTGGCAAGAATATAATTACCCCGACTTTTCCATTATGAACAAAGTTATGACCGGAGCTTCTCAGAAATTACTACCTAAAGAGCTAGGAGAAAATTTAGAAATCCGGGGGGAAGAAAGCTTCTCTGGCGAAACAAAGCATCATGTTTTTGGCCGCTTTCAACAAGGAGACTTAATTATCGAAGATCCAGAACCGCTAGAAACCCCAACTGAAAGAGTAAACACTCCGCCCGAATGGCCACAAATAATCGGCCAAAGCAAAATCTTGGGCGGCCTTTTAGGAGCTTTTGAAGCCCCATCAAGCGTCATTATCGACATTGTTAATCCCACCAACACCAGCGCCCCACCCAGAAAAACCGGCCATACTATTACCGATATTAAAAGCGAGGCCTCTCAGGCTAACAACACAACAGAAAATAAACGCTTCAAAACTCTTACCCTATTACAAGAAATTGTCAAAAGCGTTGTTTCTTTTTTTGAAGATCTTTTTACCGAAGCCGACGAAGAAGGCGATATTCTTGAACAGTTTTTGGCTTGGTTTAGAAAGGAAGAAACCGAAGAAACATTAATAGGCCAAGATGAATCAGGAGAGTTTACCCTGGTTAATAAAACCCGAGCCACTGTTCCCGGCCTAGAAACAATTAACGAACAAGCAAATTTTTTTGCCGCTTTTTTACCAGCCGATTTAGTCAAGGATAAAGACGGGAGAATTAGCGCCCCTTTGGCTGTTGAAGCTCAATACGAAGTTTCCGAAAAGTATTCTCTTAAAGAAGGCTCTAATGAAACCGTTTTCCAAAACTTGGGCAAAACGGTCAAGAACTATTGCTTGGCTCTTTGCTCTCAATATCCGGCCGGATATCCAATTAATCGGATCGACCCCCTGTGTACTTCATGTAACCCTAGCGATTATGAGATGACCGGTTATGGTGATGTTCTTTTAAACCGTGACATTTGTCAGTTTGAGGGTGGGGCTTGTCATTATTTTCTTCCTTACGACGACACTAATCAGGGTTGTGGTCCAGGACAAGACCCAATCTGTGAAGGCGGTCGTTGCAACCCCTATGAAATTAGCCTGGATGGTGATTATGATGCCTGTGGTGGGCCACCCCATGGCAGTTGTGTCGACTCTTCAGTTTGTTATGTAATGACCTTTGCCCCTAATCCCGCCGGTGGTTTTGGTGAATGCCAATACGCCAACCCCAATGTTTGCGTTCGAGCCGACCGAATCCAGGTAGGAGAATGCGCCGCTGTCTGCAACTGGGCTTGTTGCGCTTGGCAGGAATATTAAAAAATTGCAGGAAGAAAAATTTTATGCTATGTTAAGTTTGGTGTCTAATAAAAAAATTCTCCTATTTTTAGGTTCAGTTTTTTTAATTTTCTTATTTGTCGGAGCAGAGAAGTCTTTGGCTCAACATGACTCTGGGGTGGGTTGGTATAAATATTACGGTGGTGATTTAGAAAAATTTGAAGAAGATGTCTTTGGCACTGAACAATTTAATCAGCCAAGCCACGCTTATAGCAACCTCGAAAACCTGACTTTCACTGGTGTAAACATGATCGTTGGCTGTATAACCGACGATTGTCGCCGATCGTTGACTTCCACCTCCGGAGGAGCAGTTGGTTTTTTTGCCTCACGAATGGAAGATATTTACCTTAATAAGCCTGCCTCTGCCGCTTTTTATTTTGCCGACTTAGGCCAAAGGTTTAATATCGCCCAACCAGCTTATGCTCAAGGAATTGGCTTTTCCGGATTATCAGTACTTTTACCTTTATGGCGTCATACTCGAAACATAGCTTATACCTTTTTCACCATCGTTCTTATAATTACTGGCTTTGCTATTATGTTCCGGGCTAAAATTAACCCCCAAACCGTGGTTACTATTCAATCAGCCATCCCTAGGGTAATTATGGCTTTAGTGTTAGTTACTTTTTCTTATGCTATTGTTGGGCTGGTCATTGACTTAATGTATCTTTTAATTGCCATCATAGTAAATATTTTCCAGGCCAGTGGTATTGTTACTCTTGGGCCCGATCCTTTTCGTAAATATACCGGAATGAGTTTTTGGGGGTTAATTGGTGAGATATTTGGTACCGGCATCGGTGCTTTTGGTGGTTTACTACAAGTTAGCGTCATACAAGCCGTTATCACCGGCCTTGCTGCTCTTTTTGCCGGCCCTATGGGAGCGGCAATATCTGCTTTACCAGCTTTAATTATCGCCCTTATTTTCCTTTTTGCTGTTTTTGGAGTGTTTTTCTCTCTACTACTAGCCTATATTAAAATTATTGTTTCTCTGCTTATTGCCCCATTACAATTAATGATTTCTGTTCTGCCAGGCCAAAACACTTTTTCCTCTTGGTTAAAAAATCTCATTTCTAGTGCCCTTGCTTTCCCAACGGTCATTGCAATGCTTCTTCTTGCTAAAACCCTTGCTGAAAATACTACCCGTGGTGTTTGGGCTCCACCAATAATCAGTTCTGATGCCCAGGCTGGTGGTATCGTTGGAGGAATATTGGCCCTTGGGGTTTTGCTAATGACTCCAAAGGCAGTTGATATTATTAAGGGTGTTTTTGAAGGTCAAGCCTTCCAATACGGCACTGCTCTGAAGGGAGCAATCGTGGGCCCTCCAGCAACTGTTGCTGGTTGGGGAGAGGGCATTGCCAAGTCAAGCCAAGGAGGATTATTGGGATCCGTTAAATCGAAAGCTAAAGTTGGAGGAGTTTGGGGTGCTCATCGTGCTCATCGTGCTCGCCTTGCCGAAGAAACTAGCCAAGCTGAGAAACTAGAAGAAGAAAAAAGACAACAAGTAGAAAACGCCCAAAGAATTTCTGGCAGAGGTATTCCTGAGGCTACCAAAAGGGCGGCAAAAAGAAGTCGTCGCCTTTATCCAAAACAAAGCTAAATTTTAAAAACTTGTCTTTGCTTAAAAAACAGACAAATAAAAATTAAAGGCTCTTAAAAAGATTTAATATTCTAATATTAGTCGCCATCCCTCTTTCTAGCGGGCCAAGACCAGCAGCTTGTCTAAGTAGTTGTTGAGCCTGATCGAGGTAATCAATAGAAAAAAAATTGTTCCCCCGAACAACGATATTTCTCCTTACCCCCATTAAATGAGCAATCAAACCTGACCGGACATCTCCATGTTCCCCAAATAAAGCTTTATCAGCATCCAAAAAAGTACTCACGTCTCCAGAAGGAGCCGAAAAAATTTGACCTAATTTATCACGCCAGTCCGGATCAAAACCTTCTAAAACTGAGGCCAAAACCTTAGTTTTAATTATCCTAGCAATAATCAAGCCAACAACATGTTTATCGCCTTTGTAAATATCATCAATTCTTTCAATTGCCTTGCCAAGTTTGCCTATTGTGTCATCATTCCAATAGGGCAAACCTTCTCCACGAGAACTTCCTAAAACACTAAATATCGCATCGTTATAACGAAATAATTTTTTTAAGTCTTCTGTAGCTGTTGGTCTTGTTGGGTTGATTTTGGTCGCTTCGGTGGCCTCATCAAGAACCCCTCGAGTAAGACTTCTAAACTTAAGAATTGCCTGAAACTCTCTTTGGTCTGATTCACTAATAGTAGCTCCAGATAGGGGTTCGCCACCAATTTTATCCAACATCGAAACTCTTTGATCTAGAGACAAAGGCAACAACTCATCGGCCTGAGTCAAAATTCTCCGACTAATTACCTGCCATGGATCAAAATCAGGATTTAAGCGATATTGATTATTTTCTTGGGCGCTTTTACCAAAATAAATTTCATCTTCTGCGGCAATATTATCCAACTGGGGAATTATTCTTTCTATCGACCTGCCGATAATTTGAACCCTTTCTTGATTGCTTAAGTTTTGTAATCTTTCTTCACTCAGTCGGGGTAATGCTTCTAAAATTAATCTTGCTAATCTGTTTAGACCTTCTGGGGTCATGTTTGTATTAAAAACTTCTTCTGGAAAAAAAGCATCATCAATTTCCTCAGCTACAGCTTCACCAACACCTTGATACATTCTTTTAACATCATGAACTAAAAAAGAGGGAACTAGACAGGATATAAAAGGGTTGCCCCCCCAGTCTCTGCCAGTTGGTTTAATTTCAAAAGTTTCCTGTCTTACTCTATTAACTAAATATTCCCATTGAGTATATTTATCGACTAAAAAGGCATTACAAGCCATCCTGGCTGCTGTCACTAGTTCAAGATTATTATAATCTTCTGCCCTAGGCAGTAATACCTCTCTAATAAAAGCGTCAAAACCGCCCCCACCCTTATCTAGATATTGTAATAAATTTTCGTTATCGGTTCTTTTCCGTCCCTGTTGATCAAATAAAACTGCTCTACCAATAATTGGTTCCCACTCCGTTAACTCTTGTCTTACTCCACCATCTTGCGGAGAAGGAACTCTTTCTCCTCTAACGTTAACCCAATGAATAAAATCGGGAATAACTACACCAGCCCTTTTTACTATCTCCTGATAAAAGGTCCCCACCAAAGGATCAGAAAGCACTACTACTAACTTGTCCGGGTCACCATGAAGCAGTGATTCTACCCAAAAGTCCTTAGCATCTAAATTTAATTCTCCTCCTCTTAAATGAGCAACACCCTCGGCATATTTATTGAAGTCTCCTCCAGAAAAACGCATTGCTGCCGCCGAGGAAGCAACTGCCATAAACGATTTAATTTTACGAATAAATTCCGTTTCTTGATCTTTTGTTATTAACTCCTCGCTTTGGGAAGTGATTTTCCTAAGATACATTATTGCTTCTCTAAAATCCTCTACCCAAAAGTTAGTATACTGCTCCCATACATCTTGAGGATTAAGAATGGTATCACGCTCGAGGAAGGTCCGAGCGTTAAGTAATAGCCATCTATCCCTATCTTCTGTGTTGGCAACATCAAGAACAGGCCTTAACTCGTCACCCCGAATTGACCCTCTCATAATCTGCTCTCGATACCGGCCTTGACTAAAGGCCGCCCCCATCTCTGTCGGCAAGGTTTGAACATAAGGATTGATTGTCTCCTCTCTTTGTCTAACCCTCTCTTGCTCTTTTTGCTGTATTCTTGATAAAAGGGTTCTACGCCCCTGCAAAACTTGTTTAGCAGCCAAACCCTCAGTTATTCTCTGTCTGTATTCTTCTTCTGTTATTTTTCCCTGTTCTTTAAGGTCAACTTGAGAGCTAAACCAATCGTTTATCTTCCTTATTCCCACTGAAAGATCATCAAGATTATCGCTGTCTTCATGTAAAAATGGCGTTACTCTTGTTCTTAAGGATAAATTGTCCTGATGAATAATTGGTTCATTAACAACATTGCCTTGTTCGTCAACCTCAGGTACAAGCAGAGGAGAAATCTCTTCGCTTAGGGGTTTAAGGGGTGGAGATGGTCTTGCTTCCGTAATGGGCTGCTCTGATCTTGGCCTTTGTTCTGGTCCTGGCATATTTCCTTCCTCCGTCATTTTTATTCCTCCTTTAAAGCTCATTATTACAAAAGGAAAGAGGAATAGTCAACTAAAATTAATAATAACCAATATTATAAGATATTTTAATGTTTTTTTCCAGAAACTATTGCCAGTCTTGCGCCAGTTTCCAGTTTATTGTAAGCTGGGAACAATGACAACTCAAAACTCAAAACTCAAAACTCAAAGCAATAGTTCAAAACGTAAAACTGAATTGCGCTACCGTTGCTACGATTTTTCAATTGCGATAATAAAATTTATTGATTCTTTGCCAAATCAAAAAACATATTGGGTTATAGCCGATCAACTACTACGCAGTGCCACTTCTATTGGGGCTAATATAATTGAAGCAAAAGCCTCAAGCTCAAGGCGTGATTTTATTAGATTTTACGAAATTGCCTTAAAAAGCGCCAATGAAACTAAATATTGGTTATGTCTTTTGCGTGATGCGACCAAAGCAGAGAGGATTAGTGTTAATAAACTTTTAAAAGAAACTGAGGAAATATCAAAAATGCTTGGATCAAGTATCTTAACTTTGAAAAATAAAAAGTTTTAAACTTTAAGTTGTAGTTTTTAAGTTTTGACATTTAAGCTTTAAGCTTTAACTATGGACCAGCACCCTATCCCACAACATATTTCTTCCTACCGGTTTCGGCTGATAGGAGAAATGACTCTAGAACAGTTTGGCAAACTAGCCGGGGGCTGTATTATCGCCTTGGTTTTTTACGCCCTGCCCTTACCGGGTCTGGTGAAGTGGTTTTTTATTATCATTTCCGCCTCAGCCGGGACCCTATTCGCCTTTGTCCCTTTTGAGGGTCGACCTCTGGAGACTTGGATTATTTCCTTTATTAAATCAATTTATGCCCCAACTGAATACGTTTGGCAAAAGTCGCTCGTTGATTTTCCTTTTATTAAAACTGAAAAGGATTCTACCCAAGAAGAGTATCTTCCTCAAAAAGAAATCGCTCGATCGCTATCAGTTAAGGAGCTGGCCCTCATTCAAGCTCTATCTGAAAATAAGGATCTTTATAGTCAAGAAGAACTGGATCAAGCCCAAAACCTGTTAAGGTTGTTTCAACAAGTCGGAAAAATAGACCAACAAAGCCAAGACCAGCCTCTTTCACCAGAAACTCCTCAAAAAGAAGCTAAATTTAGCCAAGATTTACCTTTCCCAAAACCGCCAGATCAGCCCAATGTTTTGGTGGGCATGGTAATTGATAAAAACAACAAAATTGCTGAAGGAGCGATTATCGAAATTAAAGATGGCAGTGGCGACACGGTTCGAGCCATGAGAACTAATAAGCTGGGCCAATTCCGAACTGTTTCCCCCCTTCCTGATGGCCAATATCAAATTAGCATCGAAAAGGCCGGCCTTAACTTTGATATAATGAAAATCGAGCTTAATGGTGAAATTATGTCGCCAATTGAGATTAGGGAAAATGGGGTAATAAGTAACTAGTAATTAGTAAACCGTAAACACTAATCAGAAGATGTATAGCGTATAAAGTATCGTGTATGGCGGGATTTTAACAATAAAAGGACCGCTCTAAAAATATTTTTAACTTTTAACTTAAAATTATCAGGTATGCCTGCCACACCAGTTCGCTCATCAACTCAAGAAGCCCTGCCAATCGAAGACATTCGCGACGATTTGGTTATCTTAAAAGATGGCTCAGCCGCCCTAATCCTTCAGGTTAACGCCATTAATTTTAGCCTCTTATCAGAAAAAGAGCAGGATGCCATCATTTATGCCTACGCCGGGCTATTAAACTCCCTCAACTTTTCTATTCAAATCATGATTCGGTCTCAAAAAAAGGATATTACCGGCTATTTATCTTTGCTGGAAAAGGCCAAAACCAGCCAAAATAATCCCTTATTAAAAGACCTAATTAATAAATATCAAGCCTTTATTCGAGAGACGGTTACCCAAGCCGAGATTTTGGATAAAAAGTTCTATTTGGTTATCCCATTTTCGGCCCTTGAATTAGGCGCCGCTCAAGCGGCTTCGACTGTTTTAGACCAGTTCTTACCTCAAAGTAAAAAAAACCAAAAGGCTCTTGATGTTGACCGGGTAGTCGAAAAGGCCAAAACCAGCCTGGGGCCCAAGAGAGACCATTTGATTCGCCTCTTGGGGAGAATTGGTTTAGTGGCTCAACAACTTAACACCAACGAGTTGATTCGACTCTTTTTTAGAATCTATAACCCCGATGCCAAAATCGTTGACAATGCTCTTACCAAGGAATATATTAGCCCAATTATCAAAGATAATCGCAGTGAAATTAAGAAATGATTAAAATCAAGGCCTTGGTTAAAAAAAACCAACCAAAAAAAAGTTCGCCTTCCCAAAACCAGGAACAGCGTAATTTTGCCAGCGGAGTGCCAACAGTTAAAGATCTACTGGCCCCATCGGCTATTGAGGTTGATTTTAATCACTTGCGAATCGACAATAAATATTTTCGCTCGCTGTTTGTGGCCGGTTATCCTCGTTTCGTTAACGCTAATTGGCTATCACCGTTAATTAATTTTGATCATACTTTAGATACGGCCATGTTTATCTATCCGGTCGAAATTAAAGGCACCTTAGACGACCTAAGAAGAAAAATTGCCGAAATGGAAGCCGAAATTGCCACCGATATTCAACGAGGCAAGGTAGTTGACCCCTCAACCAAGGCAAAACTAGAAGATGCTCTGGGACTTCAGGAACAACTTACCAAAGGGGTGGAACGGTTCTTCCAATTCGGACTTTATCTAACTATTCCTGGTAACAGCGTCAAAGAGCTAGATGAGGCCACTAAAGAAATTAAATCTACTCTGGGCTCATTAATGATTATTGCCAAAGACGCTACTCTCCAAATGGAAGAAGCCTTTCAAACCACTCTGCCAATTGGTATAAGCAAGCTCAACGTCACCAGAAATATGGACACGACCTCGCTGGCAACCACTTTTCCCTTTACTTCCTCAGAACTAACGGCCAACGAAGGCATTTTATACGGCGTCAACCAGCACAATGGTTCCCTGGTGATATTTGACCGCTTTAATCTGGAAAACGCTAATTCAGTTGTTTTTGGTAAATCCGGCTCCGGTAAAAGCTATATGATTAAGCTCGAGGCTCTGCGATCATTAATGATGGGGACAGAAATAATCATCATCGACCCGGAAAGCGAATACGAACAACTAGCCCAAGCGGTGGGCGGCGAGTACATTAGCTTTGGCTTTGGCTCTAGCGCTAAAATTAACCCCTTTGATTTACCCCAAAAATATCTTCAAGATAGCAAAGCTTCTCAAGAAAATCGTTTAGGTTTTAAGCTGTTGTCCTTGCAGTCACTTTTTAAGATTATGATGGGCAAGATGGACTCTGATGAAGAAGCTGTTTTAGATCGAGCCTTGGTAGCCGCTTATAAAGGAAAGGGGATTACTCCCGACCCGGCCAGCCAAAACAATGAAGCCCCATTATTGGAAGATCTTTATAAAACCCTACTCGGCATGGAAACCACTAAAGCTCGGGCTTTGGCCAATCGGCTAGAGAAGTTTGTTAAAGGCTCTTTGGTGGGGATTTTTGACCAACGCTCCAACATCAATCTAAAAAATCCCTTCACCGTCTTTTCTTTAAAAAACGTTGAGGGATCACTGCGGCCAATCGTCATGTTCATTATTTTGGATTATATCTGGACTAAGGTCCAAGACGATCTTAAAAAAAGAACTGTTATCGTTGATGAGGCTTGGTATTTAATGCGCTATAAAGATTCGGCCCAATATTTAGAATCCATTGCTAAAAGAGCCAGGAAATACTATCTTGGCTTAACCACCATTACTCAAGACGCGCCTGACTTTTTGGCTTCCCCTCACGGCAAGGCCATTATTACTAATTCTTCGATTCAAATCTTGATGAAACAACACCCGGCGGCGATCGATCAAATCGGGGAAATTTTCTACTTATCTCAGGGTGAAAAAAACCTTTTGCTTTCGGCCGACATTGGCGAAGGACTGTTCTTTGCCGGCGAAAATCATGTTGCCATTCAAGTAATTTCCTCAAATGAAGAACACAAGCTGGTCAGTACTGACCCAAGAGACAAAGCAGCCAAGGCCGGCATACCAGAGGAGGGCAGTCCCGCTATTCAACCCCAATCCCAAGAAGAAAAACAAGAACCCCAAAAACAAGAAAAAGGTGTTAGTCAAACCAATGTTCCCAGACCATCGGAACCACCAATAGATAGTCAATAGATAGTATTTAGTATTTAGTATCTAGTATTTAGTAGGGGCGCTGTTTTCGTCAAAAGATGTCTTTTTTTCCGTCATCCTGAACTCGATTCAGGATCTGAACGAGAGGAAAAGAGATTGAGGCAGCGCAATTTATTGCGCGCTAACAATATAATAGCAATCTAGCAATAAATTTTAAATTAAAAGTTTCTTAAGATATGTCCTATATGACCGATAAGACTTATATTTTTTAAAAACTAAGGCTTCTGATGGTAACAACTCACACCAAAAAATTAATTCTTTCTAAAGAATCGGCCCAGTTTATCCTTGAGGGTTTGCGATTTTTTAAAGAAAACCCTCAAGCCACCGACTGGCATAACTTAAATAAAGATACCTTTTTGCTCCTGGCCCGTGATGTGGCTCAATTCTACCCCGACGAGAAAGAAAAATTATCTGAATACTTCGTTCGCTTTGAGTCTTTTTTACAACGAATTATCAACAATGAAGAGCTGGCCCCTTCCGTTCCTCAAAACCTAGAAGAACTAGTTAGCGCTTTTGAAGCTTTCCAACAAGAAAAAGATGCTACCGCCAAAACAAAAGAAGTTGACATTCCTACCAGTCAGGATATCACCCTCGAAGATTGGATTAAAAATTTACAAGAAAAGCATCTTCGCCAAAGAATAGAAAGAGAAGTAGAAAAAGAGGCGGTGTTTCCTGGTTTGCCAGAAGAACGGGCAGTAACTATAAAACGATCTTTGGTTAGTAATATCGCCGCTGTCATCCCTCGGACAGTTGTTCCTAGTCCAGAAGAAGAAAGGCTAACCAAAGAAAGAGTCAGACATGTTTTAGATCAGGAAACAATCGGTTCAGCTTTAAAAGAAAAAGAGCCTTTGGCCAAAAGAATAACCGAACGGGTTAGGTTTTTAACGGTTCCGCCAACGGCAAAACCACCACCTAATCCAGAAGAACAAAGTTTAACCCAAGCCGTTTCTCGAGCAATCAAGGATAAAACTCCCATTAAAGACCCTGATCAAATTCAAAAAACAGCTCAGGTAATCGCTCAAGGCTTAGCCCAAAAAACACCAAAACTAACCGCCCAAGAAAAAAACGCTTTAACAGAGGTAGAAAAAATTACCCTAACAGAGGAGGTGGTTAACGCCTCCTTGCCGGAAATAGTTGAGGCAATTATTGAGCCTACAAATATGATTGGCGCCGGTCTTAGGCCAGAAGAGGCTCAAGAGCTTCTTCAAGAATTAACTAACCAAGCTAAACAACCGCTTCTTGACCTATCTGTTTCTTTGCGAGAAGAACTAGAACTGGTAAAAACAACTTCTGGTTATCTTAAAACAAGAAATAATCAAGAAGGGGCGGCATTTGATCAGTTCAGCCAAAACCCGTTATTGCCATATCAACTTGTTCCTCAGGAGAGCCAAACTCCACTAGGTACTCAAATGCGCCAGGTGGTTAATTATCATGGCATTGGCCCAAAGTCGGCCGATATTATCGGTTACCAAAACGAGGAAATGGCCGGACTCACTAACAGTATGACCGGCAAAGCCAGCCCTTGGTGGCAAAATCAAATTAACCTTTTTCGGGCCAGAGACGAAAGCCAAACCCTAATCGACCGAGCAACAAGAAGTTTTAATCTTCAAATTAAATTTGAAGAAAGCTTTCCTCAACTTAGAGGCTTTTACCAAAGAGCCCTCAGCTGGTCTCGGCCACAAAGATGGTTTAGCCAAATCACTAGTCCCATTACCGGCTTCTTTAAAGAAAAAATCGGTGGCTGGTGGAAAAACACCGCCATTGCTAAAGGGATAGAAAAAGGCGCTAAATCCAAGGCTGGCTTGTTTTTAAAGAAGACCTTGGGTTCTTTTAGTGTCTTTAAGGCCGGGGCGAAAAAAACCCTCCAGGAAGGAGCTAAAAAGGGAGTCACTAAGACGATTGGCTGGCTAGCCAAGAAATTAGCCGCCACTAAGCTGGGAGCCGCCCTCGGATCAATCGCTCCCGGCGTTGGCAACGCCATTGGCGCTATCGTTGGCTTTGGCATTGATATTCTTAAGGGTAGTTTAAATATCTTTGCCAGTACTCTTCAAAAAATTACTGGCGGCGAAACTGAGGCTGAAAAAACTATTAAAGCTAACCTCGGACCATTGGGAAAGATTGCTCTATCGCCAATTACCTTAATCATCATTGGCACCCCAATACTAATTTTTGTTCTTGCCTTAGGCTTATTTCAAATTGAGGGCAGCGCCCTGGTTGTTGATGATGAGGAAATTCTTTCCGGGCTTCCCTTTGCTCAGTTGCCATCAGAAAACCCTATTCCAGATGGCCATTTTGCCGAACAGCTCGTAGGAATCTTACAAGAATGCCCCGCCACCAAAC
>Ga0268279_1001333_pt1 | contig 13823 bp, 9 predicted proteins | sample saktaG_6_FD_190142 | JGI IMG/M metagenome (GOLD analysis project Ga0268279, IMG submission 190142) | Saline water microbial communities from Sakinaw Lake, British Columbia, Canada - sak_2010_1_5_80m | ecosystem: Environmental > Aquatic > Non-marine Saline and Alkaline > Saline ...
GCTATAGGCAAGACTTGTCATGCTGCTCATATCTGTACTGCTCTTCACGTCATTTGCGAATGCCGGAATAACCGGTTCATCGATGATGTCAGCAGAGACCTGCCATATGCCGATGAAGAGTACCACTGCGAAAATAATTACTACAGTCCTTATATCCATACTATTCACCTGTCTAACACTATTCATACATGATATATCAAAAAGCTGGATGGATGTTATCAGATATCTATACCTGATTTTACACTGTATGACTTACTGAAGCTAAAGACCTTTCCTGCTGCGTTTGTAGCTTCTCTATAGGTGGTTGTCCGTGCTTCATCATCCCAGTAGTTGGTATTCCAGTCTGAATGAGCTGGATCATAGTAGGTATCAGGATCGTTATCACCAATCGCTGCCGGTCCTTCTAACCAGGAAGCAGCCGTGTCAACTGATATCCCTGCTTCTGCATACCCGAGCCCGGTTGATGCATCAGGTTGTACAATGACATCGTAATTCAGTTCTGCCGGGGCATCGGAACTGTTTGTGGCTGCCCCGCGAATTGAACCCCTTGTCGTTGAAGCCATGGTTGTAACTCCGTACAGATCTGATGAAGCACCATATGAACTGGTAAACGCAGGGAAATAGTCTCCCATGATCTCATTAATCAGGGGAGATGCAACAATATCGACGGCACTGCTGAAATTTCCTGACACCTCAAGAGATAATGACTCACTTGAACGTAAGGTACTTCCTGCGCCGTCACTGGCATAGTTCTGAACTGTTGCAGTATCCACATTATATCCCCGTTTATTGACATTTCCATCATTAAACGTCTGCACCTTTGACTGTGAGAGATATCCACCATTTGATATTGTCTCCTGTTTATAGTTCCAGTGGGTATCAATCTCTCCTTCAGTCAAAAAACCACCACCATTAAAGAACCGGTTTGTACTTGAGACATCGCGTTCGGTCTTTTCAATGATAGTTCCGATGACCTCAATATTTGAATGAGATGGCATCGGTTGCGAGGGAGTATATGGAGTTTCAGGAAGAATATCGGCAAGAGCTCCAAAACAGCATACAAGAACTAATGCAAGCACTATTGTGAGTATTATCTGATATTTCATGGATTTCATCCCGACTGCATATAATAGATTATAATTATATGACAGAACCGGGTATGAATCTATGGGTCAAAAAGAGACGACGCCCAGATCGGAATTCGAATCCGAGTCGTCGGCGTGACAGGCCGACATGATAGGCCACTACACTATCTGGGCATTGATGCAGATGTCCCGCCTCCCGGAATCGAACCGGGGACATCGCGGTAGCCGCGCAGTTACCTCAGCGGCAAACCATACTACAGCCGCGCACTCTACCAGTCTGAGTTAAGGCGGGTTATTGCCTCATTAGGTTGGTGTTTCTTGTTGTTATATCTTTCCCAGTCAATACAAAATACCTTTTTTACTACTCACACACCCGGATGAATCAGCAACGAGTCAGGCCATAAACAATGAACATCTATATACCTCAATCCCCATATTTGTGATAAGTTCTATGCTAAATATTACAACGTTTCTGGATATCCGTGCGCAGGAACCTGATAAAATATCTCTCATTTATCCATCAGGTAATGCACAATACAGTTTTTCCCAGCTCTTAAAATCGGTCTGCAAAATCGGAAACGGACTGGTGCATCTTGGAGTTATGCCTGGTGACCGTGTGGTTATCTTCCTTGATAGTTCACCGGAGTACCTCATCAGTTATTTTGCCATCTGGCGCATCGGAGCAGTTGTTGTGCCCACAAATATTGTGTATCAGGAAGAAGAACTCCTCTTTGCACTAAAAGATGCAGAAGCTACCACCCTCATTTGTGATGCGTCATGTGAAACCATCATAAAAGATATCAAAGAAAAACTGCCTTTACTCTCTGTTATCATCTCGGTTGGCGGGGTTGTACAAAAAGCCACAGCTACCTGGGATGACCTGCTCACAGAGGATGACTGGTTATTACCATATCCCTGCAATCTTAATTCCCTCTGTCAGATTCAATATACCTCAGGGACAACCGGCCAGCCGAAAGGAGCTATGCTAACTCATGGCGGATGGATGGCAGCACTTGAAGCTGAACGTGAAGCACTTGACATTGTCTCCGATGATATTTATCTGGGTATTTACCCGATGGGACATGTCGGACTCTCCTGGGCTGTTGCAGCTCTTCGGGCAGGAGCTACTTATGTCATTATGGAACGATTTGAACTCGACCGGTATATCAGACTCATTTCAGATTATTCTGTCACGCAACTTGCCAGTATGCCGCCTGTTATTCATGCTCTTGTAGATACAAAACCCGGCACAGAAAAGGTTTTTGGAACAGTACGAAGGATAATATCCGGGGGTGGACCAATGCATTCCCCAACATGGCGCAGGTTCCAGGAACGATTTAAAATACCAATAATAAACGCATATGGCTTGTCAGAGACAGTTGTTCTTGGTTGCGGAACAGTAATACGACCTGAGCACTACCAGACAGCCGATGATTTCAACAGTGTTGGCACCCCGATAGGTTATGCAGAGGTACAAGTGGTTGATGAAGGGGATCCATCTATTGTATTACCACCAATGGAACCGGGTGAGATTGCTCTCCGCGGTCCGGGAGTGGCACTCGGATACTGGAACCGTCCAACAGATACCAGTTCAGTTTTTCTCTCTGATGGATGGTTTCTGACTGGTGACATTGGATATATCAATACACACGGTATGCTTGTCATAACAGACCGGAAAAAAGATATGATAATCATGTCAGGATGGAAGATCTATCCGACTGAAGTCGAAAATGTTCTGATTCAGCACCCAAAAGTTGCTGAAATTGCGATATTCGGGTGTCCGGATGATAAAAAAGGAGAGATACCATCAGCCGCAGTCGTTCCTGTACCAAGAGAGTCACTAACCCATGAAGAGCTTGTTGCATATGCCAAAGACCGGCTCGCCAGTTATAAAATCCCGAGAAATACCTATATCGTAGATGAACTCCCCCGGATGAACGGCTGGAAACTTATGAGACGAAAACTGCGTGATACATTCTGCCCCTGAAAGATGAATTATTGTATTATCCATCCAGGTTCACTCAAAAACTCCGGTTCATCCTCAAAATACACATAGAACAACTTCATTCTATCTAAAATGCAAAAAAAGAAGCCGGGAACGGGGGGTCACTATAATGATCCGTACTCCCACCGCTCAAATGTCTCAGTGAGCACCGGAATGCACTCACGCAGGCATGCGTGACCAATTTCTGATACCAGTCCTTCTTTCAACTTAAGGATGGTTTCATCTGCCACAACCTTACCGGAAAAGATACACGGTCCTTGTTTTCGCTGAATGGCCTGAAATGAAAGACCAAATAGTACTATAGACTGTAAAGGATTCATCTGTGAGATATGACAGGATATCGTTGCGATCGTAGGGAGATGGGGATTTATCTGCGCATTACATATTTCTGCACATCTGTCAATCGCCTTACGAAGGGGAAGATCGGGAGTTTTGACTGGAATTTCTGCATCATATCCACATGATACAGCTTTTTTTCCGAAATTGTCAACAACTGACAGTGATACAAGTATCCTCATCACCTCAATAGTCTCTACTGTATCTTCTCCGGTTTGTTGATATGACATCTTCAATAATGGGATTCTTTCAGATATGAGATGAACCCCGCTTATCAGACAGGATATCATCTGAATACGATCTTTAATCACTCAGCTATGCTGCAACTGCCGTGTGCATCCATCATAATACCTCCCATTGAACCGATAAAAGAATATTCAACGCACAAATAGAGATACATTTAAGGATATAATCAGGAATGATGATCATAGCTGAAAAGGACTATCATTTTAATCAAAGGGTTATTATAGTATCACTTCCCATCTTGCCATATGTATCACACCATTCTGGTTGCGGTTGATGGCTCTGAAGCGGGTTATCATGCACTGAAAGAAGCAGTCAAACTATCAAAACTGGCAGGTGCCTCAGTTGAGGTAATATTTGTATTTCATCCCCAGATACACTCACAGATGATAGACAAACATGTTACCGTGAAAGATGAATCTGGAAAAGAACACACAATTACCCTTGCAGAACAGGAAGAAAATGGGATCAGAAGGAGAGTACTCCAGATTGGAGAAGATGCTAATATCGCCATCTCTTACAACCATACTATAGGCACGGTAACAGAGGAGATCATTCTCGCTGCAAAGACACGTAATGCAGATCTTATTGTAATCGGTTCAACAGGTAAAAGTATGGCAGGACGAATCCTCCTTGGAAGTATTAGTGCTGCAGTTGTCGAGAGAAGCCCTTTACCGGTTCTGGTAACACGTGAGAAATGAACACGTCAGGATGCAGATTTTTTTTTACCGTTCTTCTGCCTGGATGGTGAAAGGGAATACTTAGGGCATTCTCTTTTACATCCTCTCTTTCCCTGATGATCCCCAGGATAAATAGCACTGTGGACTCTCGTCAATGAGAACATATCCCCTTCAATACATATCGGGGGTTAGTTCATTCCTGACTGTATTTGCAGCGATTCCAAGGGTTCGTAATTTTTCAAAGGCAATATCAGGGGTAAGCATCCGAAGACCGCAGTCAGGATCGAGAAGAATCTGTTCAGGAGAACACAACTCAACAGCATTTCTGATTCGTTTCTCAATGAGTGAGACCTCTTCAATACCAGAATCAGCTGAAGATACACATCCATATCCTATCCATCGCTTTGCAATATCTTTTTTTGAGAGAACCGTGAGAATCTCAGGATTATCTGTTCCTTCCACATCAATGATATCAGCAGGCATCTGTATGATATCATCAATGATGTGTGTGATATCACCACACACATGAAGACATACCGGAAGGGAGAGACCAGATGTAATCGATACCAGTGCATCGCGCCCAAGACTGAGATCAGCAGCACCGGTTGAGAAGAGCGGTTCATCAATCTGAATCATACTCACACCAAGTCGAGCCAGTGCCTGTGCTTGTGGTATGAGTGCTGATGCAATATCTGGTATCAGCTCATTTTTGTTTCGGTACGTCGCAGTAGAGAGAGAGAGACCATAACTGATGGTTGTCGGACCGGTTATGATCCCTTTTACATGAGGATGTTGTGAAAGGGCATATTTTGTATCTTTAATCATAACCAGACTATCTGATGGACGGACAGGACCTATCACTTCCCGTCCCCGGCAACCGGGCAACCGTGAGGAAAATGTTTCTATCATATCCCCCCTGACCTGACCATCTGATATAATAGTAATTCCTGCCTGGATCTGCCTTGCAACTGCATTTTTAGCTGCATAGAAAAGGGGGTCACCAAATAACCGTTTCATTCCTGTGGGTACTATAGCAGGAAAGCTTCCAACAACGGTCGTCGGGAGAATGGTTCCTTTAATAAATGGTTTCATGGCATAACACGGTGACGATCACGCGGGAAAAGAACTGCTTCGCGAACATTTTGAAGATGAAGCATGGTTGCTACCAGACGGTCAGCACCAAGACCCCACCCTGCATGAGGGGGCATTCCGTATCTGAATGGTTTCAGATAAAACTCAAAATTTTCCGGATTTAACCCTTTTTTCGCTATCTGTTCTGCAAGGAGATCATGACTATGCACCCGCTGTGCTCCTGATGAGAGTTCCATTCGTGGATGCATCATATCAAATGCTTTACAGATCTCAGGCTCGTCTTCATACGGCATGGCATAATAGGGTTTGATGGCAGTCGGCCAGTCGGTGATAAAATAGTGACATCCCATCTCTTCACCAAGGGCCTTCTCAGCTGCAGTCCCGATATCGTCTCCAAATGTAATGGGATCTTCCATCTTCTTACTGGCAATCTCGATAGCTTCCCTGTATGGAATTCTTGGAAATCCACTCTGTGGAATGGTAAAAGAATCCAGTTCCAGGTCAGCTAATGGATCAGAACAGGTCGCATCTACCTCCTTATAGACATGAATAATCAGTTTCTCAAGTAGATCCATCACCTCGATATGATCTGCAAATGAGACCTCAACATCGATTGATGTCGCTTCATTCAGGTGTTTAGTGGTGTTATGCTCCTCAGCCCGAAAGATAGGACCTATCTCATATACTTTCTCAAACCCTGCAGCCATCATCATCTGTTTATAGAGCTGAGGACTCTGATTCAAAAATGCCTCTTTCTCAAAGTATGCGATTGGAAAGAGCTCTGTTCCTCCCTCAGTAGCTGCTGCGACAATTTTTGAAGTTGTTATCTCGTAAAAATCCTCACCATGCAGATAATCCCTAACTGCATGCTGCACAGCACTACGAATTTTAAAAACTGCGGTCACTCGTGGTCTGCGTGCATCTAAATACCGGTTATCAAGACGGGTATCAAGTTCTGCAAGCACTTTTTCTGATACATCAAGTGGAAGGGGAGTTTCAGCCCGACTAATGATTCGTAGAACCTGGGGGATGATCTCACGACCACCAGGTGCTTTTTCTACCGCCTTGACTTCTCCTTGTACATGCACAATTGACTCGCGGGAAATTTCTTTAAAGGTCGCAATGATATCAGCTCCAACCTTCTTCTTTGGAATGGTAACCTGGATAATCCCGGTCCGGTCACGAACCAGAAGGAATGCAAGACCACCAAGGTCCCGAATCTCATGTACCCATCCATAAATTTCTCCGGAACTTAAATCCGGAGTGACTGCACATACAGGAACTCGTGTCATAATCTTGGTAATAATTCGACAGTGATGGGTAAAACGATTTGGTGATATCATGAGTTTTAGTATCTCTTCAGTCTCTATGAATGGTAATCACGATTCAAAAAGGAACAAGATAGAGAATTTTTACTGACATCCTGCATTTTATCCTGGTATCTGCAACAGCATTCAGGGACAATACTGTCAACATAATGAGATATGTTCATGATCCAGAATACATTGCATTAGTTCAACTGCTATTGTCTCATTCTTCATCATCGTATCATATCTGACAGATCCAGTAACATCGACTGGATCAATTATATCCTGAATAAATGTACTGATTATCCCCTCGTAAAGAGATGCAACACCGCGTGAATTTGGCTCTAATCCTGATGCAATCATCAGATCCTTTGCGGGTCCGCTTACAGGCTCGTCTCCGATAAAGGGACTTATTGCAACAACCGGTTTTTTGTGTAATGCCTCCCTGACACCAGCACAGGAGAGAATCGGCAGGATACTTGTTATCGGATTGCTGGGTCCAATCACAATCAGATCTGCTTGCAACAGAGCATCAAGCACTTCTGTTGTCGCGCATGGCTCTGTATCACTTACACGCCTCACCCCGGTTATGGCGCACGTGCCCTTATGTTTCACCCAGTACTCCTGAAAGTGCATCGTACCGGTTTTGGTATCAACCACCGATGCAACAGGAGTATCACTCATCGGAAGGATCGTTGCAGACACCCCCATTTTTTCTGAAATTGCCTGGGTTGCCATAGTCAGGGAACACCCGGATCGGAGATATTCAGCACGGGCAATAGTTGTTGCGCGATCCCAGTCGCCAAGAGCGAGATAGGCATCAACTCCGAGAGAGAGGAGCGATGTATGAGTGATAAACGAATCATTCGTAATTCCCCACCAGGTCTCCTGGTTTAAAAGTCCGGTAAAGAGATAAAGAACCGTATCGATATCAGGCGAGAGATGCCCGCCCTGATACCACATATCTTCGGCAGTATTGACAATTACCGTGATAGAATCGTCATTTATCAGGTGGCGGGCTCCTGCTATCAGTTTCGGAGTCCCGGTGCCACCGGAAAGGAATGTAATCATATCTCATGTATTAACCGGGATCCATCAAAAATGGAGAAGATTGTTTCATGTGTCTCATAAAATGAGAGAAAAGATATAATATTATAGAGAATAGTTCCACGATAATTGCCAGATAATCCGATATTTCTTTCTTAATTTAGAGTAAATTCTTACATGCACCCGTTCAGTTATGTATTTTTAGATACCTATGACATCCATCAAAGATCCGGTCCACGGCTATATTGATCTCCCACCGGTTATCCGCCCTCTATTAGACACGCTGGTTCTACAGCGGCTCCGATATATCAGACAACTTGGATTCTCTTATCTGGTCTATCCGGGGGCTAACCATTCCCGGTTTGAGCACTCGCTTGGGACGATGCATCTGGCATCACTGATGGCCAGGCAGATAGATCTTGAGAAGGATGAACGTAATATACTGGAGACTGCAGCACTCCTTCACGATATCGGTCATGGTCCTTTTTCCCATGCCATTGAGACACATAGTATAGAATATCTCAGAAGGAGTCATACTGATATTTCCAGGCTTATATCATCACCGGATCTGAGGTGGCATCTTGAACAGGCCGGAACAGACCCTGATGAAATTTGTGCACTGGTATCAGGAACACACCGCCTTGCCAGTATCATTCATGGTGATCTTGATGTTGACCGGATGGATTACCTGTTACGAGATGCATACTACACAGGAGTTCCATACGGAATCGTTGATACCGATCGTCTCATCAGATCAACAGGCATGGAAAACAACAGTATCTGCTTACAAGAGAGGGGGATTCAGGCAGCAGAATCACTCCTTATCGCCCGCACCCTTATGCGGCCGGCTGTCTATTATCACCATGTCAGCAGAATTGCAGAGAAGATGTTCCAGCGGAGCCTCGATCTGCATATCTGTTCAGATTCCAAAACCATCCTGCCACAGATGCTTATGATGGATGACGCTTCATGTATCCATACCCTGATGAATTCAGATGAACCGGTTGCACAGGAGATAGCTCACCAGCTCTATTATCGTCGTCTCTATAAACGTGCTCTTTTTGTCAGCAAAGACGATGTGCATATGCCATTTCGGACAGGAACTATTTCTCTTAAACAGGAACGTGATCTTGCCATTGATATTGCTGATATGGCAGGAGTTCCTGATAAGTCAGTACTGGTAGATATCCCTGAGTTCCCAAGCGACATGATGATGGATGTCCGAATACAAAATAGGTATGAGAAAACCCCGATTGAAGAAGTATCACCTCTCATCACGACCCTGAATGAGACCAGACAACATCAGTGGCGCCTTGGGGTATATGCACCGGCAGTACATGTCAATGCAGTTACAAAAGCCGCAAAAGAAGTACTCCATATCAGGCCAATTACCCGACAGGAACGACTGATGCAATAATTTTTTAAAAAAAAAAAAGTTATCCGGATAATCCTGTCAGAACTCCGTCTTCATTCATAAATAGCCAGCATCCCTGATATGGTGTAAGAGCAGTTGTATCATTATGATCTTTCACAACCGTTTCACGATAGGTCTGCTCAATAGCATCATAAATTAGACAGTAAACCCATGAATCAGCTACTGATGCAAAGGTTATTCGTGCTGCAACTGGTTCTAACCCGGTAAAACCAACACTATTCCATCCTCTGTACAGGTTTTTTTCAGGGAGAAGGCCTGTTACAGAGTCAAAGGTCAGATAAACCATATCCATTTTGGCAGAATAGATCCAGATGGAATCAAGCGGGAGGACCGGACTGTCCATTTGGAGCGTTTTAAATATTCCGTTTTCTGCATCATACTGGTAAATTGAATGGCCATTGACATCTACACCATTAAAGATAGCAGCAGTGTTATACCCATCTGCAAGCCATCGGGGTGTTGCAACACAGTTCCACCCGGGATACAGCGAAATATATGGCTTTGAGGGGACTGAACCAACGGAAATATAGTCTGGTTTTACTTCCTGATCACTCTCTCCATACTGGTTAGAAGCGGTCAGAAGAACTGAATACACACCCTCCTGTGCATAGGTGTGGACAGGATTCCCTAGTTCATCATTTGTACCCCCGTCTCCGAAATCCCAGTGCCACATGGTTGGGGAGCCAGTTGAGAGGTCCGTGAATAAAACCGTCAGAGGGGGTTGTCCGGTTGTTGGTTCTCCAACAAAGTTAGCTATGATACCAGTTGATTCTTTGAAATTGAGATCTTTTCTAATGACAATATAGGAATCTTCAGTGGCTGGAATATCTCCTGCAATTACTTCCCTCTCATCTGCTATCATCCCTCCAGACCAGAAGAAGATGGTTTTGCCAAGATCTGATACCGTTAACGGGACAACAAGCCTGTCATCACCCGTATATGGTCCACCATATGCTCCCTCAACCACGGTTGTAATCCTGCCGCGTTCCTGCCCGTCAACAAGTGCTGATATGACCGTTCCTGCTGGTGCCGGAATATTGTGTATCGTTGTGTATCCATAGAACTGATAATCCGGAACAAACGGAGACTGGGTAAAGACCAGATCCAGCATAAATATGCCCCCTTCTTCAATGAAAAAGGTCGTGTCTGCCCTTATACCGTCAATCCAGAAAGTTATCGTTTTGCCTACATCCTCTGAATAAATTGGCACAACAAGCCGTGGCTCAGCAGATCCCGGACCACCATACATGCCGACTTCACGTGTCGTAAACTGCCCGCGTACCTGATTATCGATAATTGCGGTTATCCCGGTTCCGGGAAAAGCAGGTACTCCATCAATGGTGATTGTACCATAGAACTCACAGGGTGCAATCGGCTGGGTATAGGTAAAGGTCAGATCAAGTGGATAGACACCACCGTCTGCTGTCACCAACACAGTTTCTCTCGCCCTGAGTTCACCGGTCCAGAATGTTATCTCTTTACCAAGCATTGATTGATCAATCTGAACAATCAGCTGTCTTTCGTACCCGCCATTACCGTACTGCCCCTCTACCGTGGTAGTGGTCCTTCCTACTTCTGTTCCACCGACCATAGCGATAATATCAGTTCCCACAGGGGCGTTTATTCCATTGATGTAACAATTCCCAGAGAACTGGTATGGCGGATATGGTGTCTCTTCCTGTAAGGTATAGAGGTAGATGTCATTGTTGTTGATCCCATTTCTGTCATCCTGCCAGACCACCTTGTCAATTGATATTGACGAATGAGTCTGGTCACCTGGACCTGCACAAACCGAATTTGTCCTGGTATCCTGCAGGTTTATCTTATAGAGATCTTTCTTTCCCTGGCTGTCTGAATGGGTCCAGGTAACAATATTGCCTGATATATCAGGTTCTGTATCATCAGTGAGACCAAAGGTGACCGGTGTCTCTGCAAGCGTGTTTATTTCAGCCATATAGATATCCACGTTTGCATTACGCCAGTCTTCCCAGACAATAATGTTACCATCTATCCTGGGATTTTTCTGGGCGCTTAGATCACGGGTAACCTGTACCTCAACTCCCTGATCAATATCATACATGAAAATATCAGAGTTTTCACTGTTTTGTGAAGTACTGTACCGGTAATCTTCCCAGACAATGTAATTGCCAGATATATCTGGATTTATCTGACGTCCCGGCTGGATACAAACAGGATACTCCTGACCCTGACCAATGACATACATGTAAATATCAGGATCCATGGTGTTGCGATAATCCTCCCAGACGATATTATGACCTGATATGGCAGGATTTCTCTGGTATGATCCCTGGTTACTGATACGTGCTTCAGTCATTGTTGAGATATCATAGACCCAGATATTGGACTTACCGCTCCGGTCATCTTCCCAGACAATATAGTTGCCAGATACATCAGGATTAACTGAATTTCCATTTGCTGTCGTTACCCGCTGCTCAAGTTTTCCATCAATCGAGTAATAATAGACATCGGCATCACCGTACACCCACTGCACCCAGGTGATATAATTCCCATCAATCCGTGGTGTAACATCGTTACCAGACCCTGATGTTATCTGCTCCTCTATTCCAGGTGCCTGGAGTATCATCTCATCTGAAACACAAGTGATACAGATACTAATCAGGGTGAATAGTGTTACGAATACAATTACATGAGCCTTCATTACCAGCCCCCCTGCCATGCGAGCCTTTGCTGCACAGGCAACTGGTGTAAAATGATGTCAACTGTACTTTCATTTCTTTTTTTTTCAGACATACTGTAGCCTCAATTTTTCCCCCAAAAAATGGCAGAGTGTCAGACCCCGCTCCCTGCAAGAACTCCTTCATTATTCATGTATAACCAGTACCCTTCCCCTGGTTGCATTAATGCTGAAGATGATTCGGGTACATTCATGATGGTCTTCTCAAAACTCTGTGTGTTTGGATCAAACCCAATGAGATATACCCAGTCATTCTTGACCGAAAGTAGTGCATTATTGGCACTCTGTTGCGAAAGACCAGATATCCCTATGGTATTCCAGCCCTTTGAGACGGTCCGGGTTGGTGGTATCTGCAGAGCATCTGCTGCAAAGTATAAGTACACCTGATTTACACTGCCTGAATAGATCCAGAGTGCTTCAAGTGGTTTTATCTGACTTTTTGCATTCAGTGTCTTGTACCGGCCACTCTTTGAGTCATACTGAAAGATACTGTGCCCTGCAACATCCACATTGGTAAAGAGCGATGCAGTATCATGCCCTTCAGCAAGGGTCTTTGGTGTTGTGATAAAGTTCCATCCAGGATACACCGAAATTGTCGCAGATGGGGTCTGAGTTGCTACCGTGATGTAGTTGTTCTTTGTTGCCACCTGTGTGCCACTGGTATAGGTTGTACTGAGTATTACAGAATAGGTTCCTGCCTGGGTGTAGGTATGGCTCGGATTCCTTTCATACGAATAGGTACCATCCCCAAATGCCCAGTACCACTTTATAGGTGATCCTCCGGACTTGTCAGTAAATGCAACCGTGAGAGGGGCATACCCTGATGTCGGTGTTGCAGAGAAATCTGCCATGGTAGAACTACCGTACACGGTAAGATCCTGCCGGTACGTCCCTCCTGTAGAGATAAGAACCTGTTGGGTTGCCTGGCGTCCGTTCATTAAAAAGAGGATCCACTTACCTGCATCTGATGTAGTAAACGAAACTTCAAGGTTATTGCCGTATCCAGAACCTGCCCCATACTGTCCAGGAACAGCAACGGTTGTCCTGCCCCGTTCAACACCATTAATCATAGCCTGTATGATTGTCCCCACGGGCGCAACATACCCGTCAATAGTCGCCGTGCCATAGAACTTATAGGAATTGGTTGGCGTTACACTTCCAAATGTAAGATCAAGGTTGGCATTATACTCCTGGCCTACAATGACATACTGACTTGCCTGAATACCGTTTGCCCAGAAAGTGATGACCTTTCCAACATCTGCATTGGTGACACCAACATTGAGTTTCTGCCCGGATGCAGATCCATACAAACCATAACTGGATGTCGATATCTGACCCCGGTTCTCATTATTGATACTTGCCTGAATGATTGTTCCTGCAGGAGCTGCCTGTCCGTTAATTGTTGCTTTTCCGTAGAACTGATATGCATAGACCGGGTTCTGCCCGATGGTCAGATCCACCCGCTGCCGTGTCGGTGTCGATACTGCAACGACTTGTGTTGCCTGGACGTTATTTATCCAGAATGTTATGGACTTGCCGTAATCTGCAGAAGAGACAGGCACCTGAAGATAGGGACCATAATCACTGCCATACTGACCCTGAACTGTCGTCGTTATCCTGCCACGTTCTGTCCCATCAATCGCAGCAATAACCGTGCTGCCTACAGAAACAGGCTGGTTGTTCACAGTTGCGAGACCGTAAAACTCATAGGTCTGTTGTGGTGGAACAGGTGTGCCTGAACTATACATATAAATCTGGGAATTGCCACCACGGTTATCAGACCATACAATCCGGTCTCCATAGATAGCAGGCTGTACCTGGTTATAGTCACTATCTGTTATCTGATAAATCTGGGTAGTTGTGAGATCACGAAGATA
>Ga0268279_1001337_pt1 | contig 13800 bp, 22 predicted proteins | sample saktaG_6_FD_190142 | JGI IMG/M metagenome (GOLD analysis project Ga0268279, IMG submission 190142) | Saline water microbial communities from Sakinaw Lake, British Columbia, Canada - sak_2010_1_5_80m | ecosystem: Environmental > Aquatic > Non-marine Saline and Alkaline > Saline ...
AATGAAGAAAATTCATTTGAAAATGCACTTGAGATCTTAAATTCCCTCGATGGTATAAAAAAGGAAATTAGGCTTAAGTTCAAGAGACTAACAGAACAAGAGATATTAATCTTCTCAACAATATACCAAATAGAAGAAGAACAAGGTTATGCGAACTATAAGCAAATAGCTGAAAAGCTTAATTTAACAGAAAGTTCTGTTAGAGATTATGTTAGCAGATTAATTCAAAAAGGGATTCCCGTCGAGAAAAAGAAGATTAATAATAAGCAAATACAATTATTTATCTCTAAAAATTTAAAGAAAATAACACCTTTATCTACTATTCTGCAACTTAGAGATTTATAAGTATCTTCAAAAGTTATCCGACTAAAAGGATAAGTATAATTATCTCTCACTTTTTGATTCTGGAGCTCATTTTTTCTTGTTTTTTTCAAGTTTATAGGGCTTTTTTACTTGTTTTAATCCTCACTTTTGTCTTTTTTAGCATTTTTTCCTTTAAATTTTCAGGTATATACACTCTCTTTTTACCATTTTCTTCTACTACTTCTTCTATTAATCCTTCGCTTTTTTGTCTTATTGAATTTACTTGTCCTCTTATAGTTGATTTTTCTTTTCCTAGCATAGCAGCAAGATCGTGATAACTTAATCTCATATCTGTGTTTAAAAGAATCCATAAAATTGCTCTTTCAGTTATTGAAAAATGGTCTAAATTTGGTGTTTGGACAGCTGTTTGGACAGCTGTTTGGACAGCATAAACAGCTGATTGTTTGTCTCTTTTTTGCTTAGGTGTTTTAAACACCCCTTGTGTTTGTACCTCATTCATAATATTAAAAACATTTTTTAATCCTTCAACATCTTCTTCCATCGATGATAAAACCTCTTTTAACTCCTTGATATCTTCTTTTTGAGAATCTTTTTCAGAATCAAGATGTTTAATCCATTCTGTAAGGCTCGTCACATCTTTTTTAACAGAATCAAAACCTTTTTTTGTATCCTCTTTGATCTGTTCAACCTCTTTTTTTCTAAAAATCCAACCAAACATAACAATCTTTTATATTCTTTTCTTTAAATACTTTTTGTTTTTCGACGGCAAATCCCACTATTTTTCAAGAAAAATCAAGAAGAAAGAACAACTAAGAAAACACACAAAAACCTATGAAATCAGCCAACAAACAGCTGTTTGTTTCAAAAAAGAATGACAAACAGCCTGTTTAAACACATATAAACACCATAAACAGCTGTTTTCACTACATTTTCACTTAAGTTAACCTTAATTCAATCAAAATGGAAAAAATTTTATAAACCACTTTAATTTAATTAGTTGATAAAATGAGGCGAAGAATTAGTAAATACTTTTCAAGAACTGGCTATAAGAGAGAGTTTAGACGCGAACTAAGATTACTTATTGTAGTGACTTTAGGTTTTACAATTGGTTTTACATGGAGAGAGACAATCTTTGATATTTCATGGGTTTTTATTCAATGGCTTACACATGCAGAAAGAGCACCAGCTCTTAGCTTATTAACCTCTCTTTTTATAACTTTAATTAGTTTAGGATTGATTTATCTTACCTCTTATTTCTTAAAAGAAAGACCAGGAGAAGACCAATATTAAATTTTAAATTCATAAAAATCCCAAACATCTTAACATTTATTAATTTCACTAAGCAAACCTAAGTGCACAACTCCCGCAGGCCACTAAAGAATTGATTCAAAAATATGCTCTAAAACTATGCAATATGCCAAAAAATCACACAAATTCTTAAAAAAGATGAGATATTTTGATAAAAATGGATAAAAAAGACTTGAAACCCACCCTTATCTCTTATGAAAATTCATTATATAATCTATTAATTAAAGAAATTGCAGGAAAATATTTTCAAAGCATTCTTGCCCCTCATTTAATAGCACATTTTCCAAAAGATGCAGGAATTCATCTAATAGAACATAATCAACTTTCTGCGTGGTTCCCCCTTAGAGAAAAATGGGGAGATATAGATTTAAAAGAATTTAATCAATATGTAGAAATCACAGAAGAACAGTTTAAGAAATACCAAAAAGGAAAAATAAATCTTTCAAATATTGTTTTAGCACATAAAGATGCACCAATCTTCAAAGGTCACAAACCTAACCTAAGTGCACAAGGCTCAGCAAGTTTTATGAAAAATGTAGATAAAACCACAGCTAAAATCAATCGTCCTGGGCATCCAGCCCCCTAATTCATCCTTTAAAGTGACATAGAGGCAAAGCTTCGCACAATATACCTTATCAGAACCACTAGGAAATAACTGTTTTTAAGCCCTCTGAAAGGTTTTTATATTTAATTAGATTAAAGATATCATGAAAAAAAGAAAATTAGGGGCGATTATCTTATTAATAATTTTAATAGTTTTTGGAATCAGGTTAATTAGTCAAGAAGATGGGTGGATTTGTGTAGATGGAGATTGGGTTGAACATGGGGTTCCAAATTCAGAAAAACCAACAGGATATTGTATTGAGGGAAAAGTTAATAATTTTAAAGAATGTTTAGCAGAAGGCAATCCTATAATGGAAAGCTATCCTAGAAAGTGCATGCATTTAAATGAAACCTTTACAGAAATAATTGAGCATTTTTGCACTCAAGAAAATACAGGAGAAGTTTGTACAAATCTTTATAATCCTGTTTGTGGATATGCTTTAAAAGAGACGTTTAGTAATTCTTGTTTTGCTTGCCAAAATAAAGATATTATTTACTGGATTCCTGGAGAATGCATATGAAAAATAAGAAAGTAATGGTTCTTTCTATAATTGCTCTTATTTGCATTATTTTAGCTATAATAATCGATTGGTTATTTCTTATACCTGCAGTTATAATTATGTTGATTAATCAAAAAGAATTAATAAAAAAGAAAAAATAAATTAAATTTTAACTCTTACTCTTTTGTAACTTTTTCCTTAATTTTTTTCATCTGCTGTTTCTTCTGTTTTGGGTTCTTCCTTTGGTCTTTCTTCTAAGGGTCTAGCTTCTTTCACCTTTAGTTCTCTACCTTCTACATTTTTGTTATTCATCTCTGCAAGAGCTTTTTCAGCGTCTCCATCCTTTGCAAAAGTAACAAAACCAAATCCTCTTGACCTTCCTGTAAATTTGTTTGCAATCACAATGGCATCTTCAATTTGCCCATACGGAGAAAAAAGTTCTTTCAATCTATCTAAAGTAACACTAAAAGGCAAATTTCCTATGTAAAGTTTTTTACTCATCTTCGAACCTCCTTGTCATTCTATTGAGAATTATGGTATCCCAACCCTGTATCTGCTGATATCATTTTCTAGAATAAATTCGAAAAAAGAGTATTTAAGTCTTTATATCTTAAAGCGAGGCAAAAGATATTTAAGCAGGTTCGCACAACCATATTCATGAAAAGAGGAGAAATTAAAGCAATTATATTTGATGTTGGGGGTGTTTTAGTCCTTGGAGTTAAATTAAAAAAGAGTAAGTATGATGGGGAATTACATCATACAGAAGTTCATGAAGGGATTGCAAGAGAACTAAAAATCCCATTAGATCAATGGTTTGATGCGATAGATACTATATATTCAAAGTCTATAGAAGGAAAAGTTTCCCGAGCAAAAACATTAAAGATAATTTCAAGAAATGTAAATACCTCTATAAAAAAATTAGAAAAAATCGTAATAAAAGCATATAAAAGAAATTTTAAACAAAATAAGCAATTGTTCAAAAAGGCTTTTGAATTAAAAAAGAAAGGATATAAGATAGCTGTTTTATCAGATCAATGGTATCTTTCTAAAGAAGCCTTAATGCCCAAAGAATTATACAAGAAATTTGACAAAGTAATTGTTTCATGTGATGTTGGAATGAGAAAGCCAAATCCAAAAATGTATAAATTAATCTTAAAGAAATTAAAAATCTCAGCAAAGCAAGCTCTTTTTATTGATAATCAAGAGTGGAATATTAAACCAGCAAGAAAAATCGGAGAAAACACAATTCTCTACAGAAATAATGAACAATTGTTTAAAGAATTAGATAAATTAGGAATATGAATCATAAAGAATTTCTAGAAAAGCTTGAAATTGAACTAAAGATTTCAAAAAATTCAGAATATACTTTAAGAAATTATATAAAATATAATCAAATCTTATTTGATTTTACAAAAAAGAATCCAGAAGAAATAACAGAAGATGATGTTAAGAAATACATAGCAGAAAAGTTAGATAAAAACTCTTCGTCGTCGGTGATTTTATTTTTATCTGCTCTTAAATATGCTTATTCAAATATCTTAAAAAAAGATCCTACAATTAATATTAAAAGACCTAAAAGAGAAAAAAGATTTCCAACTGTTTTAACAAAAGAAGAGATAAAAAAACTTTTTGAGGTTTTAGATACAAAAAAATCCAAGCTAATGGTTTCTTTAATGTACGCTTGTGGAATGAGGGTTTCTGAGTTAACTAATTTAAAAATAGAAAACTTTGATTTTGAAGAAAGAATTGGGCATATCCGTCAAGCAAAAGGAAAAAAAGATAGAATCTTTAACATCCCTGACTTTTTATTTAGGGATTTAAAACGGCAAGCAGAAAAACAAAACTCTGAAAAGCAAGAATATCTTTTTACAGGTTCAAAAGGGAAGTTGTCTTCGAGAAATCTTCAAAAAATAGTTTCACGTGCAGCACAAAGAGCAGGCATAAAGAAAGATACGCATTGTCATACTTTAAGACATAGTTTTGCAACACACTTATTAGAAAACAATATAGACATTAGAAAGATACAGGAACTTTTAGGGCATGCAGACCTTAGTACAACGCAAATTTACACGCACATCTCAACAGAAGAATTAAAAAAAATAAAATCCCCTATAGATAGTTTATAAAATGAAATGCCCAGAATGTGGACACGAATTTGAAGAAGAAAAGAAAAGAGGAGAAATTCAAAAACAAGGAATGGTTGATAAAGCTTTAAAAGGAAGCTTAATGTCAAGGCCTGCTTTTGGATACGAGCTTGAAAACAATAAATTAGTTCCAGCACAAAATTCAGAAGAAGTGAGAGAAATCTTTGAAGAATTTCTAAATGAGAATCTTAATTTATCTCAACTTTCAAAGAAACATAATCTTTCTGTTAATGGGTTAAAAAAAGTTTTAACAAATTTTACATACCTCGGGAAAATAAAGTTTAATAACCAAATTCACGACGGGAACCATGAACCAATTATATCTTCAACCTTATTTAACCATGTTCAAAATAAGATGGAAAGATTGGGATTAAAGAGAAATTATTAAATCTTATTTTGAAGCATCCCCAAATTTAAGATAATTATAAAGAAAAATTTGTCGATGTTCAAAACAAATTAGAAAAGTTAGGTATTAAAAAAACCTTAACGTTTAGAATTCTGCCTCTTTATGTGAAGTATATTTTCACAAACATTTATCTCTTGCTAGACTGTCGTTTTTTTCTAGCTTTACTATCTCCTGGTTTATAGGTTTCTTTTCTACGAACATCTGCCACAAGTAAGTTTCTATCATACTCTAAATAAGCTTTTATAAGGTTTTCATTATTACAAAATTTTACAATAGCTTTTGCTAAAGCAAGTCTAGCAGCTTCAATTTGCCCTTTTTCTCCTCCACCTTTTACATTAATGTTAACATCAAAATTTAATTTTCCCAAGATTTTTTCTGCAATTCTCAAAGGTTCCTCTATTTTAAGTTTATCAAACATTTGCAAATTTTTAGGATCTTTTTTATTCAAAATTATTTTTCCAGAACCTTCTACAATAGTAGCTCTCGCCACAGCAGTTTTTCTTTTTCCAGAAGTATTTATTTTATTCATTTTTTATTTGAAATATCTTTTACAGTGATAAATTTTCTTTGCTTTCCTTTGCCTGCTTTAATTGTTTTGGATTCTTGAAATTCTTTTGGAATTCCAACATGACATTTTATTTTTTTGAAAGCCTCTCTTCCTCTTCCAAATCTATGTTCAGGTAACATACCCCTTATGGTTCTTTTAACAATTCTTTCACTTGATGTTGAATGTTTTGGGCCCTTTTGACTACTTCCAACCCTACTTCTCTTTTCGTGAAAATTTTCTTCAATATTCTTTCTATTCCCAGTAATTATCACTTGATCACAATTTAAGATAATGATTTCTTCTCCCTTCAAAGCTTCTTTAGCAGCATAGCTAGCCATCCTTCCCAAAACAGCACCTTTTCCATCAATTATTTTCATTGTCTTAATATTTTAACTCCTTTAGCTTCTGGATTTTTTTTAACTTCTTCTAAGATAGTTAAAGTTTCAGCCCCTGATTTCTTAAGTTTTTCTTTTGCTTTCTCTGAGAAATTTAAAGCAACTACCTTTATCTTTTTATCTAATTCTCCTTGGGATAAAATTTTTCCAGGAATTAATATAATCTTTTCACTTTTTATTTTTTCATTTAATTCTTCTAAATTTAAAGCAGTTCTATTTTTTCTAGGCCCAGACAAAATTTCAGCAACATTAAGCCAAGCTTTATTTTTTTTACAAGCAATTATAGTTTCAACTAATTTTGAATTTGTTTTTCTTTGTAATTGCTTTTCTATTTTTGATTTAGTCTTCATTTTTCTTATTCAATGAGAAAGAGTATTAACTCCCGCTTACGCGTTAACTCGCAGGTAAAAGTTTGAGTAATATTTGGTTTATAAAACTATTTATATGGAAGATTTATTATATTTTTAAGCGGAGTTGCCGGAGTGGTCAAACGGAGCGCGCTCAAAGAATAACAGAATATTTTGTTTGAGATACGCGTTGACTTAGTGTCTGCGCAGGTTCGAATCCTGTACTCCGCATAAGAAGTATACCTGCGTAGTAACTTAAAGTATAAATGTTTAAATATATCAGATTCTTCAATTAATCATGAGAGTCCTCTTAACAACTTCTTCAAAGAAGAAAGTTTATCAGGAACTTAAAAAGAAATATAAATGTAATTCAATTAAACAATTATCAATAAAATTAAAAATACCTGCAAAGACTCTTGATACATGGTTTTATAATCAATCAAGATTCATCCCTTGTAAATTTTTATTAAACAACAGGATAAATGGTCTTAAGATTATAGAAAAAAAAGAAAACAATTGGGGACAATCACTAGGAGGAAAAAATTCTTATTTTAAAACCATCAATGAAAAAGGAGTGGATGAAATAAAACGAAGGCAATCTTTCGGTGGAAAAAGGGCTGCTCAAACAAAAGAGAGGATAGAAAAAGAAAAATTTAACATAGATTTCAAAGATGCTGATTTTCTTGAATTTTATGGGGCTTTAATTGGCGATGGCTGGATAAATAGTTTAAATAGTCCAAATAAATGGCAAATAGGTATCTGCGGGCATTTATCTCTCGATAAAATTTATGTTTTAAAGATCCAAGACAAAGTAAAAAAATTATTCAATAGAAGAGGATATATATATCATGATGTTAAGGGAAATACAATCTACTTTTTATTTCGTCATAAATTATTGGTAAATTATATGAAAGATGAATTAAAATTTCCTCTAGGGAAGAAAACAAATTTACAAATACATAAGAAAATCTATAAATTAGATTTTAAAAGTTTAAAGAATGTTATAAGAGGTATTTTTGACACTGATGGGTGTTTTTGCTTAACAAAAAGACCAAATGGTAGGAAGGAGCCAAGAATTTCAGTGCATATGAACTCACCAGTTTTAATTAAACAAATAGGGGACACCTTAATACAAAATGGTTTCAAAGTCAATTATTGCAACGATGGAAAAATGCTTCGATTACAAGGAAGAAAACAATTAAGAAATTGGATGGAAAAAATAGGTTCTTCTAATTCAAAGCACCTAAATAAGATTGAAAATTTTTTCAAAACAACAGAATAATATAAAAAGCTTTAGAATTCTTAAAACTCGGCACCCATAAAATTTATAAATCACTAAATAATGATAAAATTATAAAATTAAAAGATATTTTAAATTTAAATCAAGGTTTTAAAAATAACATGAAAAAAAGAACATTATTAAGTCTTTTAGCAATACCAATTTTTTCAGTTGCAACCACATTTAACTCCTTTAGTCAAAAATTTGAAGAGGTTGGTGCTGGTGTAATAGATTTTCTTTTAGCAAATCCAAAAACTGCAAATAAGATGGAGCCTTCTGAAAGAGTGGCTCTTGATATCATAAGTGACCTTCTTAGAACGCAAGGGCAACGAAAACATGAAATAGAATATGCAACTGCTGGGAAAGACCAAATCACAATTAATACTAATGACGGCAGGCAGGCTCAGTTTGTTAAAGATGCAAGCGGCAATATATTTTTAGTTGTTGATGGAGTGATTCATTCTAATCCTATAGCTCCAGAACTTATTAATCAGGCGAGCAGCATTCCAAGTACAAGTATAGATAACGTAACTTTATCTCCATACAATTTAAGGGATTTAGAAAGCAGTTTTAATCATAATCCTAAGGAAGATATTCGCCAATCTTATAGGGTCCAAAAAGGAGGAGAATATCTTTCTGACATTGCAAAGAAATTTGATGTGCCTGAATCAGATATTCTGTTTATTTATCCCGAATCCAGTAAAAGAGAAAGAGAGATGTGGGAAAATGGAGTTAAGATATCAAAAAAGTTTTTTTTATCTATCCTTAAAGGAAAATATATAAATGAAATCTCTACTGTCTTTTCATATAAGTGGCACCAGGATTTAAATAATGACGGTTTCCTTGGTTTTAATGAATTTAATCAAATTAAAAGGACATTTTACAATGACGAAGATTTTAATATTGCAATAGATTATCAGACAGAAAAAGGTTTTAAAGGGAATTTGGAGCTAAAAATTTTTGAAGATTACACAGGGAAACTTATATATAAAAAAGAGCAAATAGTCTCCAATGGACCGAGGATTTATCATGGTACATCTGTCCCTGCAGGAAACCTTCCACTTGGAGTGTATCTTATTAATGCAAACTTAGTAAATGACAATTCAAATACAGTATCTTCTAAATCAGAAAAATTTGAAATTATTCAAAGCACTTCTAAAACCATAAAGTAGAATTATTGATTATTTAGGTTTCTCTAATTTGAATTTTTTAGAGTATGAATAAAGATCTATTTTGACAGCTTCTTTGAGAATTCTGCCAAATCTTTTTTTAATACTTCTATTGATTTTTTAAACATATCGTCAACACTTAATTGACCAAAAGATTCAATAGTCACTAATAATTCTTTTGTAGGAACAACTTCTATAGTGGCCTTACCCTTTTTCTTACAGAAATCCACGCAAGACTCGCACGAATCACATTTAAAGGTATCATCTACAATTATTCTGCCATCTTTCAATTTTAAAAGATTTCTTGGACATTTGTCAATAACTTCTTTTGGACAGTTTTTATCAACTTTAAGCTCAAAAACATTTCTATAAAAAATTAAACCTGAAGAGAATTTTGAATGCTCGCTCCCCCTTCCTGTTTTAACTGTAGCAACTAATTCTAATTCTTGTCCTTTACCTAATAAAGTAATAGGGATTCTTTCATAAATTACTTTTATGTTCCCTTTTAATTCTTCAGAGTAAACAATCCCTTCTTTTTTCACATTAAGTTTTAACTTTCCTCCATCTTTCCCCTCATTTTTTAGCGGGATTAAGCCAATTCTATGAGCAATTGTTTCATCATACAAAGGGGAATCATTTTTTGATATTTCTATTTCTTCAACAGCAAGAACAGGGATTTGATTTGTATATCTTCGTATGGAATTTAATAAGGTCTCCTCAGCTTCCACAATAAAAGTTAATTTATTGTCTTTTTTTTCTATAAGCTTCATTTTAAAATATTATAAAGAGAGTATTTAAACTCTTCTTCCTCTTCTGCCTCCTTTTTTCTTTGGTCCTCCTCTAGGAATTCTTGTTGTATCAAGTATGTTTAAAATCTTAAAACCTTCTCTAGATAAACTTTTGATTATTGCATTTGCACCAGGCCCTGGAGCTGGATTTCTTGTTTTTGATCTTATCCTCACATATAATGATTTGACTCCTTTTTCTTTCATATTCTCACTAATTCTTTTTGCAATAAACATAGCAATGGTTGGGTTTGCTTTAAGTCTATCATGTTTTGTAACCATTCCTCCAGTAACTTTCGCTAAAGTTCTACCGGACATATCAGTAACATGGGCAATTGTATTATTAAATGAAGCATAAATGTTTAGGACAGCTTCTATGTTTTTCTCTTTCTTAGCTTTTGCTTTACTTTCTTTTTCTTCTTCAGTCATTTTACTCTATAACTCCTTCTGTTACTTCTTCTGTTTTTTGATTCTTTTCTAATTTTTCAACCTGGCCTTCTTGAGGAAAATCATTAGAAATCTTAATTCCTTTCTTTTTAGATTTTCCCTTTAAAGTAATCTTATCTTCTAATCGAATAGGGATAATGTAAGAAGGACTATCAACAGCCCTTCCCTCAATTAAAACTTTTCTATGTGTAATTAATTGTCTAGCACTTTTAGAAGTGGTAGTTAATTTTTTCTTTACAAGTATTGTTTGTAATCTTCTATTTAAGTAATCTTTTTTATCCAAAGATAAAACATCTGCAATAGAATTTACGTTTAATCCTATTTTTTTTAATCTATCAAATAAAGCTTGTTGGTCTTTTGGATCAGCACCAATTAATCTTTTAGCCTTTTCTCTTATAGATTTAATTTGCGACTCAGCTTTCCAAATCTCTTTTTTGTTTTTTAATCCATAATCTTTTTTTATTATTGCTTCTTCATCTATTCTTGCTTTGTCAAAAGGCCTTTTTGGTCTTGAATATGTTTTATGTTTTCTTTTCATTTTACTTTTTCATATGCTCAAAATTTTTTCCTTTAGATCCCTCTTTAGTTTTCTTTTTAATTCCTACTCCTTTATTTCGATTTTTTCTAAAATTACTTCTCGTTCTTTGTCCTCTTGAAGGAAGACCGCTCATGTGTCTATATCCTCTATAACTTTTTATCTTCTTAAGCCTTTTAATATCAAAATCAGTTCTTAATTCTAAATCCCCTCCTGTCAAATGTTTGTCCTCCCCTGTTTCAAAATCACTTCTTCTGTTATGAAGATGCGAAGGTAATTTGGGATTTTTTATAAATTCAGATATTTTTTTAATTTCTTCTTCTCTTAAAGAACCTATTTTTCTATCTTTATCAAGATTTAGAACTTTACAAACAGCATTAGCTAATGTCCATGAAACTCCTTTTATTTTTGTCAATCCAGGATAAACTTTCATCTTTCCTTCTATATCCCTTGATAGGATTCTAACTATCCTTTCTTCATGCTCTTTATTTGTTTTTTCTTTTTCGCTCATTTTATTGGAATAAGTTATATCTTTCTAAAGTTGTTAGCTCTTGAAAAATTCTTTTTTCAATTGCCTTTTCAGGATCTGGAAGATTTTGAATTCTCTTTTTCATATCTTCAAAACTTTCAAATTCTCTTTCTTGCCTTTGCTTTAAAATCTCCTGCATATGTTTTTTTCCTAATCCAGGAAGAAGTTCAATTTGGTGAACTCTTTTATTTATTGCTTCAGATTTGTTGAAAAAATCAACAAACCTTTTATTATTTTCTTTAACTAGGATGTTTATAAATTCTTTTAATTGCTGTTTTGCAGCTTCTGTCAACTTTTCTCTACGAAGCCTTCCAAGAATATAATATATTTGATCTCTTTTGCCTTCTCCAATATAAACTTTTTCACCAATTTTAAGAACAACGCCTCTTCTAGGAACTAGTTCTAAAAGGGTTGGGTGTGTTACCCCAATAGCTTGCACTATAGGCATCATTTTTTTCTCCAAAGGATATCCATTTGGTAAATATTCTAGTATGATTGCATATTCTTCTTTGCTCATTTTTTTTATTTGAATTCTTTAATTGTTTCCAAGACCTTTTTGATTTCATCTTCATTTAAATTAGCATCAATAACAATTTTATTCACTTCTTCGCTATCTTCTGGAAGAAAGTCAATAAGTTTAATAATATGTTTTTCATTTAGTTTTATTAAATCTAATTCCTGAAACTTTTTCTTTAAGTCCTTAGCTTCTATTGTTTTTAATTTATTGAATTTTTTTATAAATCCAACTATTTCTTTTCCAGTTTCACTATCTCTTTTAGCATATTCTATTGCTTCTGCCATGCTCAAAGGTTCATTTTTTTGTATCATATTTGAATTCTCCTTGAATTTAAATGCTTGAAAATTTTAATTTTCATTGTGTCCTATTTTTTTATTTGTTTTATTTTTTTTAAATGTATTGGTTCAATTATAAATTGTTTTTCTTTGTTTTGATCCTTCATTTTAATAACATATGATTTTCCACGTTTAGTTTCAATCACCCCTGTTCTTCCCTGTAATCTTACAGGAAAACTTGATTTAATTGATTTTTCCTTTGTCACAGCTACAACATCTCCCTCTTTAAATTCTTGGAAATATCTGCTAAGCCGCAATTTTCCACGTGTTCTAACTGCTTTTCTTTTAACCATAATCTACCCAGAAAGACTCCGTTTAAAAAACTATCTAATAATCAAATGAAGATTTGAATTCTCCTGTTTCATCGACTCTATTATTGCATAAATCTCCATTGCTCCTCGCATTATTCATATTTTCTAATATCGCATTAAACATTTTTTCACCCCAAACACCTTTACCACATTTTTCGCAAAAATCTATTACACTCTCATCAGGGATTTCAGAAGAACAGTATATACATTTTTTAGTCATCTTTATTCACCAATTTTAATTTAAGAATTAAAAAAGTGGGATTTCTTTTTAAAGATTTGTGTTCATTTTAAAAATTATTCATATCTCAAAGCATCAGCTGGCTTGAGTTTTGAAGCTTGCATTGCTGGAAGAATTCCTGATAGAGTACCAATTACAAATGAAAATGCTAAAGCCCCTAAAATTAAAGACAAAGAAAGGTGTGCTTGTAATAAATTACTCATCCCACTAGCGCTTAAAACATATTCAACCCCTTTAGCTAATCCAATTCCAATTCCAATACCTATTGCTCCCCCTACCAACCCTAACAACCCTGATTCAAATAAAAATATTAGTAAAATATCTGAGTTTCTTGCGCCAATAGCTTTCATTGTTCCAATTTCTTTTGTCCTTTCAATTACAGAAGTATACATAGTGTTCATAATTCCAATGCCTCCAACAATTAAAGATATAGCAGCAATACCCACTAAAACAGCTTGAATAACTCCAAAAATATTTTGGAAACTTTGTAATAATTGTTCAGAGGTTTGAACGCCAAAAGTTTCTTGATCTTCTTTTTCATCTCTATAATTTCTTAACTTTCTTTCAATAGTCTCTGCAACATCTTCAGGATTGTAATTTTGAGCTGTCTTAGCCATTATATATCCTAGTTCATTTCCCGTTCCTAACAAATCACTTATAGCCTTTTTTGGTGCATAAACACTAGAATCATCATATTGGTTTCCTATTTTATTAACAACCCCAATAACTTTGAATTCTTGACCTTCTATAGTCATAGTGTCTCCTACTTCTACTTCTCTTTTCCATATGTCTTTATATCCATGATTATATCCAACGACAACTTTGTATTTATCTCCGGATTTGAACCATCTACCATCTTTTATTTCAAAACTTTGTATTTCAGACATTAATTTAACATCTTCGGGTTCCATTCCAATGATGTAGGTTATTTTGGATTCTTTTTTAAACTCAACCTGTCCTATTTTATATATCATTCCTAATGCCCATTCCACTCCTTTTACATTTTGTACAATTTTTAAATCATCTTCGGTTAATGCAAGAGAAGGGCTTGTTGCAGAACCAGGTGCCCCAAAACTCTTAG
>Ga0268279_1001340_pt1 | contig 13787 bp, 11 predicted proteins | sample saktaG_6_FD_190142 | JGI IMG/M metagenome (GOLD analysis project Ga0268279, IMG submission 190142) | Saline water microbial communities from Sakinaw Lake, British Columbia, Canada - sak_2010_1_5_80m | ecosystem: Environmental > Aquatic > Non-marine Saline and Alkaline > Saline ...
TTATCTATAATCAAGGTGGGTCGGTACAGACTTGGTTTATGCAAGCGTTCACACAGGATCTTATTAAAGAAGGTGCTTCTGAGCGGGAGATCCTTAACAGCCTTACAGACGAAGCCCCCAATAAACCGGGAAATGTGGTATTCCTCCCTTTTCTCGAACCTTCAGGAGCTCCAGTGTTTCTTCCAGAGGGAAGAGGATGCTTTTTTGGTATCGGTACGGGAACCGGTAGAGGGGCGCTGTATCGTGCTGTGCTTGAGGGTGAATCAATGTTTTTCCTGGAAGCCTTCGAAGAGCTTTCAAAAAACGGATTATCCATTACTAGTGTACGGGCTACCGGAGGAGGAAGCCGTTCCGACCTCTGGCTACAGATCAAGGCGGATATCCTTCAACGTCCGGTCCATCGTGTCCAGCATCGGGAATCGGGCACTGTTGGGGCGGCCATCGTAGCAGGTCTGGCCACAGGTATGTATGGCTCCCTCGAAGAAGCCGTTGGTATATTTAGTGGAACAGATGCATCATTTTTTCCACGAAAAGAGTTCACCGATGTATATGCGAGGTTGTACAAGAAGTATAAGAACGGGCTGGGTCTGATATCGTCCAGGGAATGGCGTGACTGAAGACGTGGGAGGTTTCATTTATATTGTTCAGGTAATAGGTAAGTTTTTCCAAAAAATTTACAATCGATATTACAGGATTATTACGGTGTCGAGGTTTAGCCTCGGCTTTTTCAATTCATGGCGACTGGAGTGAACTCCTCAGGCTAGACACTTTAAGTCTTAACACACCATGCATTCCCGAGAGCTATTCTTTGCCAATAACTTCTCGTATTCCTCTGGAGGCCAATAGCCTAAAGATGAATGCAACCTCTTCCTATTATACATCTCGTCAATAAAATATAGGATCTTCTTTGTTGTATTAGAAAAGATTCACAAACATATCTCCCTCTGCTTTAGAATATTTTACATATTTTGGGGAGGTATACTACTGGATACCCCTTATCGATCGGATGGTGGATTAGATTATCGCTACTCTTTCCCGGTGAGAATCGGCGTAACTAAGTTTTCTGAGATCGGTTCACGATTTGAGATTATAAAAAATTAAAAAAATTAAAAAAAATTTATTATTTAAGCAGGAATTTGTTAGACTATGTAGAATATATTAATATATAGGAAGTTTGGATTTGTAAAGTCATTGCGAAGGACCGCAGAAAAGTAGGGGCGTATTGCAATACGCCCTCAATGTAAAAATGTGGGGCTCGATTCATCGAACCTGCAAAAAAGACGGGTCGGATGAATCTGACCCCTATAACAGTTCAAAAAAACAAATATGGGAAGATTGGCGAGCTTTGCAAGGAACCTAAAAAATTAACGAAGGGAGGTGAAGGGAGAATTTAGTTAATAAGAAATAAGAAGAAAGATACTATATTAAATTTTTAAGGAGGTTCGTATCTATGAAAAAGTTATTTACTATTTTTCTTTTTGTACTTCTTCTATCTATGATAGTTAATTCAGCTACCGCTATGGAAATTACTTTCTGGACTCATGAAGACCCCAATAGAACGGAAATTGAAGATAGATATATTACTGAATTTGAGCAGGCTAATCCGGGAGTTACCATTAAGAGAGTTACCAGTGGTTCAGGTCAAATTCAGGAATTGGTCCTTACTGCCTTTGCTGCCAACCAGGGTCCTGACATCTTTAATATGTCTATTGAAGATGAATATGCATATATCGCGAATGAACGTCTTTCTCCTGTCGATTTTGAAGCTGCCGGTTATCCCAGTCTTCAGGCAATTTATGATGCTTATATCCCCGGGGTATTAGATCCGGTTACCTACAAGGGGAAACTTTATGGCCTTCCGTTGGAGCTTACTAATTGGTGTATTTATCTAAACAAAAAAGTATTTAAGGATGTTGGACTTGACCCCGAGAAAGATTATCCCAAGACCTGGGAAGAAATGGTAGAGGTATCAGATAAGATAGCCCTCCGTGAGGGAGAAATAGTAAACAGAAGAGGATTTGATTTTAGATATCCTTATTATCTTGTTTCCATGGTCCCCATGGTTGAGCAACTGGGAGGAAAATTAATCAGCGATGATGGTAAAACTGCAATTGTCAACGACGAAGCCTGGCTTAAATTTTTAAAGTTTATGCAAGAGTGGGGTCCTAACGGAAGAAATCTCGGTTCACCAACTTATACCAATGCCCGAAAGCTTTTTAATAAAGATAATAATGATATAGGTATGTGTCTAACCGGTCTTTACCAACAGGGAAGAATTAGAAGCGATAACGCTGATTTCTACAACAGTGGTGAATGGATGGTCGTTCCCTTCCCGAAATTTGAAAATGCGGTAAAAGATGTTCCTGCAGCCTATTACGGACACTACTATATGGTCAATGGCCAGAAACCGGAAGAAAACCAGCAGATGGCCTGGAAATTTCTTGCTTACATGTTAAGCCATCCCGAAGAATATCTGACCAAAGTCAATATTGTTCAGCCTACAGTTGAGCTTATGAATTCAGAAACCTATAAATCTATGCCTTACTCCGATGTATTTACGGATGATATGGCCAAAGGGCACGTTGTTTATTATGGTGAAAACAGTGCAGAGATTCAGTCACATATCAGGGAAGCAGTAGAATCAGTAATGTTAGCCGGCGTCTCACCGGAAGATGCTTTACAAACATTAAAGAGAAAAGTTCAGGAAGTACTCGACGAAGTATAGTAGTTTTTTAATTGAAGCCACAGGGCTGGGTTATTATTTAGCTTAACCCTGTGGTTATCATAGAAGGAGTTTAGTTAATGAGCAAACGAATACCAACTTATAGCATTGAACGGAAAAAAGCCCGCTGGGGATGGATGTTCGTTGCTCCGACACTCATCTTTTTTTCCCTTTTTAGCTTCTATCCGATTTTTAATGCCCTTTACACCAGTTTATTCAAGAAAAAACTGCTATCCTTAAAACCGCCTGATTTTATCGGGCTTGGTAATTATAGTTATCTTTTTAAATCCCCGGATTTCTGGAATTCTATAAGAGCAACAGTAGTTTTTACTCTGGGGACTTTTATACCCCTTTTAATTTTTAGTCTTATCTTTGCTATTTTTATAATGTCCAGAAAGAGATTTCAAAATTTTTTTCAAATAGCTTATTATTCTCCCGCAGTTTTATCATCTGTAGTAGCTGCGGTAATCTGGCTATTAATTTTTGATCCCAGGGGATTAGGCAATCAATGGCTAAATTTAATCATGAACTCTCCCGGTATTGACCACAAGTGGCTGGCTAATTCAGTAATGGTTCAAATGTCTACCATGCTGGTTTATTTTTGGAAATATGTGGGTTATTTCACTATAATTTTTATTGTGGGATTGGCATCAATTCCTCAAAGTATCTATGAAGCTGCTAAAATAGATGGAGCAAATGATTGGAAAAATTTTTGGTATATTACTCTTCCTCTTTTGAAACCTACTACTATTTTAGTTTCTATTATTTCTATGCTTCAGTGTTTGAGAACCTTCAGTACCCAATATTTATTTACTCAAGGAGGAGCACCATTAGCTCCTATAAATGTAATAACTTTAAATATTTATAATACTGCTATAAGAGATCATCGAATCGGCAGGGCAAGTGCCATGAGCATAATTTTGTTTGTTATAATGCTGTTATTTACTTGGGTGCAATTTAAATCTTCACGGGCTGATGAAATCAGTTATTGAGGAGAATATTTTTTATGAGTTATACCTTGCAACGGAAAAGGAATAAGATTAACCGTCAATCCTTAGTAATAGATGTATTTATCTGGGCATTTCTAATTCTGGCAGCTTTGTTTATTCTTGCTCCTACAATATTTATGTTTACCGCATCTCTAATGCCGGCAAATGATATCTTAAAAATGCCTTACCGTTGGATTCCGAAAGGCTTCTACTTACAGAATTATTGGCAGGGTATAAGGGGCAATGATGGAACCTTTATCTATATCAGAAATATTTTAAACTCCTTAATAGTAGCTTCAGCCGTAGCTGTTACTACAGTAATGTTCTCAGCTCTGGCAGGATTTGGTCTGGCGAAATATTATTTCAAAGGTAGGACTTTGGTCTTTATGATAATCATGGCAACAATGATGATACCCTTTGAAGCCATAATGATTCCTCTTTATCTGGTGACTACTAAACTGGGAATTCAGGATTCTTATGCCGGATTAATAGCTCCGTTTTTGGTAAATGCGTTTGGCGTGTTTTTAATGAGACAATATTTTATCACCTTTCCTGATGAAATATTGGATGCAGCCAGAATAGACGGAGCGAGCGAACTAATGATTTTCAGAACAATTATTTTACCAAACAGTATTCCAGCTATAGCAACTCTGGCCATTCTTACTTTCAAAGCTCAATGGGATAATTTATTATGGCCCTTATTAGTGGTGCAGAGTGAAGAGATGAAGACCATACCTTTATATATTGTTAAATTTATGGCTGAAAAACATACTGATGAGGGGGCAATGATGGCAGTAGCTGCCATAGCGAGCATTCCGATATTGATTGTATTTTTTAAACTATCTAAATATTTCCTGGGCGGTGCAGCCCTGTATTCATCAAGGAAAGGATAATAAAAATAATTATGGAGACACTTTATATTTTTGATATGGGGGGCGTCCTGTGTTGTGACTTTAATGATATTCCCGTTATAAGTGAATATCTGGGAATTACCGAAGAAAATTTTTTTATTTATTCCGGTGAAAATTTTAGAGAACTTCTGGATGGAAAGATTGACAGTAACGAATTTTGGGTAAGATTTTCTTTAAGATATGGTAAGAAAGTAGAAGAAGAGTTATTTGGTAAATTTTTTAACCCGGGAATAATTCAGGAAACAAAGGATATAATAAAACAGCTTAAAAGTAATTCAAGGGTTGTTTGTGGCACCAACACTATAGATTCGCATTATTATTATCTTTTAAATCAAGGCGTTTACGACATCTTCGATGAGGTTTATGCTTCTAACTTAATGGGTATATCTAAACCCGACCCGGATTTCTACTGGCATATTTTAAATAAGGAGGGGCTTAAGCCCGAAAATACAGTCTTTGTGGATGATACCAAAGAAAATATTCTTTCTGCTCAAAAAATCGGTATCAACTCTATCCTTTTTACCGATCCCGATTCTCTGAGACAGCAGATAAAGACATTTTGGCATTGTGAGTCCTGATTTATCTTCCCGTAACTTTAAAATTTATTTTATATATTTTAAAATATTTTATAATATATTCTTGTAAAATAATTTTAAATGTGTTTAAATAAAATTACAATAATTAAATATATTTTAAAAAATATAAACCTCCAAAAAAAATCTAACCGGAATCAAACCTTGAATTTTTAGTATAGCAAGTAGGCGAAATTCCACTGGAGGAAAGAGGATGAAGATTAAATGATGATTGAGAATGAAAGACTGGGAAATAAAATTCGTAAACTTCGCATTTCTAAAGGCATGAACCTTACTGCTTTTGCTAAAAAGATAGGTAAAACTCCCAGTTATTTAAGCCAGGTGGAGCGGGGGATGGCTTCCCCATCGATTATGGCTTTAAGAGAGATAGCCAAAGCTTTAAATGTACCAATGTTTTATTTCTTAATTGATGATAAAAAACAAAGCGTAATAGTAAGAAAAAATGAACGCAAAGTTTTAGAATTCCCTAAATCTCATCTGACCTATGAATTGCTCTCCCCTGATGTGAGTCATCGAATTCAGATGATTAGAACCCAGATAGAGGTAGGAGCAAGTAGCTGCAGTAAACCTCTGTCACACGAAGGCGAAGAATGTACTCTGGTTATGGAAGGAAAGATGGAAATTAAAATTGGGGATGAAATTTTCCTATTGGAAGAGGGTGACAGTATCTATTACCTTGCCAGCATTCCCCATAAAATCACCAGCACTGGGAAGAAAGCTCTTATTATTATTTCCGCAATTAATCCTAACAATTTTTAAAATCTACTATTTAATAGTAGTTTTATAAGTAGAGATGTAAGGAAGTTATGAAAATCTAAAATAACATAAGAATCAAGACAACTAGGTAAATCACTAACGAATAATTAAAAAAAAGGGGGTGTAAAAAAGTTTTTGCTTTTAAAGTAAGTCTTCTTTATAAAAAATAAAAAATAAAAGAGAGGTATAAAAACTAAAATGAAATATTCGAATTTGATTATTAAAGTATTATTAGTAGTGTTGATACTGAGTTTGAGTGTAACATCAGGAATAGCAAAGGCTCCAAGTGATTATAAAATGGTTTTAATTCTTCCCGGGCCCATTAACGATCAAAGCTGGAATGCAGCAAACTATGCAGGACTGTTAGCTTGCAATAATACACTTGGAACAAAGATGGAATATGTAGAAAATGTTCAAGCTAGTGATTATGAATCAACTTTCCGAAATTACGGTGAGCGTGGTTATGATCTAGTAATTTCAGCTGGAACGCAATTTGATGAAGCAGCTAACAGAGTTGGACCAAACTATCTAAATACTACCTATTGTGTATTTAATGGAATGATTGCTAATCCTCCAAATATATGTCCGGTTTTACCTAAAGAGTATGAAGCAAGTTTTTTAGCGGGTTTAATCGCTGGTTATACCACTAAAACGGGTAAAATTGGGATTGCAGGAGGTTTTCCAAATAAGCTTATGATAAGGCTTCTAAATACCTATGAATATGGAGCACGGATTGGTTCGCCAAGAGTTGAAGTTATTAGGGCTTATGCAAATTCCTGGAGTGATGTAACATTGGGCAAACAAATGGCGGGTTCTATGATTGATAAGGGAGCTGATGTTCTTTTCTTCTATGCAAATCAAGTTGGTCTTGGCGCTATACAATCATGCAAAGAGAAAGGTGCTAAATTTATAGGTTTTGCAAGTGATCAAAATAGTGTTGCTCCCGGTACAGTAGTAGCAAGTGCATGGTTTGGAACAGAAGATATATACAAATGGATTGCAAGTAATTATATGTCTGGCAATTTAGAACCAGTTGTAAACGAATTAGGCATGAGCGAAGGAGTTATTAGCATGTCCTTTACTGATGAAGTTTCACCGGAGGTTCGCGAAATAGTTGAACAAGCCGCAGATTTAATTGCTGAAGGAAAATTATTAAAATTTGTTTCTCAATTTCCAGAAGCTTTAGAATAAATTAAAAATAATAGTTAGGGTTGAAGGGTCTTTAAAGACCCTTCAACCCATTTTGAAAGAAAAATACTATGGGTAATAAATGTAACTTAATTACTTTAAAAAATATTACTAAATATTTTCCGGGGACAATTGCTAATGATCACATTGACCTAACATTAGCAGGCGGGGAGGTATTAGCTCTTTTTGGGGAAAATGGAGCCGGAAAAACTACTTTAATGAGTATTCTTTATGGATTGTATCAACCAGATGAAGGGGAGATATTTATTAAGGGAGAACAGGTAAAAATTCGCTCTCCACATGATGCCATGGAATATGGTATAGGTATGATTCATCAACATTTTACCCTTGTTCCCGTGCATACAGTAGTAGAAAATATAATTTTGGGCACAGAACAAGCTTCTTTGAAATATTTAAATATTGAAGAAAAAGTAAAAAAAATTGAAAAAATTGGAAATAAATATGGACTTGAAGTAGATCCTTTTGCAATAATCCGACAACTTCCCGTAGGTATGCAGCAACGAGTAGAAATTATTAAAGCTCTATATAGGAATGCGCAAATTCTTATCATGGATGAACCAACTTCAGTCCTTACACCTCAAGAAACAGAGAAATTATTTAATTTTATACGTGATTTTAAAGCGAAGGGACATTCTGTTATTTTTATCAGCCATAAACTTAATGAAGTAATGGAAATCGCAGACAGAATTACCGTATTAAGAGACGGTAAAATTGTGGGTAATGTTTCTCGTTCGGAAGCATCAGAGAGTCGGTTAACTCATATGATGATAGGACGGGATCTTGAAATAACAAAAACAAATAATACTATTCATCCAAAATCAGAAATGCTTAAAATAGAGAACTTAACTATTGTGGGAGATAGAAAGAGCAAAGTTATTGATGATATATCTTTTACGGTTCGAGAAGGAGAAATTTTTGGAATTGCTGGCGTAAGTGGTAATGGTCAAGAAGAACTTGCCCAAGCATTATGTGGTTTGCGTAAGGTAAAAAGCGGACAAATTACTTTATCTGATAAAGATATTACTAACAAAGATGTTTTATCAATTATTCATCAAGGAGTAGGTTATATACCTGCTGATCGACATAAGGAAGGATTAGTTTTAGATATGTCAATAGAAGAGAATCTATTCCTTAAAAATCATTCTAATCCCATGTTTTTTCATTATGGTTTTTTGAATCAGAATAAAATTCAGGAAAACGCAAGAAATTTAATGCGGGATTTCGAAATTAAAGCTGCTTCTTCAAAAAGTAGGGCTATGACTTTATCAGGAGGGAACCAACAAAAAGTTGCAGTCGCAAGGGAGGTTAATATTGGTACAAAATTACTTGTAGCAATTCAGCCTACTCGCGGGCTTGATTTAGGTGCGATTGATTATGTTCATAAAACTTTATTAAAAGAAAAAAAAGAGGGAAAAGCAATTCTTTTAATTTCAACAGAACTTTCTGAAATAATGACTTTATCAGACCGGATAGGTGTGATGTATAGAGGGAAATTATTAAAAATAATACAAAGGAAAGATGCAAAAGTCGATGAAATCGGACTTCTAATGGCAGGAATTACCGAAGGAAATAGAAATGGAAAAAATTAATAATTTGATAAATAAGACAGATGGTAGAATTGAACAATCTTCAATATCTCAAGACGATAATGTTTGGCTCAATTTTTTACCAGTATTTTCAGTGTTGCTTGGTTTGTTAATGAGCGGGTTAATGATGTTATTTTTAGGATATAATCCCTTGACAGTCTATTCTAATATGTTAAGTTATGCCTTTCGTGATATCTATAACATAGCTGATATATTTGCCAAGGCAACTCCTCTTATTCTTACTGGATTAGCTTTTGGATTTGCTTTTCGGGCATCTTTATTCAATATTGGGGCTCAAGGTCAATTTTATATAGGGGCAGTAATGGCGGTAACTTGTGCCCTAAAATTAGGCTCATTTCCTTCATATCTTATTCTTATAATATGTTTTATCATGAGCCTAATCGGAGGAAGCCTATGGGCAGCTTTTATTGGTTATGTAAAGGCACGTTTTAATGCAAATGAATTTTTAGTTAGTATGATGTTAACTTATGTTGCTATTGCGATTATGAATTTCTTGCTTGGAGGATTGTTAAAAGAAGCTAAAGGAGAATATCCTCAAACTGATGTCATCCCAAAAAGTGGCTGGTTACCTTCGCTTATCCCTCATACCAGGCTTCACTGGGGTTTCGTGGTTGCTCTATTAATTGCTTTGCTAGCCTATATAATTTTATGGCGGACATCATTGGGATATAAAATTAGAATGGTTGGGTATAATCGAGATGCTGCTCGCTATGCTGGGATAAATATCGAAAATATTTTTGTAATTGTGTTTTTTATAAGTGGGGCATTTGCCGGAATTGCAGGTTTTACAGAAATAAATGGAATGCAGCACATGTTAATTGAAGGATTTAACCCTATGATTGGAGCTGAAGGAATAGGTATTGCTATATTAGGAAATGCGCATCCTTTGGGTATAGTACTTTCTGCCCTTTTGTTTGGTGCTTTAAAAGTAGGTGGAAATTTAGTAGTGCAAACATCGAGAATTCCCGCAAGCATTATTGGTATCATGGAGGGTCTTGTTTTATTATCGGTGATTTTATCTTATTTTGTGAGAGATAAATTGATGGTTTTAAGAAGCAAGAAAAAGCTTGTGGTACGAGAAAGGCATAAGTTATGAATAATATTATTACTGGATTGCTTGTTGCTACAATTCGTATGAGTACACCTCTAATGCTTGGGGCATTAGGGGAAGTATTTGTTGAGCGGACTGGTGTGATGAATATAGCTATTGAAGGAATCTTTCTTATGGGTGCATGGGGAGGTTTTGTTGGAGCTTATCTAACCGGAAAACTATGGATTGGTTTTTTATTTGCTATAGGGGTGGGAGTTCTTTGCGGAGCAATCTATGGATACTTTACTATTAAATTAAAACAACACCAGATTGTTACAGGAGTAGCAATAAATATTCTTACATTAGGTTTAGGATTATTCCTCTATCAATTGTTATTTGGGATTCCTCTCCTTCCGTTAACCGTAGAACCATTGAAAGATATTTCAATTCCTTTTTTATCTACTATTCCTATTATTGGAAGTGCCTTTTTTAGTCAGAATATTCTTACCTACTTAGCAGTGGTACTTATAATATTAGGATATTGGGTTTTATTCCGAACTCCTCTAGGTTTAATTATACGGTCTACCGGTGAAAATCCGGAAGCGGTAGACGTGGCTGGTATTAATGTGGAACGCATCAGGTTTCTTGCTGTGTTAGGATCAAGCGCATTAGATGGCTTAGCTGGCGCTTTTTATTCAATTGGATTTTTAGGGCTTTATACTAATAATATTATTGGGGGAAGGGGATGGATTGCTTTTGCAATCTGCTTTTTAGGGAATTGGAACCCATTGGGAATATTAATAGGATCGTTAATATTTGGATTAGCTGAGGGGTTATCGGTAGTTTTGTTAACCTCTAATTTTAAACTGATTCCAAATGAATTTTTAATAGCGTTCCCCTATATTTTAACTATCGTAGCTACTATTTCGAGGAGACAATTCAACGTTCCCGCTTTTTTAGGAAAACCTTACATTAAGGAACGTTCTTAATTAATTTTCAAATAATATGAGGGTGAGTTTTTTAAATTGACGAAATTAGTTACTTATAAATTCTTGCCTTGACAAGGCTAATGGCAAATATATAAATTTAATAGCAAATTTGTGAAGTTTGGTAAATTAAAAATGTAATAATGTTTATGATATAATAAAAGGTGATCATATGTATATAATAAAAAACGCAAAGATTGTTGAAAATAAAGAATTAAAAGAAGTAACAATATTAATAGAAGCTGGAAAAATAAAACAAATTGTTTCCGGAAACAATATCCCAACCTCTGTGGAAAAAGAAATTGACGCAAAGGGAAATATAGTATTCCCTGGTTTTATTGACCCCCATGTCCATTTTGATGACCCTGGGTTTACCGAAAGAGAAGATTTCGAAACCGGGACCAGGAGTGCGGCAGCTGGTGGTATTACCACTATTATCGATATGCCCTGCACTTCTATTCCTCCGGTTACTAACGGTCCAAACTTTGATTACAAATTAAATATAGTAAAACCAAAAGCTTATGTGGATTTTGCTTTCTGGGGAGGAGTAACTCCTGAGCAGGTTGAATCAGGAGAATATAAGAGAAGTTTAAAAGAATTAAAAGATAGAGGCATTATTGGGGTAAAATTTTACACCATTTCCGGAATGGAACTCTATCCCAGAATGCCCGTCCCCGATATGGATAAAGTCTTCAGGGCGGCTAAAGAGTTGGATTTAGTTTGTGCAGTACATGCTGAAGACTATTATCTGGTAGATTATTATTCCCATCTGGTGCAGAAGATGGGGAGAGAAGACCCTGAGAGTTGGTCTGAAGGAAGAACCTATGAAGCAGAGCCGGAAGCAATATGGTCTGTAGTAGGAATTACCAAAAAAGTTGGAAATAAACTTCACATCGTGCACCTTTCGACCAAGGCAGGGTTAAATATTATTCGCTGGGCGAAAACTCACGGAATGGATACAACTACAGAAACCTGTCCCCAGTATTTAATTTTTACAGCAGAAGATTTTAAAAAGATAGGGTCAATATTAAAAATTGCTCCACCGTTACGCAAAGAAGAGGACAGGGAAGAACTTTGGAGAGGGTTGAAAGATGGTTCAATCGATTTTATTTGCACCGACCATGCAGCAGGGAAATATCCAAGGGAAAAATCATTTCTCAATATCTGGAAAAATTATGCAGGTATTCCCGGTACACAATTAGCCGTTCCAACCATGCTTCATTACGGATATCACCAAGGAAGGTTAACCTTGAGTGAGATTCAGAAACTGATGTCAGAAAATACAGCCAAAAGATATGGACTTTATCCTCAAAAAGGAATAATAAAAGTTGGAGGCGATGCAGATTTCACCATTGTAGATTTAGATAAGAAATGGGTGGTAGAACCATCAAAATTAGAAAGTAAAGGTAAATATTCTCCGCTTACCGGAAAAGAATTAACAGGACAGATTTATATGACTATTGTTCGCGGGGAAGTAGTATACAAAGGGAACAAAGGAATTGTTGGAACTAAAGGATATGGAAAGTTAATAAAAACTAAAATTAAGTAGAGCATCTTTGGCTTTATAAATTTTAATTGATGTAAATCTTATACGAGTTTTAATTTTATAAAAATATTAGAAAAAGTAAAAGAATATGAATAAAATATATCCAAATTTTTAAGGGGCATGACTGTAATTCCAGTAATTTATCTTAATAATTATCTCAAATAAAATTTATCCATAGAAAGGGAGGAAACAAATTAATGCAAACTATATTTAAAGGCAAGCATTTTATCACACTTCAAGATTGGACCAAAGGAGAAATAGACACCTTACTCGAAGTCTCTTTTGATTTAAAGAAAAAATTTGCCATGGGTATACCCACACCTTATTTGCTATATAAGACAATATTTTTAATGTTTTTTGAGCAGTCAACCCGAACCAGAAACTCTATGGAAGCAGGGATTGCTCAGTTAGGTGGTCATGGTAATTTTCTTGATACAAGTACTATGCAAATATCTCATGGTGAAGTGGCCAAGGATACAGCTATTATTTTATCCAGATTTGGGCATGCTATTGCTTGTAGGAATTGTGCATGGGAAACAGGAAATAAATACCTAAGAGAAATGGAAAAATGGTCTACAGTTCCCATTATGAATTTGCAATGTGATTTATATCATCCGATGCAGGGAATAGCTGATTTAATGACCATGAAAGAAAAAATAGGAGATTTAAAACGTACTAAAGTATCTATTATATGGGCTTATGCAACCAGTCATAAGAAACCAATTTCAGTTCCGCTTACCCAAGTGCTTTTATTCCCAAGATACGGAATGAATGTAACCCTTGCCTATCCGAAAGGATATGATTTGCCAGATTGGACTATAAAACAAGCTAAAGAAAATGCTGAAAAATATGGGGGAACATTAACAATAACAAATAATATGGAAGAAGCGTATAGAGGTGCAGATGTAGTTATACCTAAAAATTGGGGAAGTTGGGTAACTAATCAAGGAAATGAAGTAGTTGACGATTTACTTGAGTTATACAAAACTTGGAAATGTACAGAAGAAATGATGAAACTAGCCAATAAAGATGTAATGTATATGCATGCGCTGCCAGCGGACAGAGGAAATGAAGTAGAAAATTCAGTTATTGATGGTCCTCATTCAATTGTTTATGATGAAGCAGAAAATAGATTACATACGGCAAAAGCGGTTATGACACTCACTATGGGTGGTAAATAAAACACAGAGAGTTTAGTTAATATAGTTTTTGTGGAAATTAATTAATCAAAGATAATAAGGATTAAATCGTAGAAGATCAATATAGAATATTTTTTAAAACAGTTGAATATGTTAAAAGTTAAAAAGTTACATTTATCATTTATGATATTGTTTAAAAAGATTAGATGTTCGAAAGGATGGAGTTAAAAAATGAGTAAATTAGCAGTATTAGCTATCGGAGGAAACTCCCTCATTAAAGATAAGCAGCATGAAAGCGT
>Ga0268279_1001341_pt1 | contig 13787 bp, 12 predicted proteins | sample saktaG_6_FD_190142 | JGI IMG/M metagenome (GOLD analysis project Ga0268279, IMG submission 190142) | Saline water microbial communities from Sakinaw Lake, British Columbia, Canada - sak_2010_1_5_80m | ecosystem: Environmental > Aquatic > Non-marine Saline and Alkaline > Saline ...
AATTTGTCTCTGGTGCTTTTGAGAACGCTGCCGGTGCCGGCGGTCAAGCCGTAAGGAACCAGTATTTCTTCTTTGTATTTTTCTTGAAATTTAATTACGGCACTCTTGGTTTTTTCGCCGAAATAGCCGCTGATTTCCCCTGCGGGATAAACGTCAGGGTCCTTAGCCAGGCATTTCTGCAATTCCTGGACTTCGCTCCCCTGGGAGCCGGTCTGGAGGTTGTTTTTGAATTGGAAAGCCGGCTGTTTGGTGGTCGTTTTTTCCCTGGAACCGTTTTCATTTTTGACAAAACCAGCTTCGTCTAAAATTCGTTCGGCTTCTTCCGGGTCGAATTCATAGATTTCTGCCGGGTTTTCGAAGCCATAGATTTCCGGCAGAATCGGCGAATCCGTTGTTTTTCCTTTGCCGGCTGAAATTTCCCTGATGATTTCTTCTTTGTCCGTGGCGTAGTTCAAGGCCTGCCTGATTTTTTCATTGGCCAGAACTTTCGCTTCCTCGGGATTGAAGAAAACGGCGAAATAGCTCGGCAAGAGCAGGCGGTATTCGGAGAACTCGTCGGTCTTCAAATTATCGTATTTTTTCACCGGGCTGTGAAAGAATCCCTTGATTTGCCTGGAATTCAAAGCTGAAATCAATTCGTTTTCATTATTGAAAAAATAAAAGATTATTTTCGGGATGTAATAAGGTTCTCCGTGATAATTGGGATTGGCCGCCAGTTCCAAGGATTTGATATTGCCTGCCTTATCTTCCTTGTCTTTGACCGCATTTTTTATCAGGTAAGGGCCGGCGCCGATCGGTTCCAGATTGTAAGCTGATAAGGAGAAATTTTGGCAGGGTATTTTTTCCCAAACGTGCTTGGGGATGATTTTCAAAGTGCAGTTTTCCAAAAAAACAGCTGAGGGATTTTTCAATTCAAAATAGATCGTTAAATCTGAAACTTTTTTCACCGTTACCCCGAGCCATTTCGCCCTGATTGGGCTTTTGGTTGCCGGATTCTGGATAGTTTCGATGGTGAAAATCACGTCGTCGGCCGTCAAAGGCTGGCCGTCCGACCAAAGGAGATTTTCTTTCAGACGGAATTCAAAAATCTTGCCGTCTTCGATGATTTCGTATCCTTTTGCCAGATCAAGAACAATTTCTCCTTTTTCGTCGTATTTCATTAGCCCCGCATAAATCAGTTCGATCAGGTCGCGGTCAACGTCGTAAGCCGGATAAATCGGATTGATCCAGCGTGGGGAACCGACTATGCCTTCTATATAAACCCCGCCTTTTGCCGGCCTGATTTCCGTGTTTTTGAAATAAAAATCAATTGTCAGGAAAAGAAAACTGATCAAAGCCAGGGATGAAAAAACAAAGAAAGCGATTTTTTCCTTCTTGTCTAAGATTTTCAAGAATTGCTTCCAGCCCGTCAGGGTCAAAAGCCGTTTGATACCTTGGCGGTATTCCATAGTTTTTAGAAAGTCTAATCTCCGGATAATTTTAACGGGGCCCGCCGCAGCAGGAAGAAGCGTTTAGGAGATGGCAGGTGTTTAAAAAAGGAGATTCAAGATAGCCAGGACGATGAATAAAATTCCGAAGACTATTGTTCCCCAAAAGATTTTTTTCTGGATGCCCCTTCTGGTGGCGTAAAAGCCTCCTTCCTGTCCGAAAGCCGAACCCAAAGCGGTTCCTCTTTGCTGGAGAAGGATTAAGACAACCAAAATAACGGATACTATAATTTGAGCTAAAGTCAAATACTGCAGCATGATATTTTTAGATTATTGTTTTTTTATTTTTCGGTTGTCGGCGGCCCAAAAAATAACCGACCAGCCAAACGATTACGGTCGTCCAAAAGAGGGGAATAATGCCGGCCACGGTCAGTTCCGGGAAAACGACGTCGACAAACCATATCAGGGCCATATTGATTATTAAACTGAAAAGACCGAAAGTCAAAAATCTCAAAGGCAGGGTGATCGTTTTCAGAACCGGCTTAATGAAAAAATTGATCAAGCCGAGGAAAGCTCCGGCCATCGCCAAATATTTAAGTTCTCCGGTGAATTCAACCCCGGGTACGAATTCCACGGCCAGCCAAAAACTCAGGATGCCGCCGATAATCTGATAAAGCAAATTAGACATATCTTTATAAGATGATAGCAGAGTTCCGTTTTGCAATCAAGCTCTGGTGGCCATTCTTGAAAATTCCGGAAATCTGGGATATAATCGTTAATTATGGCCGCTGATTTCATCAAAATAAGAGGAGTGCGCGTCCACAATCTGCGGAATATCAGTTTGGATATACCTAAAAACAAGCTGGTGGCGATTACCGGCCTTTCCGGTTCGGGAAAATCGTCTTTGGCTTTTGATACCTTATATGCCGAGGGCCGTCGGGTCTATGTTGAAAGCTTGTCCGCTTACGTCAGGCAGTTTCTGGGAGGAATAACACAGAAGCCGGAAGCGGATTCCATTGAAGGCATCAGCCCGGCCATTTCAATCGATCAGAGAAAAGCCTCACGCAATCCTCGCTCGACCGTCGGTACGATTACCGAAATTTACGATTATCTCCGCCTTCTCTTCGCCAGAATAGGCCGGCCTTTTTGTCCGAAATGCGGCCAGTTGATCAGCCGCCAAACAGCCGGCCAAATCATCGAGCAACTTTTGAAATTGCCCGGAAACAGGGAAATCGTTATCCTAGGTCCTTTAATCCGCGGCAAAAAAGGCGAACATCAGGGGATATTGGAAGAGATTAAAAGAGCTGGTTTCGTCAGAACAAGGGTTGACGGCATAATTTACAAGCTGGAAGAGATTTCAGGGGGAAATTTGGATAAAAATAAGAAACACTGGATTGAAGTGGTAGTTGACGGCCTGATTTTGAATAAAAAATCGGACAAGCCGAGATTGGCTGATTCTTTGGAAATGGCTTTGAAACTGGGCAAAGGAACCGCCATCGTGGCCAATTCAAAAAACAAATCAGCGGATTTGGTTTTTTCATCTCATTTCGCCTGCGAAAAATGCGGCGTATCTTTGCCGGAATTGGAACCGCGCCTTTTTTCTTTCAACTCTCCTTTCGGTGCTTGTCCCGGTTGCCAGGGATTGGGGGAAAAGCTGGAAGTTTCGCCTGACCTGGTCATTCCCAACCCCAATTTAACCATTGCCGAAGGCGCTATTTTTCCTTGGTCACACGCTTCCCACAAAGTCGGCTGGCAGGGTTATTTTTGGGAACAGCTGCACAATCTGGCCGAGAAACGGAATTTTTCCCTGGACGTGCCGGTCAAGGAATTGCCAAAGAAAGTGCTGGACATGATTCTTTACGGGACTTCGTATCCGTTAGGCGAAGAAGATAAATCTTCTTCTTCACCCTTCGCTGCGGCTCGGGTTTTCGAGGGCGTGATTCCAGGTTTGGAAAGAAAATACCGCGAAACAGATTCGGATTATACGAGAAGCGAAATCGAACGCTACATGATTGAAAAGAAATGCGAACAGTGCCAGGGAAAAAGGCTGAAAGCCGAAGTTATGGCCGTCAGAATGGCCGGCAAAACGATCGACGTTCTGGTTGAAATGCCCATAAGCAAAGCGCAGGAATTTTTCAAAAACTTAAAATTCAGGGCGGCCGAAGCGAAAATCGGCCAGCCGATCGTCGGGGAAATCATCAACCGTCTGCAATTTTTGATTGACGTCGGCCTGGATTATCTGACTTTGGACAGGCAGGCTGACACTCTGGCCGGGGGAGAAGAACAGAGAATCAGATTGGCCACCCAGATCGGTTCGAAATTGACCGGAGTCTTATACGTTTTGGACGAGCCTTCGATCGGGCTTCACAGCCGCGATCAGGAAAAATTAATCAGCGCTTTGAAAAAACTCAAAAATTTGGGCAACAGTCTGGTGGTGGTGGAACACGATTCCCAGACGATTATGGCGGCTGATTGGGTTATCGACGTCGGTCCCAAAGCCGGCCAGCACGGCGGCTGCATCACTTTTCAGGGAACGCCGAAACAACTGCTCAAAAGCCGCACTCTGACCGGGGATTATTTGTCCGGCAGGAAAAAGGTGGGAGTCGGCCGGCAGGCTGCTCCGGCTGCCAATTATTTGGTTGTTAAGGGCGCCAAAGAGCATAATCTTAAGAATATTGATGTAAAGATTCCTTTGGGCCGGTTCGTCTGTCTGACCGGGGTTTCCGGTTCCGGCAAGAGCAGCTTGATGAACGATATTCTGGCCAAGGCACTTTTGAAGAAATTTTACAAGAGCAAAGAGGAACCGGGCGTTCACAAGGAAATTTCAGGAACCGAGTTTCTGAACAAGGTCGTCCTAGTCGACCAGTCGCCGATCGGCCGGACTCCCAGAAGCAACCCGGCGACTTACACCAATGCTTTTACATATATAAGGGATTTATTCGCCGGGATGAAGGAAGCGAAAATCAGGAATTATCAGCCCGGCCGTTTCAGCTTTAACGTCAAAGGCGGCCGCTGCGAATTCTGCGAAGGCCAGGGGACGAAAAAAATAGAAATGTATTTTTTACCGGATATCTACGTCCAATGCCCGGAATGTCAGGGAAAAAGATTCAACAAGGAAACCTTGTCCGTTGAATACAAAGGAAAAGACATTGCCCAAGTTTTGGAAATGACCATTGAAGAAGCTTTGCAATTTTTCAAAAACGTGCCGGGTCTTTATGAAAAACTGAAAACTTTGGACGAAGTCGGCTTGGGTTATGTTCATCTCGGCCAGCCGGCTCCTTCTTTGTCAGGCGGTGAAGCCCAAAGGGTGAAACTGGCGGCTGAACTTTCCAAAAAAGCCACTGGCAAAAGCTTGTATATTCTGGACGAGCCGACCACCGGCTTGCACCCCCACGATATCGAAAAGCTGGTTTGGATTTTGAAAAGCTTGGTTGATAAAGGAAATACGGTTCTCATCGTGGAGCATAATCTGGACGTAATCAAAAACGTCGACTGGATTATGGATCTGGGTCCCGAAGGCGGAGAGAAAGGGGGTTATTTGGTGGCCGAAGGAACTCCCCTTGAAATTGCCGAAAACAAAAAGAGCCATACCGGCCGCTATCTGAAAAAGGCAATAAACTCTTGACAAAGATCTTCACCCAAATTAATATAAAAAAGTACAAATTAGCACTCAAAGGTCGCAACTGCTAATAACATTCGATTATCAATAATCAATCATTATGCAAATCAAACCGATTTTAGATCATATTTTAATTGAGCCGATCAAGGAAGAAGAAAAAACCAAAACCGGGATTCTGCTTCCGGATACGGCTGAAAAAGAAAGGCCTGAACAGGGCAAAATAATCGCCTGCGGACCGGGCAAAAAAGACAAAACCGGCAAGTTCATTCCCCTGGTCGTCAACCCGGGAGACAAGGTTTTGTTCACCAAATACGGTCCGACGGAAATTAAAGTCGATAACAAAGAATATTTAATCGCCAAAGAGGAGGATATCTTGGCGATACTTGAATAACTATGGCGAAACAAATCAAATACTCGGAAGAAGCCAGAAAAAAATTAAAGATAGGTGTGGATAAGCTGGCCGATGTCGTTAAGGTGACTTTGGGCCCCAAAGGCAGAAACGTTGTTTTGGACAAAGGTTTCGGTCCCCCCACTATCACCAACGACGGCGTCAGTATTGCCAAGGAGATCGAACTGGAAGACAAGATGGAAAATCTGGGGTCGGAAATGGTCAAAGAAGTGGCTGAAAAAACTAATGATGCGGCCGGCGACGGCACGACCACGGCCGTTGTCTTGGCTCAGTCGATAATCGCCGAGGGCTTGAAAAACGTCACAGCCGGAGCCAATCCTTTGGCTTTGAAAATAGGCATTGAAAAAGGAGTGGAAAAAATCGTCGAATCCCTGAAGAAAATTTCAAAGAAAATCACCAGTAAGGAAGAAATGACTCAGGTTGCCACTATTTCAGCTGAAGACGGGGAAATCGGCAATCTTATTGCCGAAGTCATGCAGGAAGTCGGCAAGGACGGGGTGATTACGGTCGAAGAATCGAAAACTTTCGGCATCCAGAAAGAAATCGTCAAAGGGCTGCAATTTGACAGAGGTTACATTTCACCCTACATGATTACCGATACCGAAAGAATGGAATCGGTTTTTGAAGAACCTTATATATTGATTACCGACAGGAAAATTTCCTCGATTTCGGAGATTCTGCCGGTTCTGGAAAAAGTCGCTCAAGCCGGCAAAAAAGAACTGGTTATCATTGCCGACGAAGTGGAAGGGGAAGCTTTGGCCACTTTGGTGGTTAACAAGCTGCGGGGCATATTCAACACTTTGGCAGTCAAAGCCCCGGGATTCGGCGACAGAAGGAAAGAAACTTTGCAGGATATCGCAGTGGTCACCCAGGCGGAAGTCATTTCCGAAGAAGTCGGCTTGAAACTGGAAAACGTTGAACTGAAGCAGCTGGGACAGGCCCGCCGGGTGGTGGCGACCAAGGAAAATACCACCATTGTCGAAGGCAAAGGAGAAAAGGAAAAAATCGACGCCAGAATCAAACAGATTAAAAAAGAAATGGAAGTTACCGAGTCGGAATTCGACAAAGAAAAACTGCAGGAAAGATTGGCCAAACTGGCTGGCGGCGTAGCCGTCATCAAAGTCGGCGCAGCCACCGAGATGGAACAAAAAGCCAAACAGCATAAAACCGAGGATGCTTTATCAGCTACCCGGGCAGCTGTCGAAGAAGGCATCGTGCCCGGCGGAGGCGTGGCTTTAATAAGAGCCATATCATCTTTGAACGAATTGAATTTGGCAGGAGACGAATTGACCGGACTCAATATTTTGAAAAGAGCCCTTGAAGCGCCGATTCGCCAGATAGCCCAAAATGCCGGTATAGACGGAGCCGTTATCGTCCAAAAAGTCAAAGACAGCCGGGAAGGATTCGGCTTCAACGCCCAGCTGATGAAATATCAGGATCTGATGCAGGCGGGCATTGTTGACCCGACTAAAGTAGTCAGGTCGGCTTTGCAGAACGCCGCTTCGGCCGCATCTATGTTTTTAACGACCGATGCGGTGGTGGCGGAAAAACCGGAAAAGAAAAGAGAAATCGGCGGCATGCCCGGTATGCCGGACGAATATTAAAACCGATTGTCTTTGATGATTCTGCGAAAACTCCTCTGAACAAAGAAGATAAATCTTCTTTTTTAACCCTTACTGCGGTTTGGGTAGATTGAATTCAGAGGAGTTTTTGGTTATAATAAGGGAAAGTCGAGCCATTAATAAATTTAACTGATTTTTTATGAGCATCATTAAAATTATTTTAATAGCCGTCGTTTTGCTGATTGTTTGGGTGATTGCCGTTTACAACCGGCTAATCACTTTGAAAAACAGGGTCAAAGAGGCTTGGTCGGATATTGACGTGCAATTGAAAAGAAGATACGATTTGATTCCCAATTTGGTTGAGGCGGTCAAAGGGTACGCCAGCCATGAAAAAGGAGTTTTTGAGAATGTAACCAAAGCCAGAACAGCTGCCATGGCAGCTGAACAGGCCGGCGATCCGAAGCAGGTCGCCCAGGCGGAAAATTTCTTGGCCGGAACTCTGAAAAGCCTGTTTGCCGTAGCTGAAAATTATCCTGATTTGAAGGCTTCGGCCAACTTTCTTGAATTACAAAGAGAACTCCGCGATGCCGAAGATAAAATCCAGGCGGCCAGGCGTTTTTACAACACCAATACCAGGGATTTCAACATCAAAATAGAAAGCTTTCCGGCCAATATCGTGGCCAATGTTTTCAAATTCGCCAAGGTTGATTTTTTTGAAGTCGGAGAAGCGGCTACCAAGGAAGTTCCCAAAGTCAATTTTTAAGGATTCGGATCTTAGATGAACCTCTACACTCAAGCTGAGTCAAATATCAGAAAAACTTGGCTTTATCTGTTTTTCTTTTTCCTTTTAATCATCGGAATCGGCTGGGTTATTTCCTATTCCATGGAAAGTCCGGCTATATTGTATTTGGCGGTGATTTTGAGCGTAATGCTGAATTTTTTCGCTTATTGGTATTCGGATAAGGTTATTCTGTCTCTCAGCCGGGCTAAGCCGATTGAAAAGCGGGACAATCCGGAATTATACAGATTGGTGGAAAATCTTTGTCTGACGGCCGGTTTGCCTCTGCCGAAAATTTATATCATTGATTCGGCCCAGCCGAACGCTTTCACTACGGGCCGGGATAAGAATCACGCCGTGGTGGCGGTAACCAGCGGCCTTTTGGAAAAATTGGAAAGGGTGGAATTGGAAGGCGTTATTGCCCATGAATTGGCGCATATCGGCAATAAAGACATACTTTTACAGACAGTTATTGTCATTCTGGTGGGTATAATTGTCATTATGACCGATTTTTTCTTCAGGATAACTTTTTGGGGCGGCGGCAGAAGCCGCAGCGGCAAGCGGGAAGGCGGCGGATATATGATATTGGTGGCTTTGGCTTTGGCTGTTCTGGCGCCGATTTTGGCTCAACTGATAAAATTGGCGATTTCCAGAAGAAGGGAATATCTGGCCGACAGTTCCGGCGCTCTTTTGACGAGATATCCCGAAGGATTGGCCAGGGCTCTGGAAAAGATTTCCAGCGACCCCAGTCCTCTTAAAACCGCCAATGACGCCACTTCGCATCTTTACATCGCCAGCCCTTTCCGGGGAAAAGAAAAATCTTCCTGGCTGCATAAATTATTTATGACTCATCCTCCGGTTGAAAAAAGAATAAAGGTTTTGCGGGGAATAAGAATATAAAAATAATTAAATATAAATATGGCAAAAAAAATAAAAACAGGTATTATCGGAGTCGGCAATTGTTTCGCCGGCTTAATCCAAGGCATCGAATATTATAAAAAGCATCAAGGCAAAAAGCCCATAGGCCTGATGCATCCCAAAATAGGGCCTTACGGTTTCAAAGACATTGAATTCGTTTCAGCTTTTGACGTTGGGGCGAATAAGATCGGCAGAACTTTGGATAAAGCGGTTTTCGCTCCGCCTAATCTGGTCAGGTGGACGAAACTTCCCAAAAGCCGGGTGATAGTCAGAGAATCGCCGATTCTTGACGGCATCGGCATTTACGTTGAAAACAAAATCAAGCCGCTGAAAAATCCCACTTCGCCCGAAAAATTGAAAAAAGAAATCGAAAAGGAAATAAAAAGGACGAAGACCGAAGTTTTAATCAATTATCTGCCGGTGGGCAGCCAGAAAGCTACCGAATTCTGGGCGGACATTGCTTTAACGACCAAAACAGCTTTGGTCAATTGTCTGCCGGCTTTCATCGCTTCAAATAAGAAATGGGCGGAGAAATTCAAAAAAGCTGGCGTGCCGATTATCGGCGACGATATTAAAGGCCAGATCGGAGCCACTATCGTTCACCGGATTTTAGCCAAACTTTGTTCGGACAGGGGAACAACCATCAACAAAACGTATCAGATAAACGTTGGCGGCAATACCGACTTCCTGAATATGCTGGAAAGGTCTCGTTTGGAAAGCAAGAGAATCAGCAAGACCGAAGCCGTTATCAGCCAGATAAGCGAAGACATCAAAGCGGATAAAATCTACATCGGCCCCTCGGATTTCATTCCTTTTTTGGGAAACACCAAGTTGTGTTTTTTGAGAATAGAGGGTAAGATGTTCGCTGATGTCCCTTATTCCATGGAATTGAGGTTGGATGTTGATGACAAAGCCAACAGCGCCGGCATCGTTATTGACGCTGTCCGCTGCGCCAAATTGGCCAGAGATAGGAAAATGAGAGGATATATTCCAGTCAGCAGTTATTATATGAAGCACCCTTTGGTTCAGGAGACGGATGACGAAGCCAAAAAGATAGTGGAAAGGTTTATTGCCGGAAAATAAGAATAGGAGGAGTCGGATAGCGGTTTATTCCACGCGCTTGGAAAGCGCGCGAGCGCAAGCTCACGTGGGTTCGAATCCCACCTCCTCCGCTTATCTATGAATCGCAAAGAAAAAATTCTTCTTTACGGAAATAATTTATGGAATTTCGCCGACGGGATGTTCGGGCCGCTTATCGCCGTCTTTACCGAGAGAATCGGCGGCAGTATTCTAGATATTTCATCGGCCTGGGCGATTTATCTTATTGTTACCGGAATTTTCGTTATTTTGATCGGCAAGTATTCCGATTATCACAGCAAGGAAAGGATAATGATCAGCGGATACGCTCTGACGGCCTTATTCACTTTCTGTTATTTGCTGGTACAAACACCCGTGCATCTTTTTATGGTCCAAGCCGGCTTGGGATTGGCTTTGGCTTTATGTAATCCCACCTGGTGCGCTCTTTACGGTAAATATTCTTCCCAGGAAACCGCCGGCCTGACTTGGGGACTGGCGGACGGGGAAGCGAAGATTCTGACCGGCATTGCCATCGTCATCGGAGGATTTATCGTCAAAACGTTCTCTTTTGAAACTCTCTTTATCACCATGGGAAGCCTCCAAATTTTGGCTACGCTCTACCAGATGAAAATATTCGAAAAATCGTAAAGAGAATTTATTCAAATAAACATGAAAATGCCTTTCAGCAAAGCAATCAAAATCCTCCTTGTAACAAATGGCTTTATTCTCGTTGCGACTGCCATGATCGGGCCCATTTATGCTCTTTTTGTCGAGGAAATCGGAGGAGATCTTTTGGATGCGAGTTATGCCTATGGGTTTTTTGCCTTGGCTGCCGGAATCACTACTTTGATTTCCGGCCGATATGCCGACAAGCTCAAAGAAAATGAGTTAATTATAGTTTTCGGCTACGGAATCATGGGTATTGCATTTTTGGGTTATACTTTCGTGAATTCGATTATTTCTCTTTTGGCCGTGCAGGTTATCATCGGAATAGGAGAAGCGATTTATCTGCCCGCTTTCGACGCGGTCTATTCCAAACATTTGGATAGACGCAAATCGGGGAGAGAATGGGGAGCCTGGGAAGCGATTAACTTTTTTACCATCGCTTTCGGCGCAGTCACCGGCGGGCTACTGGTCACATTTTTCGGGTTTGACGCGATATTCGTCATAATGGGATTACTTTGTTTTGCCAGTGCGATTTATATTTTTCGATTACCGAGAAAAGTTTTGTAAAAGAAGTTGCCGTTAAACTCATAGACCCGCTTAGTAGCTAATGCCAACAGCGGGTTTTTTATTTTCCAACGGCGGAAATTCAAACCCGAATTGAAAAATTTTCATTGAAAAATTTCCCCAAATGAGTTATGCTTAATTGACAGGAAAACTTGAAATTAACCGGGCGTTTGTCCGAGAATTATAATTAACGTTTTAATTTTATGGAGAATAAAAAATTCACGCTTTCCATTCTGCCCGAAAAACTGGGCATTTGCCATTTGGCTGCCACTACGCCGATTCCTCAATGGCTGGAAAAGGCCGGTTTCTCTTCTGTCACCAGGACGAACGAGGAACTTTCCATTGTTTGTTCCCAGCAAGAGATTCCCGGCGGCGTTTTGTTTGAAAAAGATTGGCGGGCTTTCAAACTGGAAAGCATTGACGACGGCTTGTATTCGGCCGGCATCATCGTTTCTCTGGCCAAGCCCTTGGCTGAAGCCGATATCAGCATTTTCAATATTTCGACTTTTCAGACGAATTACATTTTGGTTGAGGAAAAGAATCTAGAAAAAGCCAAAGAGATTTTAAGCGCTTTTTGCGAACTCAAAGAATAATCTTAGTTTATGGTTACTCAAAACTTTTTCCAAGCAACCGTATCTTGGTTTTTGGCCCACGGCCCGAAAATAGCCTTGATTTTGGTTGCCGCTTATTTGGCCAATTATTTCTTAAGAATCTTCATCAAAAAAGGAATTAATAAAAGAATCATCAACAACATCAACGGGGAAAAAAGAAAGCGGGTGGAAACCTTGATCAGCGTTTTCGGCGGCACTTTCAGTTTCATTATCTGGATCGTGGCTATTTTGATGATTCTTCCCGAATTCGAAATCAACATCGCCCCCATTCTGGCCGGCCTGGGATTGGTCGGTTTGGCTGTGGGCATGGCGGCCAAAGACATCTTGGCTGATTTCATAGCCGGTCTATTCATTCTTTTGGAAGGCCAGTATTATGTCGGCGATAAAATTAAAATTTCCGGGCTGGAGGGAGAAGTCAAAGAAATAACTTTGAGAAGGACGATCATCAGGGACGAAGCGGGAATTATTCATTCTTTTCCCAACAGTCAGATAAAATTGTTTTCCAAAAAAGAAAAATAAAATGTTTTCTTCCGTTGTCGAGGAAATTAAGAGTCGGCTGGACATAGTCGAGGTTATTGGTAGTTATATCAAACTGCAGAAAGCCGGGGCCAATTACCGCGCCCTTTGTCCTTTTCATTCGGAAAAAAAACCTTCTTTTTTCGTCAGCCCTTCCCGCCAAATCTGGCATTGCTTCGGCGGCTGCGGCTTAGGAGGGGACATCTTCAAATTCGTCATGCAGATTGAAGGAGTTGAATTCGGCGACGCTTTAAGGATTTTGGCCCGTAAAGCCGGCGTCGAACTTAAGCGGCAGACGCTGAAAGAAAAAGAATGGCAGACGGAAAGGCAACGTCTTAATGAAATTTGCGAACTAGCCGCCAAGTTTTTCGAAAAACAGTTGGAGGAAAGTAAAACCGGAAAAGAAGCCGGAAAATACCTCATTGACAGGGGAATAAAAGAAGAAAGCATAAAGAAATGGCGGCTGGGCTATGCTCCGGACGTCTGGCAGGGTTTGGCTGATTTTCTTTTTTCCCGCGGCTACCAGCACGAAGAAATTAAGAAAGCCGGCTTGGGCTTGTCTTCCGAAAAAGGCTCTTTTTACGACAGATTCAGGGGCCGGATAATTTTTCCCATTTTCGACTTGAATTCCCAAGTGGCCGGGTTCGGCGGCCGGGTTTTCAAAGACAAGGACAACAAGGAAATCGCCAAATACGTCAATACGCCCCAAACCATGCTTTACGACAAGAGCCGCATTTTATACGGCTTGGACAAGGCCAAGGTGGAAATCAGGAAGAAAGATTCCTGCATTCTGGTCGAGGGCTATGTTGATCTAATAATGGCTTTTCAGGCCGGATTCGAAAACGCGGTGGCAACTTCGGGAACCGCCCTGACCCCTTTCCAATTGAAAATTTTGAAGCGTTATTCCGATAATTTGTTGACTGCTTTCGACATGGATATAGCCGGCGATGCGGCCACCAAAAGAGGGATTGATTTGGCCCAGCTTCACGGCTTCAACGTTAAAGTCGTCACTCTGCCCCAAGACTTGGATCCGGCGGATTTGATCACTGAAAAGCCGGCTGAATGGGAAAAAAGAGTGGAAGAAGCCAAATCGATCATGGACTTTTATTTTGAAAGCGCTCTGGCCAAATTTGACAAAAAAACGCCGGAAGGCAAAAGGGAAATTTCCCAAGCGCTTTTGCCGGCCATCAAAAAAATTCCCAATAAGATAGTCCAGACCCATTGGCTCAACCGATTAGCCAGGGAATTGAAAGTCAAAGAAGAAGATGTTGAAGAAGAATTGAAAAAGGTTAAACTGGGAGAGTATTCCGAAACTTTGGGGATAGAGCCGGAAGAAGTCAAAAATCTGCCGGTCAAGTCGAGAAAAGAATTGTTGGAGGAAAGATTGGCTATGCTGGTTTTGAAATCTCCCCAGAATATGGATCTCATCGAAAAAGAGGCTTTGGCAGGATTTTCCGAACCGATCAAAGAAATTCTGCTCAAACTTAAGAAAAAAGAGAAAATCGATTCCGACTTTTTCAATTGCCTCGCCTTAAAGGCTGAGATAGACGAAGGCCGGGAAGAAGCGACAGAAGAAGAAATTAAAGCTGAAATCCAATACTGCTTGAAAGAGCTTGGTTCGATGAAGATGAAGGACAACT
>Ga0268279_1001345_pt1 | contig 13763 bp, 16 predicted proteins | sample saktaG_6_FD_190142 | JGI IMG/M metagenome (GOLD analysis project Ga0268279, IMG submission 190142) | Saline water microbial communities from Sakinaw Lake, British Columbia, Canada - sak_2010_1_5_80m | ecosystem: Environmental > Aquatic > Non-marine Saline and Alkaline > Saline ...
AAAAATGCAGAAAAAACAAAAGTTAATATTTGAAGATGGAGAGAAAAAATCATATGAAATTATTAAAAAACTAATGAAAGAAAATAAAGAAAAACTATGAAAAAATTAAGGATCGGTCAAATTTCACCTTTAAATTTACCCGTCCCTCCTAAAAAATATGGGGGAGCGGAAAAAATAATATATTCTCTCTGCCAAGAATTAACAAAAAAAGGCCATCAGGTTTTTCTTTTTGGCACAAAAAATTCAAAAGTAAATTGCCGCGTTATCCCCATTTTAAAAAAGGGTTTATGGGAAACAAAACCCAAGGATTGTATGCCTTATTATATGTACCAAATGGCAGTTATAGCTAAAAAAACAAAGGAATTAAAGCTGGACATTTTACACGACCACCTGGGACCTATTACCCTTTCTCTTTATGGCCAAATTAATATCCCCATAATACACACGCTCCATATTCCTTTCTCTAATCCGGACAGGCCATGGGGTTATAAAAAACTGAATTCAAAATTAGTTTCTATCTCGTTTGACCAAAGAAAACCGGCTCCCAACTTAAATTATGTAGACAATATTTACAACGGAATTGAGGTTAACGGCTATCCGTTTAACCCAAAACCAAAAAATTATTTCTTATGGGTAGGAGAATTGTCTCCGCGAAAAGGAATATACGAAGTGATAAAAATTGCAAAAAAAGCAAAAATAAAATTAATTTTAATAGGGAGAATTCCTCCTATTCAACAATATAATGATTTTTCTTTTTTTAAAAAATACATAAAAAAAGAGTTAAATAAAAACGATGTTCTATACTTAGGAGAAAAAACGCCGGAAGAACTAAAAAAATATTACAAAAACGCTAAGGGATTTTTGTTCCCTCTTCAATGGGAAGAACCGTTCGGCTTAACAATGATAGAATCAATGAGTTGCGGTACCCCTGTAATTGTTTTTAAAAGAGGGTCTGTCCCCGAAGTAGTAAAAGATAAAAAAACAGGATTTGTGGTTAATCCCTTAACCGAAAAAGGAGAAGTAAATTTAGTTGGATTTATTAAAGCTATAAAAGATATTGAAAAGATAAAAAGAAAAGATTGTAGATTATGGGTAGAAGAAAATTTTACAATTCAAAAAATGGTAAATAAATATGAAAAATTATTCTTAAAAACCCTAAAGAAATAAACCTTAAAATAATGTACTCCACTTATCCCGATATTATTTTAAAAATTAAAAAGACCTTAAAAAAAATAAACCTTACCGCTTTAGGAGAACCGCCTGAAATATTTGTGGAAAAAAAACTTAGATTTTACCACGCCTTATGCGAAACAAAAAATAGAGAAAAAGTTTTTTTTAAGTCTTTGTTAAAAAAAGAAAAGGATATTAAAAATAGATTCTCTAACGAAATAAATTTCCTGAAAACTCTTGAAGGAAAACCAGAATATCCTTTATCAAAATTCGTTCCAAGGGTTTTAGATTTTTCTTTAGATCCCGATTTCCCTTATCTTTTATATAAATTCCTGCCGGGTAAATCCAGAGAGAGAAAAGATAAATTTTCTCAAAAGGAAATTGAAAAAATTGTAAAATTAATAAAAATCATTAATTCGTCCAAAAAAAATTTTAAACTTGTTCCCAATGAGCCCTTTTTTAATTTTCTTTCTTACCAAAAAAAAATTAATTCTTTTTTTAAAAAAATAAAAATCAGTATTAAAACAAAGAGGGAAATTAAAAAATTTATAAAAAAGAATGAAAAAGTTTTTTATCAAGTAAAGCTGGCTCTGACACATGGAGATTTTTCTGAAGCAAATTTGATTTTCTATAAAGGGAAAATAAAAATTATTGATTGGGAGCATATCCAGATTAGAAATCCTTTGTACGATTTTGTAGGTTTTTGGCTAAAAAGAAAAAATCATCCTAAAGAACAAAAAATTCTTAAAGATGAATATTTTAAAAAAGGGAAATCAAAAATTCTCGCAGTTCTTTTTAAATTAGCTCTAATTGAAATATGCCTTCGCGATTTAATGTTTTTTGAAGAAATGCTTGGAACCTTAAAAACTTTTAAAGAAAATACAAAAATTAAAGAAGCGAAAATTGCGAGAAAAAAAGAAATAAAAGAAACTTTAAACCTGCTTGAGAAAGAATTTGCCTAAGACCTAAGATGAAAAAAGCTTATTAATCAAATTTATTTTCTAAAAGTTTCTTATTTTGGCCTCTTTCATTTTCTTGAAAAATTAGATGCGCTTTTTATTTGACCGTTGGGAATATAGCGAACTGTTTCTTCTTCATCTTTTATAACCGTTCTTCTTAAAGTCAAATCTATAACTTTCCCTCTTTTGCCAGATATATCTACTTCTTCTCCGACTCGATATTGGTCTTCAAGCAAGATAAAAAGTCCAGCTAAATAGTCCTGAACCAAATTCTTAGACCCCATACCTATAGCCAAACCAATTAAACCAGCTCCCGCTAAAAGCGGGATAGGATTAATTCCAAATTCTGGGAGAACTGTCAAAATTGCTATTATCCAAATCACTATTTTTAGAGTAGAGCTAAAAACCTTACTAAGTGTTTCCCCTCTTTGTTTCTGAACCTTACCATTTCTCCCTACTATTTCGGCTTTCTCAATAAGAGTCTTTATTAATTTGGAAATAAAAATTCTGCTAATTCTAGCGACCAGCCAAGCGATAAATAAAATTACAATTATTTTTATCCCATGAGAAATAAACCAGGATATTAATGCTTCGAGTATCCTCAACATTAACCCTGAGCTTGCCGAATGGGTTAAATTTTGAAGAAAATTTTGAAAATCCATATTTTTATTTTATTTTTTATGCGGAGGGAACTGGACGAAGTTCGAACCTATTTTGATAAGACTATTTACTCCAAAAACCTAAAAGTAGAAACCATTTCATTGAAAATCTTAAATTCTGTTTGAACTTCATTTTCTGGCAACCAATTGTAAATTCCAATGAAATAAATTTTGCTGTCTTTAGAAATAGCATAAGCAAGAAAGTCCGCAATATTAGGTTTTTCGGATTTCTTTACGAATTTACAAAATGTTAAATCGTTAATTTCAACGTCTTCACAGGTCATAGCTCCATCAAAAAGTGCCATTGGAATAGAATATCCTTCCAGATTATTGAACACGTTGATTTCAATAACAAGTTTGATTTTCTCAGGAGAAACCCAAGAAGGATGCCAGCGAACCGCACCCTGCGTTCGAGCCAACTCGTGCGCTTTCTCATAAACCTCCATTCTCCAATTACTTGGATATTTTATCTCATATCCGTTTTCTTTGTTTGTATAGGTCTTCCAGATAACCGTTTCATTTTCTTGTGCTTTCTCTTCCCTTTTTGGTATTCCATAATATTGATAAACTACAACTCCTCCAACCAAAAAAGCACAAAGAATAATAATTACTATTGCTATTGGAGTAGAAATTGCCTTATTCATATATTTTAGATTAATTGATAATTCTAAAAATCCCTTATTTTTCTAAATACCTTTTTAACATGATTTTTATAGATTTTCTCCCATAACCACTTTTTAAAAATTTCTCTCTATTTTTAGCATCAACTCTATTAAGAAAAGCCTCATAAAATATAAGCTTATATGGTCTATAGGGCTTAGTTGCTAAGCTTTCTCCATTATTATGTTGTTTAATTCTTTTAATTAAATCTGATGTATAACCAATATAAAAACTATTGTTTTTCAAGCTTATCAGAATATAAACATAATAAAACATTAAAATGCGTCGCGTAATAAATTTTCTAAAGAAAATTTAAATCGCGTAAACCGCGTTGTCGCGATAACGCGATTTTTGTGGCGCGACAGCAACGTTTAAATTTTTCTTTGAAAAATTTATTACGTTGCGGAGGGGACAGGACTCGAACCTGCAAGCCCTAACGGGCGCACGCTTTCCAAGCGTGTTCCTTACCATTCGGAGCACCCCTCCCTTCAATTGTCGGACGAAGTGTCGGACGTCGGACGTCCGACACTTGATTATTTTGGAAATTGTAAAATTATTTTGGAAATTGTTGGATATCGAGTAGCGAATTTGTATCTTAAAAGTTTTAAGATTATTAAAAAGTCCAAGATCTCTTCTCTTAAAGTTTCGGGACCGGTAAAGATCTCGCTTAATTCCTTAAATAAATTTTTAGCATAATTATTTAAAATCTCATAGTCAGCTCTTTTCTTAAGCCAGTCAACTATCTTCTTAAACTCGGCTCTATCTAACCAAACTCCGTGACAAAGGTTACAAACATCAACAATTATCCTTGAATCTCCATAATATACCTCATAAAGCGGAACTCGGCAAGAAGGACAAAGTCGCATTCCATAAGAAATTTTGAGTTTTTTCTTATCTCTCCATAAATCAACATCCAACCATCCTAAATTTCTGTCTTTTTCATCTTTTGCCCACCTTAATTCTTCCTCCTCAAACCAAAGACCAAGGCATTTTGGACAATAATCTACCTCAATATTACAAAGAATTGTGCTTGAAAGATTTTTTTTGCAAATTGGACACTGCATATTTTTTTAAATTTTCATTCCTCTTAATGCCCTTGTTCTTTCTTCTACCGGCGGATGAGTTCTGTATAATTTAGTCAACCAGCTTTTAGATTGCTTCCCCCTAAAGGGTGAGGCGAAGTAAAGATGGGCGGTGGAATTATTGGCTATTTTTAAAGAGTGGGGATCTTGAGAAATTTTTTCAAGGGCACTAGCTAATCCTTCGGGATATCTTGTTAAAAGAGCCCCGGCAGCATCGGCTAAAAATTCTCTTTTACGGGAAATTGCCAATCTAATCAGGGTGGCAAATAATGGAGCTAAAACCGCTAAGGCAATAGCAACTAAAAGCATAATCAATCTTATTTGTCCCCCATCTCGACTACCACGCCGGGAAGAAAATCCTCCATAGAAACTAATCCTAAAGAAAAAATCAGTCATTATTACCACCACTCCAACCAAAATAACTACGATAGTTTGCAATAAGGCATCTCTATTCCCAATATGGGATAATTCATGAGCAATTACTCCTTCTAATTCAGCCCTTTCAAGCCGGTCAAGTAATCCTCGAGTTACTGCTACTACTGCGTGTTTTGGGTCGCGGCCGGCAGCAAAAGCATTTGGCTGGGACTCATTAATAATATAAATTTTAGGAAGGGGAAGACCTGCGGTGATACAAAGATTCTCAACGAGCCGGTAAAGTTCGGGATTATCTTTTTTCTCAATAGGTTTTGCCCGGCTCATTGCCAAAACAATTTTATCAGAATACCAATAACTGAAAAAGCTCATCAAAATACTATAAACTACAGCTATCCATAAGATAATGTAACTTCCCAAAAAATAAGAAATCAGCCAACCAAGAGCGATGATTAAAATCAAGAAACAAGCGAGATAAAACCAGGTCTTACGAGTGTTGGACTCGGCATGAGTATAGAGTGTCGGCATTGCTAATTAAAACTTAACAGATACGGGTTCTCGGGCAGCTGCTTCTTCTATTTCAAATAAATCCATTTTTTTGAATTTAAAAGAGGAAGCAATAATTTTTTCAGGAAATCTTTCAATCTTTATATTCAGATCTCTAACATTGCCGTTATAAAATCTTCTGGCTGCTTGAACTTTATCTTCGGTATCGCGAAGTTCTCGTTGAAGCTCCAAAAAATTCTCTGAGGCCTTTAATTGAGGATAATTCTCGGCTACAGCAAACAAGGTCTTTAAAGTTGAAGAAAGCATATTCTCTGCCTGAGAATGCTCTTCCACTGTTTGAGCTCCCATTGCTCTTGTTCTTGCTTCGGTAACTTTTTCAAAAAGCTCTCTTTCGTGAGCAGCATAACCCTTAACTGTCTCAACTAAATTAGGGATTAAATTATATCTTCTTTTTAATTGAACATCAATGTCCGACCAGGCCTCTTTTGCCCGATTACGGAGAGTAACTAAACGGTTGTAGGCAAAAATTGCCCATAAAACTATTAGGAATAAAATTCCTAAAATAATATATAAAATGGCCATATGTTTAAACTTTAATTACTAATTAAATTATTCTGACCTTTACTATATTGTAGCAAATTTTTCTTTTTTCAACAAACTCCCCCGCTTTGGCGGGGGAGAGATTGAATAAAAAATTTAAGAGATTTCTAAAACGGCGGGATTTCTTTCCAGACAGGAAGAGATATATCTGTTGATAAATCCTTCACTTTATAACAGGAGTGTCCATCTGCATCTGTAACTGTGAGTCGCACGGTATAATCTCCTGAACTGGAGTAAGAATAAGTAGGATTATCGGTACTAGTGATTTCAGGAGTACCATCATTATCAAAATCCCATTCCCAGAGAATACAACCAGCTGCACAAGTAGTTAAATCACCTGCTAAATTACAAGCTGGCTCTGCTGCAGGGCTACAAACACCCGCCTCAAAAACTGAACAAAATCGAATTGGCTCACCAACATCAGGTTCTTCAGGACACCAGGTAAAATCAGGCTCAGGCCATCTAATAGGAGTAAAATTAGGACCATTTGCCCAGTCAGACCATACGGGACCGTTATTGTCTCTAACTCTTACCCTCCACCAATAAGTAGTGCCAAAGTTGGGAGGAGAATAGTCCCGATAGGTATCGCTACCACCGCTCAAAGGGGGAAACGGATCTTCGTCTAAGTTTGGGTCATCGTCTATTTGAATCTCATAAGCAGATTGGGGATCTGTGCCCGGAGGTACATTATCGTCATCGTTATAATCCCAACTAAACCTTACTATCGGTGCCGATTCACAACCAGATGTTTGTTCTACTGAAAGATTAGTAGCTGATGGAATGTCATTTAGAGTAAAAGTAATATCAGTCATTACTTGATAATCAAATGGACCGGGCGAACCGGTAATATCTCTGTCGTTAAAACTAATCCAGCCGATTACTCCCGCGCCTATATTTCCTCCAGAATATCCACCTCCCCAGGCCCAACTCTCAAATTCAGATGGAGTAGGAGCAGGATTAAGCGAAACTCCATAACTTGAGTCTCTTAATTTTATCCAGCCGTCCCAGCCGCCTGCATTTGGATCTCCTACAGGAGCCAATGCTCTTGCCCACCCGCAAACTTGTCCAACCTCACCACAAGTTGTTCCATCTAAATCTAATCGGGCTTGGCAAGGCGCGCCGCTTGGACAGCCGGCAAGATCTCCCGGCTCAAAACTAATCCAGCCAATATTATCTGACCAAGCATAACCAGAAAAATTGCCAGTCGATTCATCAATATCTACTCCGTAATCAACGCTTGCCCCTGCATGAGGATTTTCAATTTTAATATAATCTCCGTCACCATTAGGCCTTAAGATTAAAGTACCATGCTCACCCATACCAAGGCTATAGTCAACCTCAATATAAATTTGGGTCAGTTGACCTTGGGAGAGACCTGCCACCACCTGAAGATCTCTTATCTTTTCCCAATCCCAACTGACTGGGCCGGGAGGAAGATCCTGCCAATCGGTAACAAGCTCTTCCCACGCAAAAGCCGATCCTTCGCCTTCCGGAGGCTCAATTTCTATATCATACAAACGAAGATAAGTTTTTATTGTCCCCTGGTATTTCATTTTCACTCTTACTCCAAATATCCAATCAAATGGTATTACTTCTGCCGGCGGATCTTGAAGCTCATAAGCGTCTCTCTGTTCGCTACCTGAATCTGTCCAAACACGAGTTGCAGAATCATCGGGTACCACATCGTCAACTTCTTGCCAGTGAGGAGAACCAGTTCCTTCGATACAACTAAAATTAATCCAGCCAATATTATCTGACCAAGCGTAACCCCAGGTATCATGGGCTTCGCAAGGAGGCGGAGAACCCCAAGCTCTTATTTCATAAATCTTAGTATCTAGCCAAGCCGGAGATAACTGAGGAAGCGATTGCAAACCTATTTCTATTTTTACTCCTGTTACATTAGCCCAAGGAACTCCACTAGCAATGGTTATTGTTTTTTTGGACACCGGATTATCAGTTGAATATTGATTAGCGCCTATTTGGTTCCATGCGCCACCTTGTTGAATATAAACTCTCACGGAACAAGGATACACCATTATCATCGGTGTTCTTTCTTTAGAATATACAAACTCTACAAAATCAACATCAGCTGCTTCATCAAGTGCTACAACAGCTGTATAAAATAATTTTACCCTGTCGCCGCTCGTATAATCAGAAGCACAGCCTCGCCCTCCTACATAGTTATCTTCATCATCATCGTTTATATTGCTAGCTGTATCATACCAAACCGCTGAACAATTTACGCTAGAAATATCTGTTTTTTCAAAGCTTACCGTTCCACCCGCAGCATAGTTAATATATTGAGCAGATGCTTGTTGAGCAAAAGAAATCAATACAAAAAAACTAATAAATAAAATAATAATTTTTGCTTTTTTCATAAATTTAAATATTTAAATTTTTTATTTTTATTTTAAATATTTTTCTAAAAATTAGAGTTGACCCAGTAGAGAAAATTTGACTGCCGTTGGTAATTAGCCCAGCTCTCTATGCAGTCTTAAATTTTATATAGCTAAAATGGTATTTTAGAGAGCTGGGCTTGTCAAATTTCTTCTACGGGATTGACACCATTTTAATTATTTTACTTTTTTAAGCTTTTCCAAAATAATGCTCAAGTTTCATATTTCTAATTTTTCTTTCAAAAAGTATTTCCACCAGTTATTATATTCTTCCGGTGTCGCAAAATGGAATTCAAAAGGAGAAAAACTGCCTAATTTTTTTTGCAAGGATACTAAGGTTTTTGATTTTTTCTGGTAATCAGCGAAGTTTTTGGACACAATAAGAATGTCAATATCTTGAGGAATTTCATTTTTTTTTAATATTGAACCAAAAACAAAAACTCCAACATCTCCCAAAATCATTTCAGCTTCCTTTTTTATAATCCTGCAATAATCCAGATAATTTCTGAAATATTTTTCTTCCTTCTTTGTTTTTTCTATTAAGAAATCGGTTAAAGTTCTGGACATACTTTTTTAAGAAAAATTTTCAATCTTTTAACAAAATTTTCCATTTCTTTTACTTGATATTTATTAAAATCAATCGGCAAATATCTTGAAGTAATATATGCTTGCTCTAAATCGCCAATCACGCTTGCGTTTTCTTTTAAAAAGCTTTCAGTTTTTTCTTTTTTGTTATTGGTGTTGCCAATTTCTTTTAGAAGTTTGCTAATTTCGTGAACTTTTGGAAAATCTTTTAATCTCAGAAACACAGCATATTTTAAATACAATTGGGCTGCCTGTTCAAAACTAAAAGCAGCTAAAAAATATCTCTTTTTTGAAATTTGTTCACCACCGCTTTCAAAAAAAATCTTTGCTTTGTTTTTAAGAAAATCTGCTTTCATTATTTTAATTTATTTTTTGCCTCAAGTTTTTCCTCAGAACAATGAACGAGTTTCATATTTCAGAAAAATCAAAGTTGATTTATTTTTCACTGATTTAACTTTGCCTCTAACAAACTTACCCTTTTTTCTAAAACAGCAAATTCGTCGCGGTCAACTTTTTGTTTGATAAAAACCGCTCCTGACCCCATTTCGTTGATCCCATTTTCTTTTTAATAAATTCTAGTCTTTTTCGCACCAAATAACGTTCATATATGGTGAGTTTGAAGAAGATGGACTTATATTTAATAAGTGTCCAAAACCAGCAAAAGAAAGCACAATCGACCCCCCGGCAGGAACAATAAGAGTATGAGTGTGAGTTGGATTTCCTGTGGCGCCGTATGATGAACTCCCTCGTGGAAACAAGCCATCTAATGCAGCAAACCTAGTCCAACCAGACGGGCATGCGGAAGTAAACATAGCAATCATTCCGCTAGGAATACCGCTACCGCCAGATGTCTCCCAGGAAGCTAAGCCGTTGATATCCGATGTTAAAACTTTTCCGGCGCCCGGATTTCCGCCCCTAATTCTTATTGACCCATTAATGTCTAATTTTGTTGAAGGAGCTGGTGTCCCGATGCCGACGTTGCCGTCAATAATAGCATTTGAGTAAGCGTGGAAAGCGCCGCCAATACCCAAAGACCCTAATTTGTATTGCCCTGTACCGCCAACATTTATTGGTGGGTCAACATTGCCTCCTGGAGGAAGTGCTGTTGGTCCTGTCCAACTGAAAGCATAAAAAGCCACAGCAAAACAGATAACTATTATACCAAAAACTAAAGCAACTATTTTTGGTGAAACTTGTTTTTTCATGGTTTTATATCATCTATATTAATTATACTATAATCTTCTCAATGCTTTAAGGCCGTCATTAGCGGTCTGAATTCTTACGCCGGAATCGTTTACATCGCCGGGATTAACCAAAGCAATACCATAAACAACTCCATCTTTAGCAATTCTCAACGGGGAAGTGGCAACCCCTATTTCAGCAGCAATAGAAACAGTCACCCCGCTTCCATTCCTTACTCTTAACCCAATGTCCTGAAAACCAGGGATAGCAGCACCAGTTGTAAAGGATAACTCTGCTCCATATGCCCAACCAGCTGAATTCCTAGCTTTAGCTCTGAAATAATATGTAGTTGATGGAGCTAAACCAGCTATGCCTCTGCTAAAACCACCTATTCCATAACTTCCAGCTTGTGTCCAGTTATTAGGATAAACTCCAGGAGAAGTTCCCCATTCAAAGCCCCTTTGGGTAGCATTTTCTCCACCAGTATCTGTAATACTACCATTTAGAGTAGCTGAAGTATCTGTGATATTGTTAGCAGGGTTAGTTACAACGGTTGGAGGATTAATAGGAGCAGCACCTTTTTCTCTTTTTTCCACTCGCCAGAGGTTCTTGTTGTTTTGGAATCCTGCCGCATAAACGCCTGTAGAATCAACGGCTATTCCGTGTGCTATATCGTCTCTATTAAAACCGCTAAGGTTCTCTGCCCATGGCCATACTAAAGAACCATCAGCGCGGCTTCTTTTTTCTACTCGCCAGAGGTTCTCCATATTTTGCGTTCCTGACACATAAACGCCTGTAGAATCAACGGCTATTCCGTATGCTACATCTAATATAAAACCGCTAAGGTTCTCTGCCTTTACCCATATTAATCCTTTGCCATCAATACCACCGAGACCATCAAGAGTTCTTTTTTCCACCCGCCAGCGGTTATAGTCATTTTGAAATCCTGCCACATAAACGCCTGTAGAATCAACGGCTATTCCGTGTGCTATGTCCCAACCACCGCTAAGGTTCTCTGCCCTTGCCCATATTAAAGAACCGTTAGCAAGGCTTCTTTTTTCTACCCGCCAGCGGTTCATGTTGTTTTGCATTCCTGCCACATAAACGCCTGTAGAATCAACGGCTATTCCGTATGCTACATCTTGACCAAAGCTATCAATGTCCACTGCCTTTGCCCATATTAATCCTTTGCCATCAATACCACCGAGACCATCAAGAGTTCTTTTTTCCACCCGCCAGAGGTTAAAGTTGTCTTGCGTTCCTGCCACATAAACGCCTGTAGAATCAACGGCTATTCCGTATGCTACATCTTGACCACCGATAAAATTTTCTGTCCTTTCCCACATTAAAGAACCGTCAACACGGCTTCTTTTTTCTACCCGCCAGGCGGTGCCCACGGTGCCTTGCTTTCCTGCCACATAAACGCCTGTAGAATCAACGGCTATTCCGTATGCTACATCTTGACCACCGAGGCTAAAGTTCCATATCTGTTTCCATAATAATCCGTTGCCATCAATACCACCTTCACCATCAAGAGTTCTTTTTTCTACCCGCCAGGAAGTATCTATGCTTTGTCTTCCTGCCACATAAACACCTGTAGAATCAACGGCTATTCCGTGTGCTATATCTTGACCAAAGCTAAAGGTCTTTACCCTTTTCCAAATTAAATCGCCCCCGGCCCCAAAAGAAACTTGGGGTAAAAGAAACAAAAAAAGAATAAACAATAAAAACCAGGATAATTTTTTGCTTTTAAAAATATTGTTTTTATTCATTTGTTTAATTGTTTAACGCATAATTGAAAGCTGGCAGTAATTTAAAAACAAATCAGATTCAAAAATATTACAGGCAATTGATTTTTTATTTAATATGTTTTCTTTGTAAATTTGGCAATCTGATTTAACTTGCTGGCTGTAAAATCTCTGACAGTCAAAATCACTTTCCGATTTAGTAAATTCTTGTTTGAATAAGTAATTATCGCGGCAGGAATTTTTTTCTTGTTCCACAGTTATGTTATTACACAGGTTAATGTCTTTTTTATTTAAGGCGAGAGACGGCCAAAAGCTTTCTTGGCACTCTTTTTGGATTTCGCTATTTTTTGTCTCACTACAGACATTAATATCTTCCTTATCTTGTGATTTTGTAAAAAGAATCTGCCTTTCGCAACCGGCAATACTAACTAATTCATCGTCTAATTTCTGGCAATAACTAATATCTTGTTTTTCTTGGGCTAAATTAAGAGCAATGTTATTAATACAAACAGTCCTATAGGTTTGATCTTCTATCTCTTGGCATTTATTAAAATCGCCTGTTTTAATAATTTCAGCTGCCTTTTCCTGCAGTTTAATCTCTTTTTCGACTGCCAATGGCCCTGTTTGAATGTTGGATTGATCCTCTGGTTTAAAAATGAAATTTAGAACAGGTTCTCGGTAGAAATAAAGAAGCCCAACAAAAAATAAAATCAAAACACCTAAAAAGATTAATAGAATAAATTTAAGCTTAGAGCTAATTATCATAAATAGTTATTAAATGTCTGTTCTCAACCACATCTGGCCCGTATCTTTAGACATAGCATTCTCTTCGGCTTGAGATCCAACTAACTGTATAATCAATCCTCCCGTTGTTTTTGTTTTGCCTCCTTTAATCTCTAATTTTGTTGAAGGAACTGGCGTCCCGATGCCGACGTTGCCGCCCTGAGTAGCTAAACGGGTGGTGCTGTGAGTATCAAAAATTCCATGAACAACTAAAGGCCCTTGTTTCATTTGAGGGCTGATACCAACATTTACCGGTGGATCAACATTGCCTCCTGGAGGAAGCGCTGTTGGTCCTGTCCAACCGAAAGTATAAAAAGCTATTGCAAAACAGATAACCATTATGCCAAAAACTAAAGCAACTATTTTTGGCGAAACTTGTTTTTTCATAGATTTATATCATATTTATTAATTATACTATAACCTTCTTAATGCTTTAAGGCCGTCATTAGCGGTCTGGATTCTCACGCCGGAATCGTTTACATCGCCTGGATTAACTAAAGCAATGCCATAAACAATTCCATTTTTAGCAATTCTCAACGGGGAAGTGGCAACCCCTATTTCAGCGGCAATAGAAACAGTCACCCCGCTTCCATTCCTCACCCTTAACCCAATATCCTGAAAACCAGGAGCAACCGCACCAGTTGTAAAGGATAACTCTGCTCCATATGCCCAACCAGCTGAATTCCTAGCTTTAGCTCTGAAATAATATGTAGTTGATGGAGCTAAACCAGCTATTCCTCTGTTAAAAGCACCTATTCCATAACTTCCATTTTGTGTCCAGCTATTGGGATAAACCTCAGAAACAGTTCCCCAATCAAAGCCTCTTTCAATGGCATTTTCTCCGCCAGTATTTGTAATACTACCATTTAGAGTAGCTGAAGTATCTGTGATATTGTTAGCAGGGTTAGTTACTACGGTTGGAGGATTAATAGGAGCAGCACCAGTTGTAAAGGATAACTCTGCTCCATATGCCCAACCAGCTGAATTCCTAGCTTTAGCTCTGAAATAATATGTAGTTGATGGAGCTAAACCAGCTATGCCTCTGCTAAAACCACCTATT
>Ga0268279_1001348_pt1 | contig 13755 bp, 12 predicted proteins | sample saktaG_6_FD_190142 | JGI IMG/M metagenome (GOLD analysis project Ga0268279, IMG submission 190142) | Saline water microbial communities from Sakinaw Lake, British Columbia, Canada - sak_2010_1_5_80m | ecosystem: Environmental > Aquatic > Non-marine Saline and Alkaline > Saline ...
AAGGCCCTCCGCGACTTCATATTCCTCCTCCAGGTCGGCCAGAGGCCCGACCTCGTCTCTGAGGGGGAGAGAGATAACTACAGCAAGTTCCGCCAGGTGGCAAAGAGCTTGGTGGACAAGGGTGAGCTTCTGCCCGCGATCTTGAATTTCTTCGACGATTGAGCCCCTATCCAGCCCGCTTCTCATGCCTCTTATTTTTATGTTTAGTTTTAATTATCCCTTCAGACCCGCCATATCTCCTGGGGAAGCCTCGTCAGCCTCTCCGGCCCCCTTTCGGTGGTGAGGAAAGTGTCCTCGATCCCGACGACGCCGATGCCCGGATAGATCATCTTTGGCTCAACGGCGACCGTCATGTTCGGCAGAATATCGTGGTCGACGGGCCCCAGGACCGGGTACTCGTCTATCTCAAGGCCGACGCCGTGGCCGACAAAGCCGCACTTCGCGCCGACCGGGCCGCCCAGGTGATCTTGGTACCCGAGCTCCTCGCCTCTCGCCTCGGAGATCTCGAAGATCTCCCTGCCGGAATTTCCTGGGCGAAGGGCCTCGGCCACTCAGGCCCTTCAGAATCGGCCTCTGCTCCGGTTTCCGGCGGGATGAACTCGCCCACGAGCCCCACCAGGATCACGTCCTCTCTCAAATGGCCGAAGAGCTTCGCCCTCTCGACCCACTTATCGAGCTTGGGGCAGTCGCTCTCGTGGTACCGTCTCATCGCCCTGATCTCGCCGACGAAGCCGCCGCAGATGGGGTAGTCGGCCACCTTTCTTCCCAGGGCGAAGTAGTAGAGGGCGGGGACGGTGGTCTTCGGCCTTCCAAACTCCCGATAGACCCCGGCGACCCACCTCGCCTTCGTCCTGTCCACCTCGGCCTCGACGGATCTATCAACGATCTCCTTCATGAGTCCTGGAATTTACGCAGGTTGGGGATATCAGACTATGGACGCCTGCTCGCTCGGACGGGCGTTCTCTTCGCGCAGATCGCCTCATGCTTTTCGAGCCACCGTGACGCAAAAATCGCCTTTGGGAGGATCGATCGCTCGGATCTTTCGGCCATCAGGTCTTCCATCGTCGATATCCGCCCCGACCGTATCCCCCTCTTTCTCTTCCATCTTCGACATAACTATTTTAGCTGAAAAGGTCCATCCTGGAATTAGGGCGGGACTTAGAAGTTGAAAACATGTCAAACACAAAGATCGATTCCACAGCAAAAGAGGCCGACCCCTTCCTGGCCGAGATCCGTAAGCTTCGGGGCGGGCGAGAAGAGGGCGAAGAGGAGGACTGGGTCGAGAAGGCGGTGGACCTGAAGGTAGATCAGCTCCTGGACCTCTCCGAGTGCCTGAGGGAGCTTGAGCCCTCGCAAGAGATCACAAATATCAGGAAAGAGTGCGACAGGATCGTGGAAGAGATGGTCACCGGAAGGCTCGGTGGCGAGGCGGCCGTGGTCCAGACCGACGCTTTTCTCTGCAAGGCAGCATCCATAATTATGGAACGGCTGATGGGCGAGATCGAGGAATGAAGCTCTGACCCCTGAGCCCTTTTCTCATTTTCCGGATTCTCGCTTCAATCGAGAATCCGATAGTTCAGCATCTGACAGTCCGGCAATCAAGCAAACCTTTTACGGCACGCGAATTTCATCATCGTTCGCTTATCAGAGCTCCCTCGCCCGGAGAGGAGGCCCCTCAGAGACTCCCCAAAGACCGCCTCTGGCTTCTATCGTCTCTCTCGCCTCTCTCGTCGGGGCTAGGTCTGGGGCCACCTCCAGAAGCTTCATGGTGTAGGGGTGGACTGGGTTAGTCGTCACATCGCTGGTGGGCCCCTCCTCGACGATCTTTCCTCCCAGCATCACCGCCATCCTGTCGCTCACCTTCCTTGCGATGGCTATGTCGTGGGTTATGAAGAGGATGGCGAGGCCCCTCTTCTCCTGGAGGTTCAGAAGAAGCTTCAGGATCTTCGCCTGGACGCTGGCGTCCAGGGCCGAGGTGGGCTCGTCGGCGATGAGGAGCTTCGGGTTGAGGACGAGGGCTCTTGCGATCGCCACCCTCTGGGCCTCGCCGCCGCTGATCTGGTGTGGGTACTTCTCCAGGAAGGCATCGTCGGAGGAAAGCTCCACCTCTTCGAGAACCCTCTTCACGATCGTGATCCTCTCAGCCGAATTTCCGACCTTCTGGATCTCCAGTGGCTCGGTCACAGCATCGAGGACGTTCATCCGGTGGCTGATCGACTCCTTCGGGTTCTGGTAGATCATCTGAACCTTTTTGTAGAAATCCCGATCCCTCCGGGCCAGGGGCTCCCCCTCCAGCCGGATCTCGCCCATTCCATCGTCCATGTCGAAGAGGCCGATCACGGTCTTCGCAAGGGTGGTCTTGCCCGAGCCGCTCTCGCCGACGAGGGCGATCGTCTCGCCCTCGTAGAGAGTGAGGTCCACACCGTCGACAGCCACAAAGTTCCCAAAGCTCGTCTTGACGTTCGAGAGCTCCAGGAGGGGCACGATCCCGCCCCTGTGACAGGCGATCATCCGATCGCCAACATCCGAGAGCTGCGGTACCTCCTTTGAGCACCGATCGATCTTCTGGGTGCACCGGTCGCTGAAGGGACAGCCCGAGACGCCGTGGACCATCCTGCCCGGTATCCCCTGAAGGTCCTTTGTGGTGGTCATGTTAGGCGACGACCTGATGAGCCCCCGGGTGTAGGGGTGGCGGGGGTTCTCCAGAAGGTCTCGGGTATCTCCCATCTCAATGATCCGGCCTGCGTAGAGGACCGCCATCTTCTCCGTCAGCTTTGCGGCGGTGGATATGTCGTGGGTTATGACGAGGCAGATCTTCTCCCTGACCCTCTCCCTCAGAAGCTGGGTGACCTCTGCTTTGGTCACAGCATCCAGGGACGCGGTCGGCTCGTCGAGGATCAGAACCTGGGGATCGTTTGCAATGGCCATGGCGATGAGCGCCCTCTGCTTTTCGCCCCCGCTCAGCTGGTGGGGGAAGGACTCGCTCTTCTCCTCTTCAAGGCCCACAGACCTGAGAAGTTTGCGGACTCGATCCCCGACGTTTTCGGGATCCCCCTTTTCCCGATGCGCCAAAATCGCCTCCTCGATCTGGTCGTAGACGGTCATGAGGGGGTCGAGGGCGTCCTCGACGTTCTGAAAGACCATGGCCATATCCTTCCCCCGCATCTTCCGCCTCTCCTTCTCGTCCAGGGACAGGACATTCTTTCCGTCGAGGAGGATCCTGCCCGAGGTCCTTCCGTCCAATAGGCCCATCAATGCGAGGCCCAGGGTGGTCTTCCCGGCCCCAGACTCGCCGATGATCGCCAGGGAATCGCCCCGAAGGATGTCGAGGTCGACCCCTGTGAGGATCTCGGCACCGTCGTAAGAGACCTTCAAGTCGTTGATTTCGAGCATCGTCAGATTCCTCCTTCATGGCCTTTGGCCCCATCTCGAAGCCGCGGGTCGAGGGCGCTCTCCAGGGCAAAGCCCGTGAAGCTCAGCCCGATCAAAGTCATGGACAGTGCGAGGCCCGTCGGCAAGAGCCACCACTTCCAGACCTCCAGGTACGTGAATACCCTTGCGTACTGCATCATCTTGCCCCAGCTCATCACCGAGGGGTCCGAGATCCCGAGAAACGACAGTCCTGCTTCCATGAAGACCGCCCGTCTCGCATCCTGGATCATTATCGCCACGAGGATCGGTCCCAGGTCCGGGATGATGTGGCGAAAGAGGAGGTGAGACCAGCCAGCCCCGAAGGTCCGAGCCGCAGATACGTGCATCCTCTCTTTCAGTGACAACGTCTGGGCCCTGATCACCCTCGCTCCCCCCGGCCAGGAGAGGGCAGAAAGAAGCAGGATCATCAAAAGGACGTTCGGCCGCAGGTACGCCGCCACCAGGATAATCACGATCACGTCCGGGATCGCTATCGTGGCGTCTACGACCCTCATCCAGAACCGATCGTAGACCCCGCCGAAGATCGCCGCCGTCCCGCCGATGAGGACGCTGATGAAGGCGGATAGGAGGGCCACCCCGAACCCGACGGATAGAGACGTCCTCGCCCCGTAGAGGAGCTGGGTCCAGATGTCCTGCCGGGCATCGTTGGTTCCCAGCCAGTGCTCCTCCGAGGGGCGGCTGAAGGCGGAAGCGTCCGTATTCTCCCTGGGCGCGTAGGGCGATAGGACGGGGGCGAAGACCGCGAGGGTGACCATCAGCCCGATCAAAAGGAGGCCCACCTTTCCCAGGTTGCTCTCCGCAACCTCGTGCCAGACGTTAACGTGCATGGCTCACCCTCGGATCGAGCTTGGAGTAGAGCAGGTCCACCAGCAGGTTCACCACCAGCACAGCCACCGTCACCATCAGAAGTATCCCCTGGATCAGGGGGTAGTCCCTAGTGAGAAGGGAGTTGTAAAGGAGCCATCCGACTCCGGGATAGGAGAAGACGATCTCGACGAATAGAGCCCCCGTTATCAGGTGGGGTATCATGAGCCCCGTCGCCGTCACCACTGGCAGAAGGGAGTTTCGGCCAGCGTGCCTGTACTTTATCTGTCCCTCGGAGCAGCCTTTGGCTCTAGCCGTCAGGATGAAGTTTTCCTTCAGTGTGGTGATCATGGTGTTTCTGGTGAGAAGGTACGATGATGTGACCCTCACCAGGACGAGAGCCGCCAGGGGCGCAAGAAGGTGGTGAAGGAGGTCGAGAGCGAGGGGCAGGCCCTCAAGGCCGCTGTAGGGGGTGAGGGCCCCTGATAAGGGGACCATCCCAAAAACGACGCCGAAGACCAAGAGGAGGACGATCCCCATGAAGAAGTCGGGAAAGCCGTTGAGGAACATGAGGCCCGCAAGAAGCGTCTTGTCGAGGTTCCGTCCCCTCCTGTACCCGGACTCTATCCCCAGGATCATGCCTGCAAAGGTGGATATCACCAGGGCCGTGCCCGTCAATAGGAGGGTCCAGGGGAGAAAGTCGAGGATCACCGCCAGAACCTGCTGGTTGTAGTAGTAGGAGTGGCCCAGGTCGCCGCTTAAGAGGGCGATGATGTATGCCGCAAACTGCTGGCCCATCGACTGGTCGAGGGAGAGCCTCGCGATCAGCTCGGCCTCGAGCTGGGGCGTCATCGCCAGGAGCGCCTCCTCGCCGTAGATCGCCTGGAGGGGGTCACCGGGCATCATCCTAGGAAGGATGAAGTTGAGGGTGAGGATGATGGCGAAGGCGATGACGTAGTTGGAGAAGAAGGTCCCTCGCCTGACGACCACCGCAGCTCTCGCCGTCGCCTTTTGGCAATTCCATCCCACCTTCGGGCTTTCGAGTTGGCGCGTCTGAAGGTCCTGCATCGAACTATCCCCTGGCCATCTTCACCCGGCCATCTTAATAAATTCCGTCTAATATAGCACGCAATTTCTCAAGGCTTTATCTAATCGGGTCATTATTTATGAAACTTTCCCAAATCGTATGCACATCAAACTATCAAACTGATGTTTGATAACACAAAATCCATTTCAGATGAACAATTCAGCTCGTCGATAAAGGGGAAAAAGAGGCGATTCGAACATCCTGATCATTCAGGATGGCAAATTCGGAGGATCTTTATTTCCGCCCCGTCACCGATCCACCGACGACTTCGCCAACCCTTCTTGCTGCCGGGCACCACTCCGCCGAGGGCTCGCCCCCGACGGTTCGGGGCGAGAGGAGGGGAAAAGCCCTGCAGATGATGGGCCTTGCCGGATGTATTTTGCATAGGCCGGAGGCCTCGTCGAGGAAGATGCAGGGGGAGGTCTTCTTTATCGCCCAGGCCTGATGGCCCCCCACCTCGACGGAAGTTGCATATTTTCGGATCGTCTTTCTTATGCTGATCCCGAGGATGGCTGATAGCCTCTCGACGTCCTGGGGCTCCAGGCTTATGGGGTCGGAGAGGGTGCAGCACCTCCCACACCTCTCGCATTTGAGGTCCGAGTGGATTTTGTAGAGACGAGACCCCTGATCGGGTTCCGGGATCGCAGGGTCGTAGCCGACGCCTTCCATCAGCCGGATCGCCTCCATCACCCTTCTGTGAACCTTCGGCGAATTGAAGGCCGCCGGGAGCCAGGTGGGCGCATCATAGGGCCTCTGGACATAGGAGACGGGCAGATCCAAAAAGAGGCCGTCGAGATGGTAGGCTGTCCTGCAGATCGGTGACCAGAAAACTCGCCCCTCGCCAACGAGGACGATGAGGGCCTCGCCGGCCTCCCTGGATAGGCCGGGCGCCACCACCAGATTCTCGGCGCAGGTGACCGCTCCGTTCGGATCTTCGCCAAAGGCTTTGGCGAGCCTCGCACTCGTCACGTGCCTCTCCTGGTGAACGAACCTCTCGATCCTTCGCTTCAGCTCTTCGCTCGTCATTTCGGGCAGCCTCCTACCGGCGTCGCTTTGGGGTGAGAAGTTTTCCCGTAAGTAATTATCCTCTGAGGATGCGGTTTGAGGATTTGGTTTATGAAAAATAATCGATGATGCCCCATAGATTGAGGCATCATATTTTTGGCCGCGGTCCGTTCCTTCCCGCCTAAAGGAAGGCCATCTTGTTCAGAGGTATCGGAACCCCAATGGCGATACCGCCCCTGGTGTAGCGGAGGTCTACCTCGTCGTTGTGGGCCCAGTACCAGTTGGGGTAGTAGAGGGTTAGGGCCGGAAGGGTATCGGCGTAAAGGTCCTGGGCATCGTCGATCATGTCGGCCCGGTCGTCCTCGTCCATCTCGCTTTGCTGCTCCTCGAGAAGGTCGACGAGCTCGCCGTCCTCATAATACCGCGCGCTGTTGAAGGTGTCGTCGAGGGTCATCCTCCTCAGGTAGTCGGGGTCTGCACCCAGGCCGCCGTGGCCGAGGAGGGCGAGGTCGAAGTCCCACTCCTGCACCTTGGTGTCGAGGGTGGCTCCGTCCAGCGACCGAAGAGTGACGTCAAGGCCTGCGTCCTCCAGCTGCTCCTCGACGAGCTCAGCCACCCGGGAGCCAGGCCAGCCAACGGTTCCGCGCTCGGCCACCAGGACCTCCACCTCTTCGCCCTCGTATCCGAGATCAGCGATCATGTCCCTTGCCTGGTCAGGATCGTACTCGTACTGATCGACGTTGGAGTTGTACCAGTCGCTGTCAGGGGGGACCAGTCCGGGATTACCGACCAGAGCCTGGCCGCGCTGGGTCACGTCCACCAGGGTCTCGCGGTCGATGGCATAGGCGAGAGCCCGCCTGAACTCGGGATCGGAGAAGGGCTCCTTCTGGTGGTTGATCATCAGTTTCGCGTTCCAGTCGTAGGCGCCCTCAATGATCTCAAGCCCCGCGCCCTCCAGCTGTAATACGGCCTCGGGAGGGACGGAGGCCGCGTCCACTGAACCCTGCTTCAGGGCGGCGGGGGCGGTCTGGTCGCTCATCTTGACGAAGATTATCCTTCCGACCTTCGGGGCTCCCGCATAGTAGGCGTCGTAGGCCTGGTAGAGGTAAGTTCCCTGGGCCCTGTCGTAGTCGAGGAGCCTGTAGGGGCCGGTCCCCACCAGGGCCTCATCGTCCCTGAAGTTCGCAGGGTCGGAGACGCCGTCCCAGACGTGCTCTGGAAGGATCGGAAGGGTGCAGGCGACGAGGTCCATGAAGGGCGCGTAGGGCTCGGACAGATAGAGCTTCACGCTGTAGTCGCCGGCGGCCTCAGCCCGATCGATTATGCCGGAGTCAACCCACTGGTAGGGGTGGTCTTTGATGTAATCGACGGTGAAGACGACGTCGTCGGCGGTGAACTTCTCGCCGTCATGCCAGGTGACGTCGTCTCTCAGGTCGAAGAGGTAGGCGTTCTCGTCATCGATCCGCTGCCAGTCCTCGGCCAGGGCCGGAAGGTAACCTTCGTCGTCCTTCCAGACGAGGGTGTCGAAGACGAAGCTCATCCGCACGTATCCGGGGCCCCGCGAGTAGTGGGCATAGGGGGTGGGAAAGCCCCAGTCTCCCGTGGGATCGGCGATGGTGTACTCTGCCACCTCATAGTCAGCGGCACCGGCAGGGTCCGCCGCCATCAGCGCCAGGAACGCCAACGCCAGTCCAAAGATCAAGGGTTTTAGCACTTTGAAACACCTCTTTTTAAATAGTCAAATCTCTTGTTATGATGGTAAATTCTATTAGGCTTATTTATGAACCTATTCGTTTAAACTATGTCGAAGCCCGAGAATTTGTAATTTTCATTTTACCGAGGGCTGCAAACCCGCAGGGCTCGGCCCTGGCCGGCAGGGAGAATGCCGCTCGCATCGCTGGGTTCGGGGGGCGACCAGGATCCACCAGGCACCATTTTTGGCTGGCCGGGCTTCGAGTTTTCTTGTATATTCTTTAAGCAACTAGTCGATTAGTCAGTCGGAGCCATCCGATTTTGATCCGGTTATTTGAATAGCATCTTTGTTTGAAAAACGAGGTTGTTCACCTCTCAACGACCGGATATCACTCGATATTTAGATTGCGCGAACGGTTGGGCAAACTATTTCAACCATCTAATTGAGCGAGGATATGACCGCGATGATCGAAAAAAGCCCGTTTTGGTACCCGAAACCGTTTGGGAAGAAAACGGGATGCGATTAAAAGCTGGATCGGTCTTGGAGTTCCGAGCGGTCCGCATCGTGAAGGTGAGTGAACCCTCATGGAAGAAACCATTTGCGAAAGGTCCGTCGGCTCTGTCGCAAACGAGATCGTGCTAAAAGAGACGATCGCGCCCGGCTTCAAGCTGATGGAGATCCGGGCGCCTGAGATCGCCGAGAAGATTCAGCCGGGCCAGTTCATGATCTTAAGGGTTGACGAGGAGGGGGAGAGGATACCCATGAGCGTTGCCGACTGGGATCGCGAGAAGGGAACGGTGACCCTCGTCTTCCAGGAGCTTGGCCTCTCCACAAAGAAGCTCGGCCTCATGGAGCCGGGGCAGCGGCTTGCAAACCTTGCGGGCCCCCTGGGAAAACCCGCCGAGGTCGGGCACTTCGGGACCGTCGTCGTCGTCAGCGGCTGCTTCGGCGCGGGACCCGCCTACGCCCTCGCAAAAGCCCTGAAGAAGGCGAAAAATCGGGTGATCTGCATCGCAGAGGCTTTGAAGGGCGAGCATCTATTCTGGCTCGGCCGGCTGGAGGAGGTCTCCGATCGGCTGATAATCACCTCTGGCGACAAGACCGTGGGCGTTGCCCGATGGGCCAAAGACCCTCTGAGGGAGGTTCTCGGATCCGAGAGGATAGACAGGATATACCTCATCGGCTGCACCTTCATGATGGCGACCTGCTCGCGGGTCTCTGAATCCTTCGGCGTCGAGACGAGGGTGAGCCTGATGCCGATAATGATCGACGGGACTGGGATGTGCGGGGCATGCCGCGTCAACATCGATGGGGAGACGAAGCTCGCCTGCGTCGAGGGGCCAGAGTTCGACGGCCACGAGGTCGACTGGGACGAGCTGATGGAGAGGGCGCGGGGCTACCTCAAGGAGGAGGAGCGGGCCCTCGACCTCTGGGAGATCGACAACTGGCACCTGGTCCGCTACCGGAACCGCGAGCCTGAGAAGAGGAGGAAGAAGAAGAGGGGCGGGCCGCGGCGGTGCTGATCTCCACCTCTTGCGAGCCTTTTTTTCGGCGATGCGAGCGAAATTGATCGATGCTTTATGAAGCGATACAGGGACGAGACTTGGCTAGATATGGCACGGTTGTAAAGACGAGCCCGGTGAAAATGCGGCCAGAATCTTTTTAACATATTAAACCAAATTTAACGCCACATGGTTGCTTCGAGATCAAAGGGCCACGTAATGGGCTCGAAGATACCCCCCACCGAGTTTGAGCAGATCCAACGATTGGTGGACGCTGGGGTCTATCTAAACGCATCCGATTTTGTGAGAGATGCCATAAGAGATAAGCTCGCGTCCATCAAGGTGATCAAATATCGGGATGTGGATTACGAGACCGCGAAGAAAGAGGTTACGGGATACTTCCAGTCCAGGGGCGAAGCCTACCCCTCCGACGCCAGCGAAGATCTGGAGCTGGACTATGACCTCGTCTGTCAGATAACTGATGAGCTTCGGAGAGAGGGGCGGCTGGGGGTCGTCTGATGGAAGGATATGAGGAGGGAGACACCATCAGAGGGTCAAAGATAATCGCCGAGGCGAGGAAGATCAGCGACCCGTTCGTCATAGTAAAAACCGGGCGGCACAAGGCCCAGAGAGTAATTTTGTTGGATAACGCGGTGGCCAGAGTCGAGAAGAAGTTCCGATGGCTGAAGTGACCTTCGTCCAGAAAGTGGAGCTCTCCGCCTCACCTATCTTCGCCTGAAAATAGGTCCTCCAGAAACTTGCGGCCAGCCTGTTCGAGATCGCCATCCAAGGAGAAGGTCAGGCTGCGAACCCTTATTTTCCCGATCCTTTCATCTAGGTTCAGGGGTTTGGGATAGATCAGTATTGCCTCATCGCATTCCTTAGTGGTTGCGTATGTTACCACTTGGCTGATGTCGTCGTTTCCTGGATGGTCCGGTGCTTTGTATTTGGTGTCGAGGACGAAAAGCGCCTTCTGGGAGTCTCTATCGTAGACCACAAGATCGATGTCGAATTTGATCCTTCCCTCCTTACCTATGACAACTTTCTCGTGGGATTTTACCGCAAAATCCGACCGCAGGTGAGCCTTCAGCCATTCGGCAACGAAGAGTTCGTAGAGCTGGGCCATGTCAACCAAGAAGGGGATCATCGTCCGATCTCCGACCCGATGAGATGGTCCGCTCTGCTCCAAAAAGAAGCGGCATAGGGCGTGCATCGGCTGATAGTCCTGGTTTAGGCGGTTGTAAAGCCGACCTATACAATCTCGGGGGTTGCATGGGATCGGGGTTGCCAAGCCCCGAAGAGACTGATAGGCCCTGCGAACCTGCGGCAAGGATCGCTCAGTGCAGGCCCCACTTTGGAGAATTCGCCGCAGGGTCCAGGCGAGGATCTGGTTATCCTCGACGTCGGAGGTGTGCACCCCGTAGCGGCATTCTGGCAACACATCCCAGGGTTTCTGGCAGCTCTTCCGGACGTCGAAGCGGCCGCGAACGTAAGGAATACGATCTTTTCGGGGCTGATAAGATCGAAAGAAGCCCTTGCGCCCCCGGTCGAGGACCCTGAGGGCGAAGAACTTGGCCAGGGTCTCGTAAAACTCCTCCAAGGAATCGCAGTCCGTTAAGCCATCGAGAAACTTGAAGCTCTTGAGCCGGTAGGCGTACTCCAGCATCCCAAATACGTTCCTTATCTCCACTTTTGGCAACAGGGCGATCTGAAGCTCTGGAGTCAGGGGTATGTGACCCACCCAGCCGTTTGCAGTCAGAGACCACTCGTTGCCGTTCTTGAAGGACGGCTCATCGATCGAGATCTGGTTGCCGTAGTTCTGCCATATCTTCAAACCAAGTTCTTCGGAGATCTCGGATTCGGGATAACTTCTGGTCTTGTACTCTTCAAGCTCGATCCGCTGAAGTTTGTTGGAGTTCATGGCATGATCTCTCTATCAACTCTCTCCCACCGGAAGTCTTCGGCTTTCTCGGGCCGGTCGAAGAAGTACTCGTCCAGGTAGGGCTCGATCTCCATCTTCCAGATGTCCTCGATCTCGTTTTCGAGGTCTTCCCGGAGGAAGAAGGATATCCCGACTTCATAGTGGCGATCGTTGATCTGAGTGTTCAGTCGGCGCAAAACTCCGATCAGCCCATCAACCAAAAAGCCGGTATTTTGATGATATTTGCGGAGAACATCGTGATTTGGCTGGAGCCGCAGGAATGCGAAGCGCCGCCTGAGGGCGTGATCCACCAGGGCGATGGAGCGGTCGGCGGTGTTCATCGTCCCGATGATGAGGACGTTCTCGGGTATCCTGAGGTTTCCGCCTCCGGCCAGGGGGATCGAACGATCGCGGTATTCGAGCAGATACATCAATTCCCCGAAGACCTGAGAGAGGTTGGCGCGGTTGATCTCATCGATGATCAGAACGCAGGTTCCCCGGCGAGAATTCGCCCTTTCGCAGAATTCGAGGAACCGTCCCGGAACAAGAGGGTACGTAAGCCCATCGTTCTCGTCCGAGATCGGCCTTATTCCCTGGATGAAGTCCTCGTAGGCGTAGGCCGGATGGAACTGGACAAGGTCATCGAAGCCGTCTCCCCCGCCGATCAGGTGCTTTGCCAGATGCTCGGCAAGGTATGTCTTGCCTGTCCCTGGCGGGCCATAGAGGACGGCCTGGCCCTTTCGCTTGATGGCGCGAACCCAGCGCTCTAAGGTTTCGAGATCGAAGCCGGTATCTTCGACAAGTTGGAGCAAAGGGTACTCTTCATTTTCATGAGACATTTCATCATATATCAAAGCGTTAAGAACTTCTGCCTCTTCATTCGTTACTATGAAGTTCGTCCCTTGAGGCCGCTTGATTATCTGCATTGATCTGAGTGTAGGATGATCGGTAAGGCTATCTCGCCTAATCCTTTCAGGCAGTATATAGTCTATGCGAAGATCGACCCACTGCTGTTTCCCCTCCTCTTTCTTTTTATCGCTGATGAATTCTCCCTCAACATCTGATGTGTAATATGGATCAGATCTCACCGTCGCAACTGCAAGAATACCGGCATCTTTTCCAGATGTCCATAGATAAGCTACATCGCCGGTACGTATTTGATTTGCGTACTGATTAACGGTCCAGCTAAAATTATCTAGGTCTTCTTTTGTTATCCCTTCAAGATCCTTCTCCAGATCGTAGTACTTGGGATTAGACTGAAAGATCCAATAGGATCTGCTCAATTCAGGTTCATCAATTTTTGAAAGCTCATTTTGAGGACTGAAGGTGCTGTTTAAAATCCTCTCAAATTTTTCGAGGTCGAGTTCGATCAGGGTTCTGCGCCAACCTGGTTCTTTCACCAAACGCGGTCTAAGGTCGTCCCATTTCACCGGCAGTCTATGGCCAAATTCCTCGTCATGAACGAAATAATACGGTCCCACAACTGTACCTATGCCCAAAACAAGAGTGGTTCCACGATTGGCTACAATTCGATCTCCTTCTTTTATGTGGGCGAATTTCCAAAGTTGTTCAAGTCCTACTTTACTCCAGCCTTCATATCTGGAATCGAGTTTTATTCGCTTAGATTCAAACTCAGATTTGCTCAGCCGCGATATATCACCGATCTCTTCCCATCCCATGGCGATGAAACCTTTGTCTCGACAATCTTCCCACTGCCAAGCATCTTCGCCAGGTGCTATTTTCCAGTAGTGTATGATACCACTTTTATCGGGGGTATTAAACTCGTTCATTTAAACAACGCCTGGTTTTCTCTGGCCCTGCAGGTAAAAAAAGTTTCTCATCTGTAGAAAATAAAACGAAGAGAGACTTTTAGATCAGCAGGATATTAGAGTTTCTCCAGATATCGCACCACAAGCTATAAGCCACTTACACCTCTACACAGCCGAAGTGGCAGACAAACGCACGCCTGTGACCCGCGAGGTCTGGGAGGGCTCGTCCGATCTCATGGGGCCGAAAGAGACGTTCGCAAAACCCCTCGCGGAGATGACGGAGCACGAGAAAAGGCGGCGGCTCTTCCTCGATATGGACGAAATCGAGCGGGAGGGCAACTTCGTGGAGCTACGCCTTTGATCACGGTAATTGACGGTGTGAAGCTATTTTCCTAAGTCGCTTGTTATATTTTTCGTAACTATTCAGCCCAACCCGACCATAACACGCATTTACATCCGGGATGCCTTCACAATAGGGTTCAGTTAAAAGGCAGCTGAAGGAGGAACATAGGGCTTTCCCTCAAACGCACCTTGGATAGCAT
>Ga0268279_1001350_pt1 | contig 13748 bp, 15 predicted proteins | sample saktaG_6_FD_190142 | JGI IMG/M metagenome (GOLD analysis project Ga0268279, IMG submission 190142) | Saline water microbial communities from Sakinaw Lake, British Columbia, Canada - sak_2010_1_5_80m | ecosystem: Environmental > Aquatic > Non-marine Saline and Alkaline > Saline ...
CTATCCAAAATAACATTCCTGCCTTTAGGGCCTAAAGTCACCGCCACGGCATCAGTCAGCGCATTGACACCGTCAAGAATGGATCTTCTGGCCTGTTCATCATACTGAAGTACTTTTGCTCCCATTAATTCTTCCTCCTCTTTACAGATTAATTACTTTTCAATCACTCCGAGAATGTCGTCTTCTCTCATAATAATGTATTCGACTTCATCTACCTTGAATTCCGTTCCGGCATACTTGCTAAAAAGCACCCTTTCACCTGGCTTAACATCGGGTTTCAACAACTTACCCTCTTCTGTTTTCTTTCCTTTTCCTACGGCGACTATTTCGCCTTCTGCCTGTTTCTCTTTGGCAGTATCGGGAATTATGATCCCCCCCTTTGTCTTTTCCTCTTCTTCCAGGCGCTTAACAAGAATTTTGTCATACAATGGTCTGATTTTCATTCCTACGTCTCTCCTTTCTAATCTAAATTATAATCACTTATGATATTTCTATCTCGCCTTTTTATTTGCAATCACAACTATAATAAACACAAATTTTGTGATGTCAAGCGATGGGTAAAAATATTTTAAAAATAAACTGTCGGATATTTGAAGTTCCCCACCGCAAGCAGCGGGGAACGAAGTAATTCGAAGAATAATGCGCTCACTGTTCAGTTCAAGGCACTATAATCCCGTAGAATATTTACTCCCAATATGGTAAGCGTATCATGATGAACAATAACAACAATAAAGAACCGAAGTGTTCAAAGGAAATCCGCCGTGAGAGTAAATAAAGGGACAAAACTTTTTCTTCATCTTAAAAAATGGATGGAGAAGGCAATTATAGAATATAACATGCTTGAGGAGGGAGACAGGGTACTTGTTGCCGTCTCCGGAGGCGTAGATAGCCTTGTATTACTTGATCTTCTCAGCGGCCCGACGTATCTTACTGTTCCCCAATTTCCCCTGCTGGCAGTTAACATCGATCTCGGCTTTGACAGCGGTGACGACAACTATTTACTTTTGGAAAGACACTTTAAAAAAAACGGTCATGACTATATAATGGAAAAAACCGATATCGGGCCACTGGCCCACAGCGATTACAATAAGAAGAATCCCTGTTTTCTCTGTTCACGACTGAGGAGAAAAAGGATATTTGAAATGGCCGATGAGACGGGTTGTAATAAAATTGCCTTTGCTCATCATAAGGATGATATAATAGAGACACTTCTTCTTAATATTTTTTACGCACGCGAAATCAGCACCATGATGCCAAGCCAGTCGATCTTCGGGGGAGAATTACACATCGTTCGTCCTCTTTTATATATAAGGGAAGACTTGGTTAAAAAATATGCAAGGGAACAACAGTTGCCCGTTATTGAAAACAGTTGTCCCACAAGCAAGACCTCCAGGAGGATGTTTATCAAGAAACTCTTGAATGAGATGGAAAAAGAAAACAAAGATATTAAGGAGAATATTTTTAAGGCGATGGGTAACGTAAAGATGGATTACCTTCTTTAGAAATAACTGCTCAGCCACTAAGTCACAAACTTGCGTTTGGGATCAGTAAGTAAACAAATCGTCAGATAGTGTGCAATAACATACAGATACGCCGGTATTGAAAAACAGGCGTGTGTCTACAAAATCAGGGGATGTTTTTACAGGTTTTCGAGTTCAAAGGCTATGTTGGGGGTTGGAATCTTCAGTTTGTTCAACAGGTTGCGAACATTGGGCGTTATTTCGTTGCGCCTGAAGAATTTATGAGAATTTGTTCGAAATTCTGAGACCTGAAGACCCTCAAGATTGTGCTGAATCCTGCTCCATGTATCATTACATTCGATCTCCGCGGCACGTTCTATCAGGAGAGAAAGAACGCATAGCTTTACATGGACCTCAATGCGGCGGGGTGCCCGGTGGTACATGGGACACATCTTGATCTGAGTTCTTTTCATTGAACGGAAACACTGCTCTATTACCATCAAACCCTTGTAACCACAGGCCGCATCCTCAAAGGTTATGGTATCATCGTTGGTCTCAATGACCCACTTACTGTCATACTTTTCGGATTCCTTGACCTTATTGCGGTCAATCCGGATATTGCCGCTCTTTGTAATAGTGAGATAACGCTTATATCGTTTGGATGCCAGAAGCTCTATGGCCCACTTAGCCGTGGCTTTTCTACTTTGATGTTTATCGAGTTTCTTCTCAAGGAATGCAATGACCTCTTCACGGTGCTTCTTCTGTCTTCTTGCCTCAGTGGGATTGTAACAGAGGATGTAGCGTCTTCTTCTTTCCCCATCTCCTACAATAACTTCCTTTGCATGAAGGTTGTCGCTGATAACGGTGTAACGTCCCCTTTTAGAAAGCACGGTATCCCGTATCTCAGACACAGAAACCATGCGTGACGCGAGGAGATACTTTCCGCAGGCCTTCGAGAGTTCCTTTTTGTTCTCAATGGAGTTCATGCCTGAATCGGCAACAAAAAGTGCACGACCAAGCTTCCATCCCCTCAGATCATCTCTTATCTTTTTGATGGTTGCGGCATCGGATGTGTTTCCCGGAAAGACCCAGCTCCTTACGGGCAGGCCTTCACGTGTAACGGCAAGGGCAACTACTATCTGAGGAGACCAGGTTCCCTCTTTGGAATGGCCGAAGGCACGGAAGGAATCTTCATAATCTATGGAAAAGGAAGCGGTGGTTGTATCGTAGAAGACAAGATCTACCTCAAGGTTGAGAAGGTTCGCGGTCTGAAAGAATATCTGTTCTTCCACTTCTGACATGTGATCATAGAAGAGGTCCATTGCTTCGTAAAGCTGTTCGAGTTTCAGTGACCGGCAGGATGGGATATATACCCTTGACAGCCATCGTTCCCATAACCCCAGTTTCGAATCGGGGTTGGTAAGTCTGTTGGCGACCATGGCAAATACTGCTCTTTCACATGGAACCGTAAGCTTTTTTGACTTGCAGATATCGCGGAAGATCTGTCCGATGCCCAGCCGTTCCCACAGGGCTTCAATGACCAGGGGTGTTCCCAGTGTTTGTGTCCCTATGAGTTTGAGGTCTTTCGGGAAGCCAGGCAGATCTGTTGTACTGCTGCTATCTCCGGCAATGGGATCGGTTACGTTTAGTCCGCAGACCCTGGCGATAGACCGGCACAGGCGTACGAGGTGATTTCTGTCCAGTTCGTCTGTTCTTCCGAAGCTGTGTATTATATTGGCAACCGGCTTTCCTGTTTCCGGGTGCCTTTTATTGTGAGCAAGCTGGTAATACTCGACAACGGATCCGTCTTTATTTTTTCGTTTGGTCGTTCTTAAATACATGCTTACTCACATATCATGTACTAAACACTATGTCAAGAATAATAAGCATGTTCGTGTGCCTACGTGTTTTGAAGGCAGGGATCAGGTAAAACTTCATAAGTCCTTGATTTTGTGTGATGCGATCTGGTATTTTGGACAAAATTGGGACGATATGAGCCTACAGATCCCAAACACAAGACAAAGACACAAAGGATATAGCGTGATCAAATCCTAATAATCTTGGTGACTTCGTGTCTTTGTGGCCAAATGATAATTTTTGATCTTGGAAAAATGAAAAACTCTGAAAAAATAATATGCCAGAATAAAATGGCAAGGCGAAATTACTTCATTGAAGACACATATGAAGCAGGCATTGCCCTTGTTGGCACGGAAGTAAAGGCCCTGCGCCAGGGCAAGGGTAATCTAAAGGACAGCTACGCCCGGGTAAAAGATGGGGAGATTTATTTATACGACATGCACATCAGTCCCTATTCGCACGGCAACAGGGAAAACCACGACCCGCTCAGAACACGAAAACTGCTCCTCCATAAAAGGGAAATTAAAAGACTTTACGGCAAGACAAGGGAAAAGGGCCTTGCCCTGATTCCCTTAAAAGCGTATTTCAAGGATGGGAAGGTAAAAGTAGAGTTAGGTACCGGAAAAGGCAAAAAACTATATGACAAACGCCAAACTCTCAAAATTAAAGCAGACAGGCGAGAGATGGAAAAGGAATTCAGGAGAAAGAACCGGTAGCGAACGCATAGGCCACAAATTCCCCTTCATGACTGAGACTGATGTCAACCCCCGCGTGGCAATCATTTACATAAACGATCGGAACCCCAAGACCGCGTGCCCCTCTCGGACGGTGAATTTCAATCTCGTCAGGTTTCCGATTCAAATATAATGACAGGTGCCTTTTTGCAGCCTCACGTACAGCAGATGATTCAAAATACGGAGGGGCGTTCAAGCTCTTACTTATACGCTTTACTCCCCAAATAACTGAATCCACACCCTCAGGTGATCCTGACACTCCAATACAATGGATAGAATCATGTGTCTGGAAGGCTTTGATAAGGATTAAACCACGTGGCGTCCTCACAGCTCCTGAAATGATGTAACAACCGGAACAATTTCTGCTCAATTGTATTACATCCTCATCAAAACTTACGTTATATGCACGGGGAACGGAAGGAACAGCAGGATAAGATTTACTGACAACCTTGTAAGCTGCTTCCTTTCCGGCCCACAATGCCCAGAGCATAACATCGGGGTTAGCCGAACTCAATATCTGCTTCTGCTCACCTTGAGTGAAAACCCGGTTTATGAAGCGAATATCCTGACTCTTCCTCCTGGTGCTCGGATTGGTCAAATCCACTATGTCGTTGCCGACATGTTGCAAAGTAGTTTTCCTCCATTGAAGACAAGCGCTTTATTATCTGCCCGGCATAATCCCGCTGTGCCCGGAGCCCCTTGTGTTTCGTTTCGGGTTTAAATGTGTCTATGCTTATGGTAAAGTGCTCGCCAATCTTAGGAATGTTGCTGTAGGCATCCTGATGATCGCCACGCATATACACACACATCACATGACAATCATCATGGTTTTTAATAAACTGGCCCACTCCATATGAAAAAGATTCGGTATTTACCCGACCGGTACGTGAACGCCCCCCCTCGGTAAATATCATCAAGCTCTGCTTTCTGTTCAGGAGATAATCACACTTATTCAGAACAGATTTCATTTGATCCCGATCGCCACCACGGCTTACAGGGATACATTTTGCCAGATAACATATAATAACCAAGAATAAGTTGCGCTGAAAATTAGCACTCTCGGGAAGATTCCATGCAAGCAATCTATATTGAAGCATGTAACGATATAACGGCAGCATTGCCACCGCCAGAATCGCCGAATCTATCATGGTCAGATGATTGGGGCAGATAAGCCACGGTCCCCTGTGTTTTTTGAAATGAAGAAGACATTCCCTCCTTATTTTCTTCAAATCCCTTACCCTGTATCCCATCAATATGGAAGCAAGATAAGAAAGGGGGCCAACTATAAAAACGGCCAACCGTCCCAGGAAATACTGAAAATACAATGACCATTTTGCGAAATTTTTCATTGTCTGTCCTACGCTAATTTAGCCTCAATAACCCCTACAGCATCACCGATAGTCCTAATTTTATCCGCTTCATCATCATCGATCTCGATGCCGAAGACATCTTCACATTTAATGATGACATCCACCAGGCGTGCAGAGTTGACCTGCAGGTCGTCTAAGATATGGGTATCTTTTGTGGCGGCCTCAAGTACGGCCACATCTTTTGTGTAAGGTTTAAGAATCTCTACCATTTCCTTTAATATTTTCTCATCCATTTTTTCAAACTCCTATTAAATTTTACTTGATTTAAAACAAACTTACAGTTCCCTGCGACGCAAGCCACAAGGAACCTTCCAAACGCAAGAAATTCCCTGTTCTTTTCAGGGATTCTCCTGTTATATATTTTTGAGGGAAGTTAGAAAGGCATCCCCTCAAAGTAACGCCTTCTTCAAAGAACTCATTTAATTAGTGGAATTAGAAACGCTCGCTGACCCGCAAAAACCGTCATGGTTATTCTTCCCACTTCTTAAAGATCAAACAACTGTTAACATCACCAAAACCGAAACCCGCCTTGGCAATGATTTTCACGTCCGGATATTCCATGACTGTGTGCGGGATCTTATCTGCAAAAGCGACAATCTCCGGGTGCACATCTTCACAATTGATGGATGGGTGCAGGAAACCTTTACATAATTGTAAAATAACAGCGATACTTTCTATCGCTCCAGTCGCTCCAAGACAATGGCCGATCATAGATTTGGTAGAGTTGATATATGGAAAGTTTTCAGGTCCCAGTTCCAGCGCCTTCGACCAATTTTCAACCTCGCCCGGATCGGAAAATGTAGCGGTCAGGTGACCGCTGATTGCATCAATTTGTTGCGGAGAGATACCGGCATCGGTAATAGCACCTTTAATGCAGCGTTGGACTCCTTCCGGATTAGGTGCCGTCATCGTACCGCCGTTGCGATGACCCCCGCAATTGACTGCAGCGCCAATGACCTCCGCATAAATCCGGGCGCCACGCTGCTTCGCACTCTCCAGTTCCTCAAGCATCAATACACCACTGCCTGAACCGGGAATGAAACCGCCTGCCGACGCGCTCATAGGTCTGGAAGCAGCCTCCGGACGATCGTTAGACTTCCGACTGAGCACGCGCATGGAATCAAATCCCGCCCATATATAGTGAGATGATCCCTCAGATCCACCAGCCAACATACGCTTTGCCAACCCCATGCGAATGAGCTTCATAGCGTCGTATATCGCTTCAGTTCCCGTACTGCACGCCGAAGAGTTCGATGTAACCTGATTGCCCAATGCCAACAAACCGGCAATGCTGGCGCTTACTCCGCTATTCATTACCTGCTCAACCATTGTACTCCCAAGGCGGCGGACCTTCCCGGCATCAACCATCGGAACAATTCTCTCCCCGATCGTGTCCATGCCCCCGATTCCAGAGCCGATAACAGCCCCGGTATCCCAGTCAGCATTGCCGCTGTTGAAAGGTGGCACCTCAAAACCCGCATCAATCCAGGCATCAATAGCGGCTACAGATGAATACCCTATATTATCGTTAATAGAGAGAAGTTTTTCTTCATCAAAATATTTTTTGCTGATATTCTCAAAATCCTGCGGCACTCCAGCTACCTGACAGGCAAAGTTTAATTCCTTGAGTTTGGGAATAAAACGAATTCCCGATCGCCCCTCTCGAAGGGCCTCCTCAAAATTGTCTAAACCATGAGCACTGGGAGCAAGGACTCCCATTCCCGTTACTACGACTCTATTTCGCATTTAAATTACTCCCCATACCGGCCAGTACTCCGGAACAGACAGTCTCGCCATTTTCCCTTTGCATACCAACCCTTGTTTTGAGATTTCCTCTTCGAAAATAAACCTTTTCGCCTCTTATTATAACCCGCTCCCCGGGACTGACTATACCTGCAAACTCTATATCATCAGCAAGAGTAAAAAGGGTTATCATCTTCTCTGTTTTTTGCTCATTAAAGGCGTTTTGCTTCATAAGCAGGTAAATACCAAAGGCAACGACACCTGTTTGCGCCATTGTTTCGATAAGAATCACCCCAGGCGTAATCGGATAGTCGGGAAAATGACCCTGGTAAAAATATTCATTTTCACGAAAACGATACGCCCCAACAATGTATTCATCATTCAATTCCAGTATTTCATCGATAAAACGGAATGGACTTTGCTGGGGTATAGTCTTGAGCACCTCTTGCATAGTTTTTTCATCAGCCACCATAAAGACCACCATTTACATGAATTACGCTACCGGTAATGTAAGAACCGCGCGTGGCGAGAAAAGCCACGACATCGGCAATTTCTTCAGAACTACCCAGCCTGCCCAACGGAATATTCGCAAGGATCCCCTGCTTTACCTCTTCAGGGAGAATTTGTGTCAGTGTTGTATCTATGAAGCCAGGTGCTACTGAATTAACGAGGATGTTGCGCCCGAATAATTCCTTTGCCAGAGATTTTGTAAAGGCATCAAGAGCGGATTTTTCCATAGTGTATGGAATCTGTCCGGCATTGCCCGTGTGTCCTACGACGCTGGAAATGTTAATTATCCTCCCACTGTTCTTGCGGAGCATAAAAAGGCGCAATATTCTTTTGGTCAGGTACCAGGCACCCCGTAGTATCGAACGCTGTCGATCAAATTCCTCAATCTTCATCGAATTTATGTCTCTGTTTATCGATATTCCGGCATTGTTGATCAGGACATCTACACGGCCTTCCTCACGCTGTACGAACTTGACCATCTCTTCCACCTGATCAATATCAGTAAGATCGGCTTCAACGAGAAACCCGTCTTCAATTTCAGCGAGAACCTCTCTTGACTCCTTCTCGACAACGCTTATATAGTTAATTCCTATACGAAATCCTTCCTTCGATAGTGCACGGGAACACGATGCACCAATCCCTGTACCGCCACCGGTTATTAAAGCTATCGGTTTTTCACTCATAAATTCTTCCCCTTAAAAGTTTCACGTCTCACGTTTATCTGTATTTGTTCCCCTTGAACTTTAATCCAGGATCCTTAAACTTCAGACCTTTACCATTCCACCTACAGAATTTTGGGATTTATGCGGATAATCAGGATAGGTTATTCCACTAAAAACTCCGCTCCGGGCCTGTTTTACAACTGTGATTAGTTCGTCATCCACAAAAACACTCCCGTCTCCTACAACCACACTTGCCCCCGATTCTTTCTGTTGAAAGTAGCGCTTTACCTCTATCTCATATCGAACACATTTATTATAAGGGCGGATTTGCCCATCGAAAGAAACTTCTCCACAACCGAGCGCCCTGCCGGCACCCAATGATCCACGCCAGACACAGTAAAAACCTAATAATTGCCAAATGGCATCCACACAGAGACACCCCGGCTGCACAGGATCACCGAGAAAGTGGCACTGGAAATACCAGGCGTCAAGTTTTATATCCTGTTCAGCTACAATAGACCCCCTGCTGCCGTTAGTTTTGAAAGAAGTAATGCGATCCATCATAAGAAAAGGTGGCGCAGGAAGATGAGCATCAAACCCATCAGGTGGATCTTCCACGAGTGTCCCGTGAGAAAAAGCGAGCAGATCCTTCAAATCAAAATAATTTCGTTCCATAAATTCTATATATTTCATTAATCAACCCCGGTTTTCATAAGAAATTGGAAAGCTCTTCGATGCACTCTTTGCAAAAATTGAGAGGCGGAACGGGCAAATGCTCTCGCCATGTATTTTTATATCAATTATGTGTCGGTGAAAGAGACTGACTGCCGAACGTTTACCATGGTTATGGCTGACCGTTTGCTCCAACCTCCAGCATCATATAAACCCAGGTAAACCCGGACCCTACCATCGCCATGGCAACGTTAACACCGGGGAGCAGATCATCCCAGTGTTGGCTTAAAACACCTGACGCACCGGCACATCCCGTATTCCCGAATTCCGCCACATTATGCCAATGGTTATTCTCCTCAATCCCACAACGCTGACATACAGTCTTCAGCATGCCTAAATTAGCCTGATGACCTATAAACTTTAACTGTCCCTGATCCATCGAAAAGGACGCCTGCAATTCGCGCAGACAATCTGTGGTTTTACGAATGGCAAACCCCTGCACCGCATTTCCCTCTTGGTGGAAATATCCCATACGGGGAACAATGACCTTATCCCAGGAGGAAGGTCTCGAATCATAATTGCATTTAACGAAGGCCTTATTGGAAGGAACCGATGTGGAAACTATCGTTGCGGTACCGCCATCTCCCCATAAAACAGCCGCGCTACGATCGGAATAGTCCACACAGCGAGTAAGATTATCAGGATTAACCATCAGAACATATGGGGGTAACGACTCCGGTTTCATCATCCAGAGGAAGTTAATCTGCATGCCAAAACTGGTGCACGCCGAGTTCAAGTCAAAACATGGTACTTCAATTCCGAGTTCTGCAGCCACTGTGGTCGCCTCTGCCGGAGATGCATAATCCGGGACGGAACTGCCCGAAATAATCAGACCGATGTCTTCCAGTGTCAGTCCTGACCTTTCAAGCGCCATCCGAGCGGCTACAGCCGCAGTTTGCGCATTGGTATAGAGCGCCGCCCCGGGTGCCTCCCTCGGATCTCTGTTCTTCGTTGCCCTGATATAATCCAGAGGCAGTATAGTACGGCGGGTATGAATACCAACACGTTCCAGAATCCATTCCTCGCTGGTGCCGATATCCAGATCCTCCAGGAACTTATTGGATATTACATTCTCAGGATGAAAATGGCCCATGCCATGGAGATAAAGTTTACACGGTGAATTTTGCATTTAGTATCACTCCAATTCACGACCAATTATCATGTTTTGAACTTCCCTGACCCCTTCATAAATATCGATTATATGGGCATCCCTTACCAGTTTTGAAATTTCATACTCTGACATAAACCCGTAACCACCATGAAGGTGAAGTCCTTCATTGGCACAGAAAAGAGCCGCTTCTGCTCCAGCATTTTTGGCCAGTGATGCATATCTGCCCCTGGCAGGATCTCCATCCTGTACCATAACGGCTGCTTTCATAAGTGCCAGCTCAGCCAGTTCTACTTTTTTCCACATCTCCACTAAGGTGTCCCTCGCTACCGGCATGTCACAAATTCTCTGCCCAAATTGTCTGCGTTCCTTTGTGTATTCCAACGTTATATCAAACGCTCTCCTTGCGAGACCGACCCCGATAGCTGCAATCATCGGTCTTGCGTAATCAAGAACGCCTATCAGATAATTGAAACCTCTCCGCCTGTCACCAATGATCTGACTAGGATCTACCACGACATCCTCAAATGTTACGCTCGCAGTATTCGATAAACATTGTCCAAGCTTATCCTCGGGTTTACCGGTAAATATTTTCCCTCCATCTTTTATGGTAAGTTCTCTACTTCCATTAGGACTTACCTTTTCGTCCGTGATCTGGGTTGTAGGGATAATAAGACAGGCCATTAGCTGGCTCGTCGGTTTACCTACTTTACAAAACACGGTAAACTGGGAGGCATAAGAAGCGTTTGTGATAAAACATTTATCCCCGTTCAGGACATATTTTCCGTCATCCCTCTTCCTTATATATGTCGTCATTGCAGAATTATCAGATCCTGCTCCGGGTTCCGTAAGACAAAAAGATGCAAGAAGAGGTGCCTCGGCAAAAGGTGTGAGGTACTCTTCCTTCTGTTCGTCAGTTCCCTGTTGAGAAATCACGACATTCGCCAGATCATTACACATTGCTGATGTCGAGATTCCTGTATCACCATAGGATAATTCTTCTATTATGAGTGCTGCTGATACAGAATTCAATTCATAACCTTTAATCGATTCAGGAATACACAAATTCAGTAACCCCAGCTCCCATGTCTTATCTATTATCTCTTTTGGAAAAACATGCTCTTTATCCATTCTCATTACGTCCGGGATTATCTCGTTTTTGACAAATTTGCGAATAGTATCAACATAATCCTGCTGGTCTTCGGTAAGACTAAAATCCATAACAAATTCTCCTTTACATTCTGTCATCAGCAAGACAAAAAAATAGCCTTCCGCTTAACCCTTCGTTCTTGCTGAAAGCCAATAGTTGATTACTTAATTAATCTTCAAATACTCGTTTTGCTGCTGAAAGTGTTGTGACTGACGAGCACTTCACACCGATAGTCTTAAAAAAGCTTCTCAGCGGGCGGCTCGGGCCAACCTCATATATTCTGTCTGCCTTAGAAGCCAAGGCACGCATATTATCGCGCCACCGTACTGTGTTACTTAACTGAGCTACCAGTCCGTCAACTATCTCATCAAGTTTATCTGAATGAAACCCACCGGTATAATTTGAAGTTACTCTCCCCGCACCGCCTGGTGTTAACTTCTCCTTCAGAGCATGTAATGTCTTTTTAAAGGCCTCTTCGATTGCATTCATTAAGCCGCTGTGAAAGGGCGCACTTACATCGAGAGGCACAAATCGAAATACCCGTTTTTTATCCGCAGCCTTAAGAAGTTTTTCCGCCTCGGGCATGGCACTGGAGACTCCGCTGATTACAACCTGATCTGCAGAATTTACATTCGCAACATCGACAGGAATATCCATTAAGATATCACTGATCATATCCACATCTATATTATCTGAAATGACCGCAGACATAGATCCAACCCCCACAGGTACTGCCTCCTGCATAAGGTTGCCACGAATCTGAACAATTTTAAGGGCCTCCGACAAAGGCAGGACATCCGCAGCAACAAGGGCTGTATACTCACCAAGGCTGTGACCCCCGAACAATGAAGGTGAAAAGTCATATAGAGATTTCAAGCCCCGCAGCATAGCAATCTCGGTTGTCAGAATACACGGCTGAGCATACTCAGTAAGATTGAGCCGCTCATCCGTGCCAAAGCACATGGCAGCCACATCCCATCCGAGGGCATCAGAAGCCTCACGATAGGTATCACGGCTCACCGGAATATTCTCATAAAAGTCCTTTCCCATACCGAAACGCTGAGATCCCTGACCGGGAAAAACCACTGCTATTTCTTGCTTTACCATAATAACCGATTCCTTTTAAATATATTAGAAGAATTGCCGAAAAATTGTTTCGAGCAAGAACTTGGCCCGTACTTGATACGGGGAAGAATTGCATTTTGTAAAACTCTCATCAGTACTAGTACTTCTCGCTAAGCACTATCTATGCCAGAATATACCACAAACACCTTCAAACATTGTAAGTTATTGTACTTATTGAATAACACCTCATTAAACCCCCTTTTATTCACCATTGTCAGGTCGGCCCTTTTAGGGCTTATAATGTGTAATTTCCTTCACAGTGGAAATAAAACTACACAGTAAAAAATTCTTGACAAATGAGTACAAATTCTAATAAGAAGTACATTAGAATCACTACGACAGGAAGCAAAAACAAACAACAGAACAACAAACCAGGTCTTGAGACCTTTAAAAACTGAAAAAGTTCTGAGCATCGGAAAATCACTTCTTCAAAGCTTTCGTTTTCCCCTTTTCTGAAAGCTGAATATAGTCTAATCTAGTCAGGTTTTTTGTGTTTTTAAAGCCCATTAAAATAGAATTGAATTTAAAAGTTGGGAGGAAATAAAATGACTGCAAAAGTATTGATCAAAAGAAGAGTAGACAGGGAGAAAGAAAACGAATTATTGCCTCTTATTTTAGAGCTCAGAACACTGGCCACGTTACAGCCAGGCTACATGTCAGGTGAAACTTTAAGAAATGCGAAAAGACCCGATGAATACTTAGTAATCAGTACCTGGAGGTCAGTAGATTCATGGAGAGCCTGGGAATCCAGTAATGAAAGAGCTCAAATACAGAAAAGGATCGATTCCTTGCTGGGGGAGGTAACCGAATTCGAAATTTATCATTACCCCGACTAAAGCCCACATAATTATCCTTACAACAGGATAGATAGAATGATGCTCCCCGCCCGCAGGGCGGGGCTTCCTTGTAAGGTATATGCTTGTTTTATATTGCGCCCCCCCCTTATTCCGCTTAAAAGGCGGGGTTTGCAGTGTACACTCAGGTCAAAGGGAAGGCGGTTAAAAAATGAATGCCTTCACTTTTATCTTTACAAATAAAAGTGAAACTTTTGGTATGGGAATAGGATTCTAACAACAAAGAAGCTTTGAACGTCAAAGTGTCCTGTTTCCAAAGATTTTATATTATTTTTGTCTCCCTCAAGTACTGTAATTTTCCAAGAAACTGATCTCACACCCTAAATCCGATATTAAGGTTTGAATTAGCGGGAAAATGATTGAAAAAACCTCGTCGATTCAGTATGATAAGTTCACCAAAAACAAAAAACATACTGTAACCAACGAGGTTAGATTAATGATAC
>Ga0268279_1001352_pt1 | contig 13742 bp, 18 predicted proteins | sample saktaG_6_FD_190142 | JGI IMG/M metagenome (GOLD analysis project Ga0268279, IMG submission 190142) | Saline water microbial communities from Sakinaw Lake, British Columbia, Canada - sak_2010_1_5_80m | ecosystem: Environmental > Aquatic > Non-marine Saline and Alkaline > Saline ...
TTTTAAAATGATTCACGAAGGAAAAGCAGAAAGAGAGAAAAAAGAAAGAAGAAGGGAAGAATTCAAAAGAGAAATATTAGAGAAGTATAAGAAATAACATGTTTGATGATATTAGAGTTGGATTTGTCAGTGCACTAAGTTCTATAAAAAGAGGAAATAAAAAAACCTTAGCATTTATCATTTTTGTTTTAGCTCTTATTTTTATGAACCTTGTTTTTTTGCCTTCAATGATTGGAGGGGTTTCTGGTATGTTTACTGATTTTATGCAATATCCTTATGGAGATATTGTTATTGAACCTATGGGAGATAATCCTTATATAAATAATGCAGATAGTGTTTTGCAAAAAGCTAGAGCAGTTCCTGATGTGAGTGCTGCAACAAAAAGATTAGATGTCGGAGTATCTATACAATATAGACAAAAAGTTGTGGGTTCAACAATAACAGGACTATTGCCACTTGAAGAGTATGATGTTTCTAATTATCCTAATATTATAAAAGAGGGGGAGTTTCTAGGAGATTTATCTAGAGATGAAATAATAATTGGTGCAATGCTTGTGGAAGGTTATTTTGGTTCTGAAATATATGATAATTTAGGCGGAGTAAGAGTTGGTTCTCTTGTTAATGTAACTTATGTTAATGGTGTGCAAAGAATCTATAAAGTTAAGGGAATCATGGAGGGCACATTTGAACTTGTTGATCTTAATGCATTAGTCCATTATAAAGAAATTCAAGATGTATTTGGTCTTGAGGGTAGCAAAGCAACAAGTGTTGTTGTAAGAGTCAAAAACATAGATGATTTAGCAAAGATAAAAGAGAAAATGATTGAGGCTGGAATCAAAGAGCCAGTTTTTACAATGGATGAAAAATCTGATGCTATCTTAAGGCAAGCTATGCAGAGTATAGATATGATAAATGTTGTTTCTAAATATGTTAGTTTAATTATTGGAGCTGCATTAATTCTGATTATTATTTATATTAATGTTTTAAATAGAAAAAGACAAATAGGTATTTTAAAAGCAGTAGGTATTTCACCTAGCTCAATAGTAATATCTTATGCATTTATCAGTATGTTTTATGTAGTAATGGGGATTCTTGCAGGGTTGGTTTTATACTTTGCACTCATGTTTTATTTTCAAGCAAATCCAGTGGTCTTTTATGAGACTATAGAACTTGTTCCTGAAATTCAAGTAGGATTAATCATTGAGAGTATTTTTACAATGCTTATTATGTCAGTTATTGCAGGAGTACTTCCTGCTTGGAGAGTTTCAAAAGAGAGTATATTGGAGGCAATTTGGGGGAGATAAAATGAAAGAAGAGAAAACCATGATTAAAATCAAGAATTTGAAAAGATATTATAACACAGGAATTTTGGTGAAAGCTCTAAACGGTGTTTCATTTGAAATAAAAAAAGGAGAATTTATTATGATTATGGGGCCAAGCGGGAGTGGGAAAACTACAATGTTAAGAATTCTTGGATTGCTTGATAAACCAACTAAAGGAGAATATACTATTAATAATCTTGATGTAGTTCATTTGCCAGAAAAAGAAAGAAGTTATTATAGATTAACACAATTAGGATATGTGTTTCAAGATTATGCTTTAATTAATGAAATGACCGCCTCAGAAAATGTTCATATTCTTTCACTTATGGAAGGAAAATCAGAAAAAGAAGCTCATCTTACTGCTAAAGAAGCTTTAGAAAAAGTAGGTCTTGGGAAGATGTTAGACAGAGTTCCAAATCAACTTTCTGGAGGAGAAAAACAAAGAGTTGCTATTGCTAGAGCTATAGCTAAAAAGCCAAAAATATTGTTTGCAGATGAACCTTGTGCAAATCTTGATACTCAGACCTCTGGACAAATTTTAGAGGTTTTAAGCGCACTTAATAAGGAGTTTGGACAAACAATTGTGATGGTTACCCATGAAGAATGGCATACTAAACATGCTTCAAGAGTTATTCAATTAAAAGATGGTTTTATTGTAAGCGATAAAAAATTAAGATGAAACAAGATTATAAAAAAATTATTGCATTTTCATTATCAGCCATATTTCTAATTGGTTTAATTACACTTCTTTTCTTTTTAAGTCCTGAAGAAATAGTTGATAAAATTGGCGTGCATAATGCATATCTTCTTTTATTTATTGTTTCATTTTTTGGTGGGCTTCCTTCTGGAGGTCTTCTTTCATTTGTGAGCTTTTTAATTACCCTTGTAATAGCGGGTCTGAATCCAATATATTTAGGATTAGTATCTGGAACAAGTTTAGCAATAGGGGATATGTTTGTATTTTATCTTGGTTCTAAAGGGAGAGAATTAGTTAAAAATAAATGGGATAAAAGAATAAACAAAATTGCTAAAATATTTGAAAAAAGAAAGTGGTTAAAAAAATTAACTCCAGTTATTGCTTATCTTTATATTAGTTTCATGCCTTTTCCAAATGATTTTCTACTTCTTTTTCTTGCAGCAATAGAATACCCTGCTAAAAAGATGAATGGGGTGATAATCCTAGGAGATTTAACTTTTGCTTTAATGGTTGCTATCTTGGCTTCAAAAGGAATTATGCTTTTTATTTAGGGTTTATTTAATAAACTATTAATTCTTTAACCTTTTATGCCAACAAAAAAACAAGCGCGTTCATCAAAGATGCTAAGAAATGCTAAAAAGCAACGAAGCAAATATCCCTTATTATTATTAAAAGTAATTGAAGTATCAGATATTGTTTTAGAAATTCTTGATGCGCGATTTTCAAAAGAAATGCAAAATAAAGAAATTGAAAAATTAATTGAGAGTAAAGGTAAAAAGATAATTTATGTTTTAAATAAATCTGATCTTACTCGTAAAGATAATAAAGGTTTAAATCCAAGGGTTCTGGTTTCATGTAGAAGTAGGAAAGGCATCAATGAATTAAGAGATAAAATTAAGATAGAAGCAGCGAAGGTAAATCTACCAAATCTTGGAAAGTATAATCGTGTTCAAGTAGGGGTTATTGGATATCCAAATACAGGGAAAAGTTCTTTGATTAATCTTTTAATTGGGAAAAGTTCTGCAAAAATAGGTGCAGAGGCAGGTTTTACAAAAGGGATTCAAAAATTAAGATTAACTGAGAATATACAATTATTAGATTCTCCAGGTGTTATCCCTGATGATGAATATTCTATGACAAGCGAAGAAAAAATTGCAAAACATGTTAGAGTGGGGGGAAGGTCTCATAACCAAGTTAAAGACCCTGAACTTGCAGTTAATGAAATTGTAAAAAGTAATAGAAAAGATTTAGAAAAATTCTATAAAATTAAATTCAAAAATGCAGAAGATTTAATTGAAAAGATAGGTAATAAAAAAGGTCTTTTAAAAAAAGGTGGAGAAGTTAATTCTGATAGGGCTGCAAGAATAGTCTTGAAAGATTGGCAATTAGGTATTATTAAAGTATAATGGAAAAACAATGGTATGTATATATTCTTGAATGTCAAGATAATTCTTTTTATACAGGTGTGACAAATGATGTTGATGCTCGGATGAAATTACATGCAGAGGGAAAAGGAAGTAAATATGTTTACAGAAAGGGTTTTAAAAAACTCCTCAAAGTTAAATTATGCAAAGACAAATCTGATGCTTGCAAATGTGAATATGCAATAAAACAATTACCTAGAAATGAGAAGTTGGATTGGTTTGATTGATTTGTTTTGATTTTTGAGGCCTGGGCGTTTAATTTAAATATACAGGTTTCTAGGAGGTTTCATGGGAATATTTAGTTTTCTTAAGAAATTAGGAAAGGAAAAGGAAATTAAGGATGTTGGTTCAAAGAAGCTGACTTTTTCTGAAATTGAAAACTGGTTAGAGGAAAAGGTAAAAGAAAATGAGATTAAGGAAAAAACAATATTAGTTCTTGTTAAAGATAAAATTAGAGATTTTAATAGTGATTTAAGAGCAAAAATAATTATTCTTAATGAATTTGATGTAGAATCAAAAAAAGTTGAAGATAGGATTAAAGGAATTGTGAGTGATAGTAGAATACAATACATAGAAGCAGTTGGCAATCTTATGACTAATTTAGAAAGTCTTAAAGAAACAAGATTTTCTGACCTTACTAAAAGAGTAGATAAAATATTCTTTGATTTTAACAAAGCTTCATTTAAAAATTATGAGAGAGCAACTATTTTGATTGGGAAGGAAATGGCTAGTATAAAAGAAGGCTTCAAGACTTTTTCTAGAGATTTACTTAAAATTTTTAACAATAATAAAGAAATCTCTGAATTATTTCAGGAAATTGAATCTATTAAATCAAAACTAAATTTATTAAGTTCTATAAAAAAAGACATAATTGATGCTAATGAAATGATTTTGTCTCTTAATGAGAAAATTAATCAAAAAGAAAAAGAAAACCAGATACTTTTAGGTGAAATAGAAAAAATTAAACAGGGTGAAGACTATAAAAACATGTTAGAGAAGAGAGAAAAAATAAATGTGCTTAGAGAAGAATCCAAAAACACTATTCTTACCTTAAAACAACTTATTGATTTTAAGGCTTTAGCTAATTTCTTTCACATAAACGAGGAACAGATGAAGATATTAAAGAATTATAAAGAGGACTTTTATGCAAATTTTTTGAAAGACAACGGCAAGATGATAATTGATTTGTTAAATGAATCTAAATTAAACAATGATAAAATTTTAGAAAAGATAGAAAAGATACATTCTAAATTAGAAGAAATAAATAATCATGAACAAGAAATAAAAAGTGATGAGCTCCCAAGATTGTATTACAAAATAAAAGAAACTAGTATAGAAATTGATAACTTAAGACTTGAGAAATTTAAAGGGGAAAAAAGATGTGAAAAGCTTAAGGAAAATAAGGAAGAATTGATTAATTCATTAAAGCATGAACTTGATAAGATGAATGTGGAATTGGTTTGAATTAGTGTATTACTTTTTAGTTACTAAATAGCTTTTTAAATTTCATTATTATCCATATTTTATGGCAGAAACAATTGAAGAGAAGGCTACAAGTTCAGAAGTTATTGGTCCAAAGTTTGTCAATCCAAATGATCTACCTCCTGAAGCACTTTCTGATCCAGATTATAGATTAAAGAAACTACAACAAGAATATGGCGGAGAATATAAAATTTCATGCTCTAAATGCCATCATTGTAGATAATCTTATTATAAATTAATCGATTTAATTAGAGACTTAAAGGATTGGCGTGGGTGTATTGTCATTTCTTACCATTACATTTTAATAAAAACATAACATTTAAATAGTTTGTAAGGGTAAGCTTTATATGAGAATTATAACTAAAAAAAAGGGAAATAAAGAATATTATTATCTTCAACATTCATTTAGAAAAGGGAAAAAGGTAATAACAAAAGAAAAATATGTGGGATTAAAGATTCCTAAAAATATAGATGAGATAAAGGGAGAGTTTAGTAAAGAATTAAAGAAAGATCTTTATAAGAAATTAGAAAAGATAAAAACTAATTTTCAAAAAGAGTGGAAAAGACTTCCAAAGAGTGTTCAAGAAAAAGAAAAAGAAGAAATTTCCATAGCTTTTACATATAATTCTAATGCTATTGAAGGTTCAACAATTACTCTTCATGAAGTAAGAGAGATAATTCAAGATAAGATTTCTCCCAACAAACCAATTAGAGATGTAAAAGAAACAGAAACACATAATAAAATATTTTTAGAGATGCTAAAGAAAAAAGAGAAGGTTAGTCATGAATTGCTTTTAAGATGGCATAAGGAAATTTTTTTAGAAACTAAACCAGATATTGCAGGAAAATATAGAAATTATCTTGTAAGGATTGGGAGTTATATTGCTCCTCACTGGAATGTAATTAGGTTGACTATGAACCAAATTATAGATTTTGTTAATAAATCAAAATTAAATCCTGTTGAATTAGCTGCAAGAGCACATTATAGATTTGAGGGTATTCATCCATTTGGAGATGGAAACGGAAGAATTGGAAGATTATTAATGAACCATATTCTTTGGCATACTGGTTATCCTATGCTTATTATTGAATACAAAAAAAGAAGATCATATTACAATGCCTTTCCTAAAGGACAAGAAGCTTTTGTTGATTATTTTATAAAAAGATATCTGGCAGTTCATAAGAAGAGGTTGAAGTAAGGCTTCAGTGTATTTTACTCTTAATTAGGTTCAATTATCTGACCTTCATATTCACAAATGTGTTCTTTTTGCTTCCCGCTATCTGTATCTCCCCTTAAAACAGGAAGTAAACTTACTTCTGTAACCTCTGCATCAAAACCTATAGTATCAGAAAAGATTCCTCCTTGTGTTAATCCATCTTCAGGCCAGTTAGAGCTTATTTCTCTAATATCTACTGCTCCAGAACTATCTTCTTTATGGACTACAAGCTCTAAACTGTAAATATCAACATTTCCAGAGTTTATTATATAAAGAATTCCAGAATCATAACTAGATTCAAAAAGAATATCATGACAAATAAGTTCAATATTTTGACCATGAATAGTTATTACTTCTCCTGTTATACCTCTAGACCAGAACATGATTATGCCTGCCATTACTACTACCATTACAATTAATAACAAAGAACTAATAATTGCAGACATAGCTTTTTTCATATTGTTTAGAAGAGATGCTTATTTAAAAGATTTACTTAAATTCTCTCTCCAAAAAGAAGGTAAGGGGTTTGAAACAAATCCTCTAAAACTTCCTGAGAAAATATGTGTTATCCCTTCATCTTCTTCAAATTTCTTAAAAGAATCTTTTGTTTCTTCATATATCTTTTGAATTATCTTTCTTTCAAATTCTGTTTGTAGTAATGAAGAAGGTTTCAAAATAATAAAATCTGCTTGTCTTAAAACATTTACTTCTAAATTAGATGAATTTTGTGAGATAAAAAGAATACTAAGGTTCTTGTGTCTTGCAATCATTATTAACTGACTCAACATTTTATTTGCATTACTCATAGAACTTCTAGAGTTAAATAAAACTCCACCTTCATCAATTAACACAAAAGAATCATTTTCTAGCTCAGAAATATCTTTAACTCCTTTTATCCATGAAGGTAATTCATCTTCATTAAATCCGATAGCAAAACACTTTTTATTTTTCTTTGCATGAAAGTTTTCTAGGAACTTTATTCCAAAAGCAGTTTTACCAGAGCCTCTTGCTCCTAAGATTATTCCTATCTGACTATCTGAAGTATATATTTTCTCTAGCCATTTGTTATAATCTCCTGAGATTACTTCAAGTATATTGAACTCACCATATTCAGAGGTCATTAATTCTCTTTCTTTTTTTATTTTTTTATTTGCCCTTCTTTGAGAATTCTTTTTACTTAAATTATAAACTCCTTTTCCAATATAATAGGGGGTTTTAATAACAAATAATAATCCTTTTCCAAGATAACCTGCTGCTGAAGTCTTTTTCTTTTTTTTCTCCATTTTAAGTAAAGCCCTTCTAAGATTATAAATTTATCTTTATAGAATTAACTTATTTCTTCCAATTCTTTCTAAATTTCACATCATTTAATAGTGAAACTGCTAGAGCTAAAACAGCTGTTAATAATGCTAAAATAACAGTTGCATCTGCAATCATCCAGCTAGCTGCTAAATAGATAAAATAAACAGCTAAACCTGTTGCTAACAAAACAAAAACAGAACCCCATATACGTTTCACCTTCTCTTTTAATACCATAACCTAATTAATTGATTATTACTTTTAAATCTATCTCAATAATCTTTATAAATCTCTTCACTTATTTTCTCGGATGATTAAATGGTTTGAAAAACATAATGCATTATCTTGGGCAATTACAATCCTTATTGCTGTGTTTATATTCTGTCTTTCAGGATTGGTTTTTGGAGAAGGTAAAGTGGGGGGTGTGGAGATTCGGAGTTGGATGTCAATTGCATATCATATTTCTGTTTTCTTTCTTCTCTCTTTATTTTTGTTTATTTCATTGATTAAAGGGAAGGAGAATTCTAAATTATTTTTCTTTGGAATTTTAATCTTATTATCTTATGGGATTATTGACGAGATTCATCAATTTCTTGTTCCAGGAAGATTTTGCACTGTTGTTGATGTGCTTTTTGATTCAATAGGTATTTTATTTGCTTTTATGGTTTATTTAATATCTTTAAGATTAAGGTAAGGTTGTGATAAATAAACCAAATCTTTAAAAGAGTCTTTCACGTTTTTGATATAATTAAAATGGGTGAACATATATAATGGACGAAGAACAAACAGAAACTCAAGAAGTACCTCAGCAAGCACCTGAAGCAGCTGAACAAGCTCCAACTATTCCTCAAACTCCGGCTGAGCCAGTTGTAATAGAGGAAGTTCCAATATTACCAGATAAACCAGAAGGAACAGGAGCAGAAGAAGATTCGATTGAGCAAGATACATCTGCTGAACCTCCAGCACCACTTCCAACAGAAGTGCAACAAGAAGCTGAAGAACAAGCTCAACAATCAGTGTCACAGCCTTCAGAACAACCTGTAACTCCACAACCTGCAGAAGAACCTGCAGTGCCACAGCCTTCAGAGCCTACTCAAGAGCAACCTACTGAACAAGCTTAATAATTAAGTGAATTTTTATTTATTTTTATATTGATAAGATTTATATATTTCCTTAAAAGTTTATAATTATGAATTGGAAAGCTATTTTTGGTTTTATTTTTCTTTTTGTAGTTGTAATTTTATTAGCTGTCTATTGGTTTGTTCCTTTAGATAGCACTGAGTTTCTTATAAAAACAAGAGAAACTAATTTTAGTTTAGGTAATGATAGTAATATGCAGTTTTATCCAAATATGAGATTCCCAGAACCTAGGATTTCTTATAGGATTGGTGATTGCACCTTACAAAAAAAAGAAGATATGGAAAATGCTTTTGACATTGTTGAAGATTTAACTATTTTAGATTTTTATCCTGTAAGTTCTGATGAGGAGATATCTATTACATGTTCAAGTAATAATAAAATTGAAGAAGGCATGTTTATTGCAGGTGAAGGAGGACCTACAAATATTACTCGGGGAGGTGAGTTTAATGTTATCTTTGAGGGAAGTATTCTTTTAATAAAAGATTCAGCATGTTCTACGCCAAATATTGCTTTACACGAATTATTCCATGTTCTTGGATTTAATCATTCTGAGAATTCAAACAATTTAATGTATTATGTTAGTAAATGTAGACAAGAGATTAGTGATGATATGATTGAATTAATAGATGAATTATATTCTGTTCCAAGTTATGCTGATTTGTCTTTTGAAGATATTTCTGCTAAGATGAATGGACGATATCTCAATACAAACTTTACAATTAGAAACTATGGTCTTAAAGACTCAACTTCAGGTAAGATAAAAATTTATGCAGATGATAAAGAAATAAAATCAATGGATGTAGACCCTATGGATATAGGTTATGGAAGATCTATTTCCTTGAGCAATCTTTTTGTTACACAATTAAATGTAGATAAATTAGAGTTTTTAATAGAAACAAGTTTTCCAGAATTAGACAAGGAGAACAATAAAGTTATTCTGGAAATTAAAAAATGACTCACTCATCAAGATCTAGAGAGTCTAAATCCTTCAGAAATTCATCATCTTCTTCCTTAGGCATTGTGTCAAACTCTTTATCCATTTTTTTTAACCCCTTTTTTTGTTGCTTCTCTAAGAAATAATTAGTTTTTAAACATTTCTGTATGTGAAAGATTATATGGTGAAGGTGTTTTTAGGAAGGGATATTTTGAGAGGGGGATGATTGTTATTTTAGTTAAGTCTTTAAGGGATTAAACTTCCTAAACCTAAAATCTTATAAAAATTTTAAACGCAATATCCATTTTCAATAGTCATGTTTGGCTCTGGACAACAATAATCTGAGTTTTCTACAGGATACCATCCCGAAGCACACCCTCCAAAAAGATCCTCGTGTGAATAAAAAAGATCTGAAGAACAAAACCCTTCTTGACCATTAGAATAAACATATTTTAAACAAGAAACATATTTCGTTTGAATCTCTGTTTGATACGGGCAATAAATGTATGGAAACATTATATCTTCAGCATAACTCCAATCACTATATCCATAATAGGGATCCCAATAAGGTTCATAAGAGTGAGTAAACCCAAAGACATGGAGTAATTCATGCATTTCTTTTGAAGGAAATTTAGAGCATACAACCCACCCTTCATCAGGTGCGTAAAGATTTATTGTAGCATCAGTAATAATATTTCCAATGAAATTAGGTCTTGCATCTCCAACCACATTCTTAGAAATATCCCCCCAATCCTCAGCATTATAATCTTCAATATTTTCCCAATTAATGTCACTTAAATTAAGATAGCAAATATTCCATATTGTGTTGGGAGAAATAGATTGTTTTTTTGCACTAATAAATAAATGCTCTGATTTATTTAAAATTCCTTCTTCATATGTAGAAATTGAATTTTTTTCATAATCATAGAATTTTGCTATACAATTTAATTTTGAAGAATTTTTTAAACGATCAATTTCAGCAAGATACGAATCTCTTATTGCACTTAAATCTAAACATTGTATTTCTAAATCGGGGTTTGTTTCATTAGTTTCAACAAATTTTATGTATCCTGTTTCATTTTCTAAAATCTCTAAAGCTTCAAGCATTTTATTTATTTGTAACTCTCCACAATTTGCATGATCTGTAATACTATATGTTAGGGGCATATGATCCCAATGTAATTGAGAAACATTTGAGAAAAAATCCTCTTCTATGTTAGAGTCTTTAATAGGCCAAGAAGACCAAATTAAAAAAGCAATAATAATCACTGCACCAATAATCCCATAAGGGATTTTATGCTTTTTCTTCATACTTTTTAGAAGAATTAAGAGAATTTAAGATTATCGTTAAAAATAAAGTCATCCCTGCGCCCAGATTCGAACTGGGGATCTCCCGGGGTCTATTGAACATTTTGGCTTTTCAGGTTTCATCGCAATTCCACCATGGAATCTCCACCCTAGTTTTGGTTTATCATACCTTATATTTAACTACAGCCAGGCGCTCTACCACTGAGCCACGCAGGGGTTAAAATTAATAGAATTATCTCACTTTTAAAAGTTCTTATTCTTCTTATTCTTCTTCTTCATCATTGGTTCTTTGCTCTGCCATAAAGAATGCACGGTTTGATTCTTCGTCCTTAATCACACCGTCTCTTTGGAATATTGCTGTTGCAGGAGGTAAAGCAAACTTTCCTAAAACTCCCACTTTAGAATAAACTATGTAAGATATAACTCTTATTTCTCCTTCTTCTAATTTCTCAAAGTCCCATTCAATTCTTCTATTAGCTTCATCTACCTTAGTTGGAACTTCTCCCCCAAACTTTTCATAGATTTTTACTAGTGAAGGAAGTCTATCAATAACTTTAATCTTCTCAAGATATTTCTTAGCATGCACAAAAAGAGAAATCTTTAATGCAAACTCTCCGCCTTTAGCTTTAACAAAAGTTACTTTTTTTCTTAACCTCATATTTGTATTTGAGAATTTCTTAGCTAAAACAACTACAGCTATAATTAAGAAGATTATTAAGAAAGGAATTAACCAATTAGTTCTTACAACTATCTTTAATTCTTCTCCTGGTTTTATTTCTCTTATCCAAGAATAATAATATTTCATGCCTTCTCTTTCTATAAAATCTGGTTCTGGACTAAAACTAGTAAATAATCTAGAGATAACATTCTTTTTAATAATTACTTCTGAAGAGGCAATAGTATTCCCCTCATTACTTTTTTCTATAATCTTTCTACTAATTATAAATCCTGAATCTTTCCTTATACTTGTTACAATATCTTTTTCTATAAACTTTATAATTCCTTCAACTTCTGCTGTTGTTTCTTTTGAAGTTAATTCTACATTTAAAGTATAAAAACCAGCAACAATCTTCTTAAAATCTTCTTTGTTGATATCTACATAAAAGTTCTTTCTTTGGTTTGGGCCTAAAGCAAAACTTTCTTCAAACTCAAAAAAAGGAGAAGAGAATTTAGCTGTAATAGATTCAAAATTAAAATTCATTTTATTATGAACATAAACTTCTAAGGAATTTGTATCGGGGTCTAAATCTCCAGAACCAACCTCAAATGCATCTTCTAAATTTATAACCCTCATAGTTAATTGTTTTTCTATTTCTGTTCCATCTTTTGCTCTAATAAATAGTGTGAAAGTTGAAAATCCTGTCTTTAAACTATAAGTTGGAATTAATTTAACCTGTATTTCTTTTGTTTCTCCACTATTAATTGAAACAAGTTCTTTTGGTTCTTCTAAAAGCGCAAAAAAAGTATAAAATTCAAACTCGTCAGAAATTCCTTTATTCTTTATTGTTAAATCAAATATTGCTGGTTCATTTGCATCTAAAATCATAACCTCGTTTTCACTTGTTTTGTTAATATCTAAGTTAATTGCACAAATTGCAGGTAACATTAAACTTATTATGAATAATATAGCTATCTTTTTCATTATAAAAATAACTGGGATTTCTATTTAAAGATTTCTGTGATGCAAATCCTATCTTTTACCTTCTAAATCAAGGTAAGCTTTTCCCTGAGAAAGAAATTCATCACAATCAGAGATTAATTTGTCTTCAAACTGTTCTATTCTTGAAGGAATTACCCACTTTTCATAAATGCTTCTTAGGAACTTTTTATGTGATGTGGTCTCAAATTTTCCCTCATAATCTCTTATCAGATTTCCTGTGATTTTTACCTCTACAGAGCCTTGATTTGTTTTTATCTTTGCTCCGCCATGAGTTATTTCTACCTCTTTTAATCCAAGAATCCTAAATACTACTTTAACTTGAAATTTAAAATAATCAGTTACTTTTCTTTCTCCGACCCATTCAATTTCAATATCCTTTGCATCCCCTTTTAATTTCTCTTTATAGTGTTTTTCTGCAACAAGCAACTCTGTTTCTTCTATTAACCAATCATAACAAAATCTATAAAAATCTTTGAAAGATACAATTCCATCATATTTTATTTTACTAGAGAATATTTGATCTTTTTCTGGCATAAGATAAAGAATAAAATCTGATTTAAATATTTAACTAATCACATTGATTCTGCGCATGAGGGGCAAATCATCATTCCGTTTTCTTTAAATAAAATATCGTGGTTTCCACACTCTGAACATATTCCTTCTGTCCTAACCCTGCTTTTTGATTTTTCTACTCTCTTTAATTTCTGAGTTTCTTCTTTAACTTGTGCAAATTCCTCTAATTCAGGATAATATTCTGGGTTAAAGTTTAAGATATCTTTTGCAGTTAGCATTCCAACAAGTTCTTTTTCTTGAATAACAGGAAGTCTATCAAACTTTAATTTTTTCATTTTGCTTAAAGCTTCACTAATTGTAGAAGAAGGTTTTATTGTTGCTATCTTCTTAGGAGAAATATCAATTGATTTTATAGTTGAAAGGTCCTCTTTTGATTTTTTAACTAATGCCCATAATACATCTTGCCTAGAAATAAAACCCACTAACTTCTTTCCATCTACAATTAAAAGACTCCCTACCTTCTTTTTAACCATCTTCCTAGCACATTCTAAGAGGTTTGTATCTGGTTTAATTATTACAGGTTCTCTTGTCATAATGTCTGCAACAAGTATATTTATCATGTTTTTAAGAGGGTCTTTTTACTTATAAATCTTATTTACTACTCAAAGATATATTGTAAAACATAATAATGCTTAAATAAAAGGTTTGTGAGGTAGTTGATATGGTTGAATTGAAATATGCCGCAG
>Ga0268279_1001353_pt1 | contig 13737 bp, 14 predicted proteins | sample saktaG_6_FD_190142 | JGI IMG/M metagenome (GOLD analysis project Ga0268279, IMG submission 190142) | Saline water microbial communities from Sakinaw Lake, British Columbia, Canada - sak_2010_1_5_80m | ecosystem: Environmental > Aquatic > Non-marine Saline and Alkaline > Saline ...
GATGAGATGAAAGAGGTTATTTCTGCAGGGTGGAATGATTTTTCACAGCGCCTGAGCTATGCAGATGGCTGGATTAAGCGCTTTCTAAAAGGGAAAAATTATACTTACTTGTGCGGATAACTATAATCACCGATGCTATCAAGGGCGACCTAGAAGACGTATTCGCGGATATCGCCGCGCTCTCGAGCGACGAGTATCTCCAATCTATCGAAGAGGCCCGAAACGAATATAAAACGGGTAATGTGAAACGGCTTGAGGATCTCTTTGCTGTTTCTGAAAAGGGTTAACGGTGTCTCCGCATTCTCCACGCCCAGCGTATCTATTTTGACCTGATCCTTCGTCTAAGACGAGTAGGTTTGCGAGGATTTAATTATTTATAAGTATATATGTATATACAATGTAGAACAAACATGCCGCTTGTTACCGTGCGCGTGGATGATAAGTTGAAGCGGGAGATGGAGCGACTCACTCATATTAACTGGAGCGAGGTGATACGGGCCACCGTGGAGCAGAAGATAAAGGCGGAAGGCGAAAGAAACCTTGCGGAAGCGGTGCTCCTGAACGAGCGGCTCCGTAAGAAAGCTCCTGAAGGCTGGGACAGTACACGAGTGATAAAAACATGGCGGCAGAAACGGTAGTGATCGATGCGTCCGTGGTCGCAAAGTGGTTCTTAAAGGAAGTTTACAGCACGAACGCTCTTCTGCTCAGAGATAAGTATATTGCTGGGGAGATTGCACTTGCGAGTCCTTGCATTATGCCCTTCGAGGTCCTTAATGTATTACGATATAGTGGCGTATACTCCAGGGATGCGCTGGTAAGTGTTGTCAGGTCCCTGGATAGATATGGAATAGAACTCTGGGATTTGATTGGAGCGTACGGGCAGAGAGTTGCAGATGTGGCGATGGAACTCGATATTAGTGTTTACGACGCCAGTTATGTGGCACTGGCAGAGATTGCCAATGCGAGATTGGTGACTGCCGATGAAGAAATTCTGACCAAAGCTAAAGACCTTATAGCTCTACTCCACGTGAAAGATCTAACTTAAAATCATGGGTAAGATAATCCCGCTGTTTTCGTCTCTGGAAAACACCTCACCCTACCTGGCTATGCGTTCTGATCCTATTCATACTTTACCCTCACCGTTCACATCAAGCGACATCCATCTCTTCGTGCCTTCCTCGGCACATGGTTACGCGTCGTTAGCGGCTGCCTCCACTCATTTTGGCGGTCCTCGGAGGGATCAAGAAAACAAAGAGGCTTTTCCTGCCTTTATTTCACGATAAGCTTCTTGCTTGGTCAACACCCACTAGACCGATTCTGCCAGATGACACGCGGTGGCTACGATCGCCACCTCAGCTCCTCTTCGCGCCTTCACCTTCTGGTAGATCCGCTGGAATCGATTCGGCGTGGACGATCGTACTGCGGACCAGGCACTCTGAATCAACGCCCACCGGAGAAAGCCATTGCTCTGCCGGTTGATATGGCCGTATCGTACCTGATCGCCCGATTGCGCTACCTTCGGCGCCAGGCCCGCATAGCAGACAAGACCCTGAGGGCTGGAGAATCGTGTTGCCTCTCCCAGTTCGCTCAGGATGAGAGTCGCGCGAACGGGTGACGCTCCCGGGATAGGCGAAAGAAGATAGTGCCGATCCGACCACTCAGAAGGAAGCATGCCGGTAAGCTCAGCATTTTATGTCCCCGCGCTATACTACCTATATGTAGTGCTATGGCGAAAACGGGTGTGGTGGTCTCCCAAGATCTCATTTACAGCTATCTGAAAGAACCCCGTCTCAAGGCGCTCTTCAACTTCCTGGAGCATGATGTGGAGGTGCAGACCTACCTGCGGATGGGGAATATCATGGCGGTCAGAAGGCTGCACTATAATGATCACGGCCCCACGCACTCCAGAATCGTCGCAGGAAGCGCCCTTGAGATCTTCAAGATCTTGAGCAGGAAGATAACGCCATCCTCCGTTGAGGAGGGCTTATATGCTGCAGAAGATGCCCGGCTCGTTGTGCTCTGCGGGGCGTACCTTCACGACATCGGCAATGCGATCCATCGAACGGCACACCACCTCCACGGCTACTATCTTGCAGGCCCCATTATCGATCGGGTGCTCGCCCAGATCTACCAGGATGATCAGGAGCTGCGGCTTAGATTGAAGGCGGGGATCCTGCACTGCATCTTCGCCCATGATGAGGAAGTGCGATGCCTCACGATGGAGGCGGGCACGGTGACCGTGGCTGATGGGACAGACATGGCGGAGGGGAGAGCTCGAATACCCTACCGGACCGGTAAGGTGGATATTCACTCCTTATCCGCGCTCGCGATCAGAAAGGTGGAACTCGCGGAAGGCGAGCGCAGGCCCGTGCGAATCGTGGTGCAGATGGACAATCCCGCGGGCGTCTTCCAGATCGAAGAGGTCTTAGAGCGGAAAATCGCATCCTCCGGCATAGAGAGCTGGATCGAAGTTGTTGCCCTGGAACGGGATAAAGAGCTGAAGACACTGGTCGCTAACCGGTCAGGCTCCGAGCTTCAGGGGGTGCGGGTATAACTTCTGTCTTGATTTTGCGCTGCCTGCAATATCTCTAAAAACCTTAATGGAAGCAATATAAACAGCCCATTCCCCGTTCAAACCCCCTTCCAAAAAATTCAAATATAACCGCACATAATGCTCGTAAGGTGGGGAACGAGGATGAAATCAACAGTAATACAGGATCCGGAGTTTATGGGCTCTTTCTCGTCTCGCTCACTGCAGCCGTATCGCTGGTATCCAGCCATCATGCCGCTTGCCGTTCATGTCCACGAACTCCTCACAGGTGATTCTCCACAGGTTGCGTTCCACGATGACGCGTGAATGATCTGTGGATAGGAACCCGTGCGGATAGTGTAGTTGTAGGTCTCGTTTGCTTAGGATGCGGAAGTCTTAATAAGATGATCGTGAACTCATATCGCGAATAGTCGTTCTATAAGCTGCCGCTATTTTCATTACGTTTTGATAAGAAATACTGGAATATTCGGTCTGACTGCCTGTTCTTAGGCAGATATATGTACTACATAACGTTTGCTAAAGGTGAAGTAACTACCAGCTTGAATGTGCGTGCCGTTTTTGGGGTCCTGATTTTCGTCTCCAATCAATCATAAGCCCTTGGTCTTTTATCAATTTTTATTATACCAATCAAATTATTCCTATAATCAACTTCATAGAGTATCCTGTAATCTCCAACTCGCACTCTAAATAGACCTTTAGAGCCTTCCACTGCTTTTGTATCAGGAATTATTGGGTCTTCACGGAGTTTCTCAATTTTTTCGAGTATCCTTTTGATCAGGATAGTGTCAGCTTTCTTTAGAAATTTTTTCTAACGGTTGGAATAGTAAATATTTAACATCACAATCCCAACTCTTTTTAAGCACTTCGTGCGATGTTAATCTTCCTTCTGATTTTTCTATTAGATACTCTTGCAATGCTTTATAGTCGTCCTCCGTCAGTATGCTATCTATATCAACCATATGCTTTTTTATCTCCATTAATTCCTTCTTCACAAATTCCAAATCTTTGTGTATAAGTTCTAATGTTATGTCATTCATCGTGCTCATCTCCTCTTTACGCTTTTCTTGACCATTTTCCTCTTAGTTATAGTAGTATTAATGAGCATTTATTTTTTGCGTTCAGCATGTGTCAACTTGCTGGGGATTGTGGGATACTCCCGAATTTCACCGTCCAGTACGCCATTTTCTGTGCGAGATAGGAGTGTACACGCTCTCGTTTTAGCTCAGCCGTATCGCTGGTATCCAGCCATCATGCCGCTTGCCGTTCGTGTCCACGAACTCCTCGCAGGTGATTACTCCGCCAGTCGCATTCCATGACTGCTCGTGGATGATCTGCGGATACGAGCCCGTGTGTATCGTGTAGTTGTACGTTGCGTTCGCATAGAGCATGCATGTGTTGTTGAACGAGAGGTTGTGCCAGTCGCCATTATAGCCGACCCACGTGGCTGTTACGGTCCAATCGGTGCTGTTCCAGAGCTTCACGTATTCGGTGTGCCCGCCGGTGCCTGCACAGGGGTAGGTATAGAGCTTTGAGACGGTAATGTCATAGAACGGCGTGATGGTGCCGTTGTGCGTGCCGGGGATGGCGGGATATGTGCCCTTGCCCGTATCGAAGATCGCAAAAGCGGGTGCAACCAGCGGCAGCCAATCGCCGCCGTTTTGTATACCACCGGAAGAATTGTGGGGAAGTAAAGTATCGCCAATTCCATCTCCGTTTTTGTCTGTTCCAGTATAATCGCTCCAGTAATTGCCACCGAGCCACGAGCCGCCAATAATGTTCGTTCCCTGAGTTTGAGTGATGTTCCAGATATTGAGTCCATTATCATAAGCGTTCTGGGAGTTATCGAAGTAGTTGTTGTAGATGAGGTTGTTGCTCGAATTAAGCCACAGATAAATGCCGTATATATTGTTCGTTACAATATTACTGAATACAGCGACAGTGTTTGATTCCTGGACTTTAATCCCCCAATCGTTGCTATATATATCATTGCCAGAACAGTTTGTGCTGCTGCTACTGCTAGAATTCCTGAGTATGATACCATCGCCATTACCGTATATCTTATTGCCCGATATGATGTCGTCGCTGGTTCCAAATAACCAGAGATAAATGCCTATCCTGCTGTTGTTATAAACAAAATTGTCGCTTACGGTGCTGGTGGTGACCGCCATTATAGAAATGCCATCGCTATTGTTGTACACATGGTTCCCGGTAATTGTGATATTGTTGCAATCAGACCGAAGATCAATGCCCGCCCCGGTATTATCGTAGACAGAATTGTTGACGATGCGGTTATCATCACACCTAACTAACAGGGAGATTCCAACCTGGCTATGGTGAAGATCATTACCTGAGATCAAATTACCCTTGCTCGCCACGATTTCGAAGCCGCACAATGAGTTGTTACAGCCGGTATTGTCCTTCAGTATAGTGTGGTCCGCAGATTCCAGATGAAACCCGCAGGAGTTGCCCGATGCGGTGTTGTTCACGATTCTGGTGTTGCTGGAATCGGAGATTGAAATGCCGTCGTAACTGTTGTTCGAGACCGTGTTGTCGGTAAGGTTATTGTTGTTTGAGGAACTGATGACTATGCCACCATCATTGTTGTATGCAGCATTGTGGGATATGGAATTGTTATTGCACGAATTGCAGAGGTATATCCCATTAAAGCTGTTGTTATAAGCAGCATTACTTAATATAGTATTGTTGCTTGAATGATCCAGGCTGATGCCATAGTAGCTGTTGTTATAAGCATAATTACCCGTGATGGTATTGTTGTTTGAAGAGGAGAGGTAAATGCCATAATCGGGGTTGTTATATACTCGGTTACCACTAATGGTATTGTCGTTTGATAATGAGATAAAGAAACCGTTCCATTGGTTGTAGCTGGCCTCGTTTCCTGATATGCTATTGTTGCTTGAACTTTCGATATAGAAGCCATGGTTGCTGCTGTTGTATGCAGTATTGTTGGTAATATTGTTGTTTGTGGAATAATCTACGCTGATGCCGACGCAGTTGCTCGACGCGTTATTGCCCGAGATGGTGCAGTGATGAACTGAGTCGAGTCGTATCCCACTTGCAGCCGTTGCATTTCGAACGGAGAATCCCGTAATCGTTACCGAATTTGCCGTCACGAGGAAGACGTCGCTGGTAGGCTGCGCGGCAGTCACCGTGGTGAAAGCAGAGCCATTCTCTGATCGCAGGGTCAGGTTCGTCACATTCACCGCCACGTTCTCGGTATACGTGTCGTCACGCACGATGATCGTATCGTTAGGGTTTGCTGCGGTCACTGCTGCCTGGATCGTCGTGTAGGTCTCACCAGGTCCCACATATCTTTCCGTTGCACTCACCACACCTATAGTCAGCACCAGCGCAAAAATCGCGCCAATTAGCACCGCAAATGGCGCTATACTCTCCTTTTTGAGGTTCATTATCTTTCACATCCTTAACACGGTTGGTATGGTAACATTTAAGCCTACCGGTTTCTAGGCGTTACTCTTCCTGCCTCCATCCCGCAACAATCGACCCCCGTCAATTGTACTCTACATCACTCGAAAGGCGCGGCGGCCGTTAGTGGCAATCGGTGCTAACTCATCCAAGCTTAGAGAATACCCATTGAATTCGGAGGTCCTCACACGGGTGTCAGTCGTATCGTGGGTATCCAGCCCTCGTGCCGCTTGCCGTTTATGGCCAAAACTCTATCAGGTGGCTATGCTCTATAAAGAATAAAAAAGGTGAAATAGGCTATTAGCGCCTCCTCCTCCGATCACAATTCCCCAAATACTTGTACGATAATGTCGAAATCTATTCTCACGTTGCCATTAAAGTCAAAACAGGCGATAGGCTCGTTCGCTTCGATCCATTTCATGAAAGTAAAGAACGGTACAACCTCATCGAAGTCCTTCCTGTCATTACCGTTGAAATCCTCATACAGTCCATCTCCATCAGGATCCGTCGGTGGGGTATCGTATCCTGGTAGCTCTCCTGCTTTAACCAGTGGCAGCAAATCGCCACCGTTTACGATGTTACCTGAAGAAGTGTAGTTTGAAGAATACAGTTCAATGCCGACGTAGTCGTTGTTCGAGACGGTGTTGCCCGAAAGAATATTGTTGTTGCGATTTTCCGTTTTCTGAATGTAAATAGTGTTCAGCATGGTCTCTCGCGTCTTCGGTGCCCAACAAGATCAAAGTATCTCCACTCTCTATTCGAGTGGTTGGCTCAGGAGCAATGAGATTGCCACTCCGGAGAATAAAAAGAATGGTTGCACCCGTGTGCGTTCTCAGTCTGGTATCGCCGATTGTTTTTCCTGCAAAAGGGGAGGTATCAGAGATCTTTACCTCACTGACCCTCCTATTCCGTTTCAGTTGTTCAATTATGCCAAGCCCTCCCTTTTTGTGCTGTAAATAGTGTTCTGCATTTTCTCTTGCTTCATCGCTGCCCAATAAAATCAAAGTATCTCCACTCTCTATTCGAGTGGTTGGCGCAGAATCAAGGAGATTTCCACCACGGAGAATAAAAAGAATGGTCGCGCCAGTAATGGTTCTCAATCTGGTATCGCCGATCGTTTTTCCTGCAGAAGGGGAGATATTATAGATCTTTACCTCACTGACCATTTTGTTCCTTTCGAGGCGTTCAATTATGTCAATGCCTCCACAGTGTTCTGGGATGATGTCATGTGCCAATAGCGTCTCTCGTATCAATACATCTAACATACCATGAAATTTGTTTACCGTCTTCCAGAAGAAATATCCGCAGATCCCAATCACGATTATTAAAATCGCAACAATAATGTAGTCATACATTGATACTATAGCTATCAATAGCGGGAATACAATGATCGAGAGCAAAAAGATAATTGTTATATAAATAAGGTTGTGTATTACTCTCCTGACAATTAATTTACTCAATATACCGTATTTCATCTTAAGAATTTCAATAAATAAATCTATCAGTTCATTGATCTTCTTAAGAATGAGATACGTGGGCGGGAGCATGAAAATTCCTGCTAGTATAATGGAGAGAATTTTTAGCCCTGGAGGATACTGCTTTAAAATGTACGTATTTACATTAATAACGGTTATTATAATGAAGATTATAATCAGGGAATTAACAGCGATGTCAGTCAATTGAGGCTTGCAATTAAATGGGGTCTCTTTTTGAAGTTGCCTGTGAACGGAATTAATCCAATACGTGGTATAATTGAAGAGCTCTTTTATTCTCATGGGCGCCGCGCGATATAAACGAGAAGCGACGGAAGGCGCGGATTCAAGTGCATGGGGGGCCAATATCGTGGTTATCATTGCGACCGCGATTATTACCTGATAGAGGAACGGACTAATCAACCCGGCATCAATACCCAGTTTGGCGATAATAAACGAGAACTCGCCTCTTGGAATTAACCCCATGCCAACATAGAGCGCAGTGAGTCCACTGTAGCCAGAGAGATAAGTCCCTATCCCGCAGCATAAAAATTTCACCAGGATTGCTAGTAGCGCAATAGAAATAATCAGAGGTAACATATCTTTTAGCACAAATAGGTTTACTAACATTCCAATGCTCACGAAGAACATAGTGGTGAATAGAATTCGTATCGGTTCCATGCCCTTTACTATTTCCCTTCGGTATCTCGGTTCCGACTCAGAGATTATCGCGCCCATGATAAATGCGCCCAAAGCAACAGAGAACCCCAGATAATCGGAGAATGCGGCAAGAGCAAAGCATAACCCCAGTACAGTAATCAGTAGAATCTCATGCCCATACCTGAACCCGATTCTGTTTATACCCTGAGGTATGAATTTCAACCCGATGACCAGCGCTATGACAAAGAACAAAACGATTTTGAGTATCGTGATAAGTACCACATCAACAAAATAAGGACCCCCTAACATGGTTATACCACCAAAAACAGTCAGCAGGATAACAGCTCCAATATCTTCGACAATCAATATGCCCAGAATTATCTGTGCATATTCCTCGTTTATCTCTCCACGATCAACGAGTATTTTCGCGATAATTGCGGTACTGCTGATTGCGAGTATTCCACCGAGAAATATCGAGTCGAGGGATGACAACCCGAGAACTCTGCCAGCGGCATTCCCTATTCCTAATATTAAGATCATCTCTAAGGTTCCGGTAAATAACGCTACACCGCCCACTTTACGCAATTTTGCGAGATTGAATTCGAGCCCTATCGAAAAGATCAGAAAAATGATGCTGAGTTCTGCAAAAAGGCTGACCACTTCTAAATCACGCACGAATTTTAATGCGTACGGCCCAATCAAAGATCCAGCAACCAAATATCCGAATATCGCTGGTTGATTAAGCCTCGAGAATAATATGCTGACAATACCTGCAAATATCAGAACTATTGCGAAATCGTATATAGCGGTAATGAGTTCCATACCTTTATCACAATCACATCATTGTTACTTGACTTACTTGATTACTTGCCGCACAAAAAAACTAACCTGCATTCAGGGCAGTCCAAGGTATGTGGCCCAGGACCACTCCAAGTAGGGTCATCGGCGCTCACCGGCGCAGCCGGTATTTTTTTTCCATCTCCAATAACCAGAAGGGTGAGAAGCTATTTTACTTTTCGCTTTTTTCCCACACAAGCGTAATACCTGACCACGAGGAAGCGCGTTTGGGTCTCCCAACCTGGTAGAGTAGATATTTTGAAGCTGGAATAAAGCGGTGGCATCGGAAGGGAAGTGGGAGTAGCTAGCAGAAGGAACACTGAGGCGACACCCTCAGTGCTCACGGCATACCGACGAATCATCCGTATAAGGGCGCCCCTGATTGAATGGTGTTACAACAAATAAACCGAACAGATCACGAAAAAGGGGGTGGGGGGCAATAAAAAGGGAAGAACAAACACGATGTGTGTATGTGTCTCCCCCCAACTTCTGCTGTTCCTGGGAAGCGTTAGGCTTTCTTTATGGTTATATGAATGCCTCTTCGTCTACGCCAAGCCAGCAATCCTCAAAGTCCATGCACTTTTTCTGCCGCTGTCCCTTCTTCAGGATACGCAGCAGCTCTTCTTCATCTTTGCTGAACATTTCTGCTTTCCGTTTCATCGTCCTTACACCTCCTAGATCCATAAGTTAGTGTAGCGAGCCTATATAAATACTCGCGTCCCGTTCATGCTCATAGTGATAGTTCAAGGAGACCTTCTGGGCTGTCCGAATGGCGCAGCAGGCCCAATGCAGTGGTTTCGGTATCAGCGCGTTACCGCTGTTCCTGGATGCTGTTCAGATAGACACAGCTCTCGCCAGCAAGCGCCGTCAGAAGTGCACCAGACCAGAGAAGATAGGGATACATACAAAGCAGATCAGCGCCGCGATCACCGTCCGGGGAATTCACCGCGTCCTCGAGCCACTGGCCTCGAGCAGCAATTCCAGATACGACCGCCGCTCCGTCCTGTGCAGCTTGAGCTGCTCCAGTAACGCAAGCGCACCATCGCGCGCCTTCTCGATAGTATCTACTCCCCGCGCCTCCACTTCCACGAACGTGCCCAAACCCGCAACGTCGTCCAGACAGATGATAAATTCGCCGAGCTCGTACATCCTTCTGAGCTTCCTGACCGCCGCTACCGGCGTGAACCCTAACCGCTCGAGCAACCGCGTGGCCGCTGCAGCATCGCCAACAGCAACCTCGATCTCTTCCCGCGTCTTGCTCAACCTGTCAAACTTCCGTCCCTTGTAGGTCATGAACGCGCGGTCGTCCGCGATCCGTATGCGGAGCGCTTCGTCTGTCTGCGCGAAATCACGCTGCGGATGATTGAAATACCTATCCGTTTGGTGCACCGCACCGGTGAAGACCGCGCCCAGTCGCTGCAGGCGCGTCTCTATCGCTGCAAGATCCTCAGCATAGGCCTTCACCTCTATCTCTATGTCTATCTGTCCCTCTCCCTTATTCGGGCTCATTCCCTTTCGAACCAGACGGTTTCCGCTTATCCAGTTCGTAGTGCAGTATAGTAATGCAGTGCGAGGCAAGATATGAGGTCGGACCGAGTGAGATCTTCTCGCTCGCAAAGCGCTCCACGAACGCCTCCTCGATCGGCGGCAGGCCGAAATGATCCCCGAGGACGAATGCAGCATCCTCGCTGAGCGCTCTGGTACCGAGTTCGTCCCCTTCCTCATGCAAAACGTAAAAGAACGTTCCGTCACCCGCAAGCTCCTCGATCAATTCCGGAAATCCGATACTACGCACGCGTATCCCGGGATTCCGCCGACTGCCCGCCATCGTCTTCTTTATCCATGCCGCGATGTTCCGCTCGTCGGGCGAGACGCCGCGCAGCCGCTCGCCATTAAAGGTGATTACGACCGGGGGATGGGGCCCACCGCAGGCGACGATATGGATGCAGGTGTCCCGGCGCAACGCGTGACTGAGCCAGAGCGCATTCCCGACACAGCGCGCCACGAGATCCATGCGGCCACCGCTGCCCGGGAGATCATCCAGTGAGAACTCAGGACTCGTCGCCGCCTTGCCCGCGTACAGAACGAATTGTCTCATCGCCGTTCGTTTTGCAGTACTAACTAACCTGCGGAACCCCCAAATGAGATCAGTCCTGAGCACGATCGACGAGATCACGGGCAACTACCTGTGCGCGCTCCACGATCTCCACTTCGCCCTCGACGGTCCGCTCTTCCATCAACACCCGACCATCGCAGATCACCGTGTCCACACAGCAGCCATGCGCGGCGTACACGATATTCGAGATCAAATGATGGTTCGGCACGAGGGGGACCTTTCGCAAATCGAGCAGGGCTATATCCGCCAGCTTGCCCACCGCAATCGCGCCCGCATTCACTCTGAACACGCTTGCGGCGTTTCGTGTAGCAAGCCCGAACGCTTCCTCCGCTGACATGAGTGTTGGATCGCCGGAGAACGCTTTGTGCACCAGCGAGGCGACCTTCATCTCCTCGAACAGATCCAGATTATTATTAGAAGCGCAGCCATCAGTTCCCAGTGCGATATTCCCGTACAGGCCGGCCGCTTTCAGCTCTGCGAAGGGTAACGTTCCCGATGCTAACTTCATATTCGAGACCGGGTTGTGCACCAGTTTCACGTCATGCTGCTTCATGAGCGCCATCTCCTTGCTACTGAGATGGACGCAATGGCAGGCTATAGTTCGCGGGCTCAGGAACCCGATCTTATTGAGGAATTCCACGGGGCGCATGCCGTACCGCTCTTGACACTCATCCACCTCAGCCTCAGTCTCTGATAGATGGATATGAACAAGGATGTCATGCTGCTCGGAGAAATCGCGCACCCAGCAGAGGCTCTCCTCCGAAACCGTGTAGAGCGCGTGCGGGCCAAGCGCGAACATGACGCGATCTGAGCGGCGTGTCCAATTACGATACAGCGCTTCGTTGCGCTCGATCTGCTCCCGTGCCTTTGCTTCGTCAAAGCCGTCGATAAAGACGGCCGAAAGCATCCCCCGTATGCCACTTTCCGCGACCGCACGGGCACTGCCCGCCCAGTACCAGTACATATCGTTGAAGAAGGTGGTGCCCGATTTGATCATCTCCAGGCAGGCGAGCTTCGTGCCCCAGTACACGTCCTCCTCCGTCATCTTCGACTCCAGCGGCCAGATCTTCGTCGTTAGCCACGCGTGCAGCGGCATGTCGTCCGCATAGCCCCGGAGCAGGGTCATCGCCGCGTGCGTATGCCCGTTGAAGAGCCCGGGGATCGCGGCTTTATGACGACCATCGATTACCACGTCCGCGCCCCCTCCCGCCATCGCTCTTCCACCTCCAGCCTCCGTGATCGCGGCTATCTCGTTACCGTCAACGTAAATATCTCGCTCCTTGCCCTCTACCAGGACGCACTCTATCAGGATTGTCATGGTACTTACTTTACTTACAGGTGCACGCTCAACGAAGAGCCTACCAGCATCGCTATCAGCCCGCCGGAGAGCGTGGCTAGGATATTCACGTGATGCTTGTTCAATCTGAGCGGATTACGATCCTCGACCGTAGCGCCGAGAATACTGTCAATCAGGCAGCCTGAAAACCCCGCGACGAGGCAAATGATGAAGAACATCGCGCCGATATACGTTACAGCGCGCGAGCCGAGGAACAGGAGCGAGACAAAGGCGATCAGGCCCGCGCCGAGCGCAGCAGCGCCAAAGCCCGGGAGACTCACGCCGCCATTCGTGCCCACCGGCACGTGCTTCAGAGTCGTTATCAATCTCGGTGTACCGTCTGCCTGCCCGATCTCTGTTGAGAAGGTGTCTGCGGTTGCAGCCGCAATGGAGCCGGAGAAGCCGAGCAGAAACAGCGTGTTCAGATGCTCGCTGGAGATCGCGAAGAGCACCGCAAAGATCAGCGGCGATAAGCCATTGCCCAGCACGTTCTGTATGTTCCGCATGCCCCTGTGAGCTTCGGCGACCCCGAGCTTGAATTTCTTATCGTATTTGTAGCGCGTCACGAGGTTCCCGAAGAAGAAGAACGCGAGCAGCGTGAGCAGACCGATATAGCCGTATTTAAGCCCCAGCAAAAGCAGAATAAGCACGCCCAGACCCAGCGTGCCGACCAGCGCGGAGGCGTTTATTTTACGCTTCTGGTAAACGAAAAAGACGAGCAAGAGCGCTACGGACACCGTAATCGCCGATAACACAAGCTGCGTACTGACTGCCATCACATCATGAGAGTGATCTTTGCAGGAAATAAAACCCGGCGCTATTGTGCTACCTGCTTATCAACTACGCCCTCAGAAATGATCTTTTCCATCATGGTGGTGCTCTGATCCACTGGAATATTTCCCAGCGATGAGCTAGCTGCGGTCAGTAAGTAACTAAGCGCCGGAAATACTGGCTGAATCGCCCTCGACACCCTCGTGCGCCCACGAACGGGATTGGAATATCCATGACATGGTACTACAGTTACACGCCCAGTATAGAGCCCAGCAGCATCGCTATCAGCCCGCCGGAGAGCGTGGCTAAGAGGTTCACGTGGTGCTTGTTCAATCTGAGTGGATCCCGATCCTCGACGGTAGCGCCGAGCATACTGTCGATCAGGCCGCCGGAAAACCCCGCGACGAGGCAAATGATGAAGAACATCGCGCCGATATACGTTACGGCTCGCGAGCCGAGGAACAGGAGCGAGACAAAGGCGATCAGGGCCGAACCGAGCGCGGCAGCGCCCAAACCCGGTATACTCACGCCACCCTTGGTGCCCTCCGGC
>Ga0268279_1001368_pt1 | contig 13658 bp, 13 predicted proteins | sample saktaG_6_FD_190142 | JGI IMG/M metagenome (GOLD analysis project Ga0268279, IMG submission 190142) | Saline water microbial communities from Sakinaw Lake, British Columbia, Canada - sak_2010_1_5_80m | ecosystem: Environmental > Aquatic > Non-marine Saline and Alkaline > Saline ...
AGCTTTCGTTGATGTCGGGTGCCAGCACTTCAAGCCCCATATTTTTGCATTCGCCGATTAAATAGCCGACTCGCTCCACATCGTTTTTCTCCGAAGTCATCAACGCGGCCATAAATTCCGCGGGATAGTGAGCTTTCAAATAGGCGGTTTGATAGGCCACCATTGCGTAGCAAGCCGCGTGAGCTTTGTTGAAAGAATAATCGGCGCTTGGTTCAATCCAGCTCCAAATTTCTTGCGCGATTTTTTTGGCAATGCCGTTTTTTTGGCACCCGCCAATGAACTTTTGTTTTGAAGCGGCCATCAAATCTTTGATTTTTTTGCCGATAGCCATGCGCAAGGTATCGGCTTCGGCCATGGAGAATCCGGCCAGCTCCTGGGCGATTTTCATCGTTTGTTCTTGGTAAAGGATGATGCCATAGGTTGGTCCCAGAATAGATTCCAATTTTGGATGCAGATAGGCGGGAGTTTTTAAACCGTTTTTACCGTCAATGAAATCAGGAATGAACTGCATTGGTCCCGGCCGGTATAACGCCACCATGGCAATGATGTCTTCAAATTGAGTGGGCTTTAATTGTTTCAAATATCTCTGCATCCCGTTGCTGTTATGGACAACAAATCCATTGGCAATGAAATTATTGCCTGGAGATTTCATGGTAATGTCGTATGTTTGTTCTTTGCCGGAGTGGATTATTTTTTGAATTTTGACAAATTTACAACTTTGCTCGGTCGGTATTCTGGGGCATTCCCATTGCACCAAATTTTTGTATTTCATCGCAAATTCCGCGAATTTTGTTTTGTTGATTAAAACAAGCTTTACCTCGGGGTATTGCTCTTTAAAAAGCTTCATTTTTTCCTCATCAAGCTCGTGGAACCATCCCTTTATTTCATAAAATGTATTCTGTTTCGGGACATAAAAATCGGGCGTATAGTGCATTATTTGTCCGTTGTTTCGCGTTAATTTGAAAGTTTTGGGTTCATATTGATAATCAAGGTGATGCAGTTTCAAAATTCGCGCGAAGTCCGCTTCCCAATTGGAGCGCACATAATGCCCCAAATCCTGCCTGAATCCGCCGTTGCGGTGGGGTGATGCCTTGCCAAACATAGGGTTTCCTTTTCCGCTATATTTTTGCGAAAAATATTCCTTCATTACTTGCGCCTTTTCTTCTCCCCAATGCTCCGCCCATGTTTTGCCACTTAATGCTTTAGATATTTTTTCCGCGGTTTCGCGCCACTTTACATTATTTTCAACCGTTATGCCGAGATTCCACGGCTTGCCGCCATTTTGATAATATTTAATTTGCGCGGCGCGGATTTTTTCACGCGATATCTTTTTGCTTGGGTTTTTATAGAATTTCGCGCAACATTGATGGCAGAAGTCGCTTTGTCCTTCTTTTTGCCCGCTAATTTGGCGACCGCATTTGGCGCAAACATTATAGACCAAATGCTTTGACTTGGTTTTGATTAAAACTTTCTCCCCAACTTTAATATCTTCAAGCTTTTTCCAGCCATTTTCGGTCAAGAAATTGTGATTTTTTGTTGTTTTGATAAACCATCCATTTTCGGCAATCACCGTATAAACATCTTTAATCCCGCTTTCAAAAACATTTTCAATCTGGTTGAGATGGATTTTGCCTTCATCCAAATACACCGAGGCGAGCCTTTTTCTGTTTTTAAGTTGGAATAATTTTTTAATGGTGGTGTTGGATATGATTGTGTCTCCCGAAAGGCATTCCAACTGGAAAACGCCCACGGTGTCGCCGCGCCGCAGAAGCGCAAAAGTTTCTTTGTCGTCCATGGGAATGTCTTTTAGAGCGACGCTTTGGTTTTGCACCAAATAGATGCGCGACAAAGTGTCTTCAATGATGGTTAAATTTTTTAACCCCAAAAAATCCATTTTCAAAAAGCCCATATCAACAATGGCATGCCATTCATATTGCGACACCAAGCTGTTGTCATCGGCGGTGGGATGTTGAATCGGCACGATTTCATCAAGAGGAACCGGCGAGATTACCACGCCGCAGGCATGAGTGGACGCATGGCGGGCGCACCCTTCCAATTTTTTGGCAAAACCCATTAAAACGCGGGCTTTTTCGTCTTGTTCAACCAGCTCTTTTAAATCGCCGGCTTTTTTTAACGCTTCTTTTAAATCCATTCCGAATGGGATCATTTTGGCTAATTTGTCGCAATAGCTGTAGGGATATTGCAAGACGCGGCCCACATCGCGTATCACCGCGCGCGCGGCCATAGTTCCAAAGGTAATGATTTGGGCCACGTGGTCGTGTCCGTATTTTTGGCTCACATATTCAATCACTTCGGGCCGCCTTCGGTCGGCAAAATCCATATCAATATCAGGCAAAGAAACCTGCATCCGTCCCGGATTCAAAAATCTTTCAAAAATAAGCCCGTATTTAAGGGGGTCAAGCTCGGTGATATTTAAAAGATAGGACACCAGCGATCCGGCCGCGGAGCCGCGGCCCGGCCCGACCACGATGCGATTATTTTTGGCCCAGTTCACAAAATCTTGCACAATTAAGAAATATTCAACGAACCCAAGCTGTTTTATTGATGAAAATTCATATTCAAAACGATCAAGCACTTCTTGGGTTTGATTTTGTCCGTAGCGTTTTTCCAGTCCGGCAACGCATAATTCGCGCAAATGCTGTTCGTTGGTTAGGCCGTCAGGCGGCGTGAAGCGCGGCAATTTGGTTTTTTTGAGCTCAAATTCAAAATCGCACATATTGGCGATTTTTTGTGTGTTTTCAATGGCTTCCGGAAAATCGGCGAAATCTTTGATCATTTGCTCCGGGCTTCTCATGGAGAAATCCTCGCCTTTCATTGTGAGTCGGTTGGGGTTATTGATGTCGGCACCGGTGTTGATGAGCATCAAAATATCTTGTGCTTCGGCATCATCGGCGTTCAAGTAATGAATGTCATTGGTTGCCACCAGCCCCAGCCCCAATTTTCTGGCCAGCTCTATCTGGCCGATGTTGGCGGGTTCTTGCTCGGGCAGATTGGGGTGGTGTTGGAGTTCCAAAAAGAAGTTTTCTTTGCCGAAAAATTCCATATAACGCCGCGCCGCGGTTTCAGCTTCTTCAAATTTTTTTGCGATGATTAAGCGGGGAATCTTGCCTTGGATGCATCCGGTCATTGCAACCAAGCCTTGTCCGTATTCGGCCAGCAATTCATCGTCCACGCGGGGTTTGTAATAGAAGCCTTCCAAGTGCGCTTTGGTGACCAGCTTCACCAGATTGCGGTAGCCGAGTTCGTTTTTAACCAGCAAGGTCAAATGATAGCGCGTATCGTCAATCTGCGGCCGCCGCGATAACCGGCTTTCCACCGCGACATAAACCTCGCATCCGATGATTGGCTTGATGCCGCGCGCTTTGGCTTTTTTGTAGAATTCCACCGCGCCATACATATTGCCATGGTCGGTGATGGCGCAAGCATTCATGCCCAGTGCTTTCACTTTGTCCAAAAGCGGGTCTATTTGCGCCAGACCGTCCAAAAGGCTGTAGTGTGTGTGGGTGTGCAGGTGGGTAAATTTCATAGAATGTAGATTTTCGTTTTATTGCCGGATTATCTTTTCGGGAGGCGTGTTGGTAAAATCGGCGAATTCTTTGTTATAAATGGAGTCTTTTAGCGATATCGTTCCGTCAATTTGCAAGTCTTTGGCTTGTAAACCATGCCTTATCAGTGCGTTTTCCAAACTGATATCACCGGTGGCGATGGCGCCGCTTAAATCCAAAAATCCGTTGATTTGCGCGTTTTTGAAATAGACATCGCCCTTGATCTTCAATTCGTTTTGGCAGTAATCTCGCGCTTCAATTTCCCGCAAGTCAACATCGCCCAGAACCACCGCCTTGGTGAGACTGAAAAATCCGTTAACTCTTGCTTGGCGGGAAAGGATTGATCCGGTAATATTCAACCCGGCCATATTGATTGTTTGACCCACCCACGCTTTTTCCAAAATCAAGCTGCCGATCAGCTTGCCTCGGCTGAAATTGAGCGATCCGTCTATCGCGGTATTGGCTAAATTTATATTGCCGGTGATGGTGCTGTCAACCAAAAAAACGTTGCCGATGATCAATGCGTTTTCCAAATTAATGCCGTAATCCAAGCTTTTTTCCATTAATGAAAACGACTTGAGGGTTTTTCCGGCAAAATTCGCCTCCCTCCGGTCAAGCGATGCTTGTTCAATCTCAGCGTCAATTTCTTTTTTACTTAGGATGAGCACCGGCTTGCCGGCAATAACAAATTCTTCCATTTGTTGTGATTTAATTCAATTTCCAAAAGGAATTGGTTATAATCACATTATAATCAGAATTGACAAAAATTGAAACCGCGAAACAATTTCAAAATAACAATTGGTTTTGCCGCCGAAAAAAAATATTCGCGCGCGGGTTTTGATTTGGTGATCGGCCTTGACGAAGCCGGGCGCGGGCCGTTGGCCGGTCCGGTGTTCGCCGCCGCGGTTGCTTTTATCGGAAATCCGAAAGACGGCGCTTTAAAGAGTTTGTTGGCTTTGGTGGATGACTCAAAGAAGCTTTCATCACGAAAGCGGCGGGAGGCTTATGATTTGCTAATTGGCCATCCCGACATTGTCTATGGTTGTGTTAGAGTTTCCGCGAAGATCATTGACAGGATTAATATATTGCAAGCGTCAAAATTGGCGATGCAAAAGGCGACGCAAAAATTATTAACCAAAATTTCGCTTGCGTCGGCCGACAAAAAAATAATTTGCCTGATTGACGGCAATTTTTCAATAAAAATTTCTCACTCCCAAAAATCAATAATCAAAGGCGACGCGAAGGTGTTTTCCATTGCCGCGGCAAGTATCATTGCCAAAGTTCAACGCGATTGCCTGATGGAAAAGATGGACGAGATATATCCTGAATACGGGTTTGCGCGCCACAAAGGCTATGGCACCAAGGAACATTTTGCCGCGATAAAAAAACACGGCCCCTGCCCGATTCACCGCCACACCTTCGCTCCGATCGCCTGCTTTAAATAAAAAACGCGCATCTATTGACAAATCGGTCAAAGTGTGCTATGATTAAGTTGTAAGGATGAAGAGCACATTAAAGCTTGGGATAATGATGAAGAGGAAAGAGTTATGGATTGCGCGGCTACTGGACTTGGGGGTTTCCCCCGGACCGGTTCCCGTATGCGCCGTCCATCGGGTTTAGCCCGGTGAGTATATAAACCATATCGCGCCGGATGCCGCCCATCGTCTTCATCATCTTCCCCGGCTTTCGCAAGTTCATTCTTTTTATTTTTGCCGGTTGAACGGAGCGTGGTTTAATTGAAATCAAATTTCAACGCGCTCGTTGAAAATTGATTTCAACAATTGGTATTTTGTAATTAAAACACAAAACAGATTCGGAAAATGGCGCGCTTTCGGGCATTAACCCGAAAAAACTCTTTCCTCGCGCGCCATTTTCCGAATCTGTTTTTTTTTGTTGTTACGCAAACGTCGCGCGAACGCTTGCATACAAATATCAAAAAAGGATATAATGAAATCATATAATCATAAGGTAATAAAATTAAAAAATAATAAATAAAAATGAGACAATCAAAAAAAGACAAACAATTTGATAAAGTGGCGGCAGTTGGATTTTTTGTTAATTTTTGCGCGATTTTTTCGCTGATTCTCATTGTTGGCCTCTTGACTGTTGCCGACAGTTTTGGCAGTACACCCGGCGGCGTGGCGGCGTTGTCGCAATCGCTGGTTGGAAAAAACGAATGTCAATGTCCCGCAACGGATTGCGAAGTTTGCGGGTCGGTCGCGCCGGCGGTTTTGTTTCCGGTGTCGTCAGATCATCCGGCGGAAAATGCGATAGAAATCGCGGTTGACGATGATGGTTTTTCGGTGACAGAATTGAGTTTGGTTTTTTCCAGCTCGCGGACATTGCGGATTACCAACAACGGTGTTAATTCTCATTCGTTTGCGATGGATGCCATTGGGCTGAATTCGGGGGCGATTGCTCCGGGGCAATCGGTGACGGTGCTTTTGGAGGGATTTTCTCAAGATTCGCCATCGCTTGAATTCCATTCCGACATCGCTTCCGACTCGCGGGAAGATTTCAGCGGTTTAATCATTCTGGAATAATTAAAACCGCTTTTTCCTTGGAGTCCTGTCTAAGTTCACATACATATTGCAGTCCTTGAAAGTTTTTGTAAATTATGATAGACTCCGTTTGTGAATCGGATTTAACCTGAGTTTTGTTGTTTGGTTTTGAATTTTACTCATTAATCATCAACTTTCCGCCGCCGGCCGAAGGGCAAAGGCGGAACTCATTAATCAACTATGGGTGGCGTACCAAAAAAAAGACATACAAAAGGAAGCCGGAATCAACGCCGGATGCATTTGTTTTTAAAAAGTCCCGGTTTTACGAAATGTTCCAAATGCGGCAAAGAAATCAAATCGCACAATGTTTGTCCGTTTTGCGGTTTTTACCGCGGCAAGGAGGTGATTGATGTGTTTGCCCGCCTTGACCGCAAACAGCGGCGAGACAAGGAGGCCGAAATCGCCGCCGGTGCCGCCAAAGAGGAAACTAAATCAAGCTAATTTTTCAAGATGGCTTCACGGCATTTGACGCGGTCAATCGTTATGCAGTCCCTTTTTGAATGGGATTTTTACGGTAGAGAAGGGGGCTTGGCCGAAATTTTGCAAAGAAATTTGGATGAATTCGGCCCCGGCTTGGAAGATGTGGATTTTGCCCGTGATTTAACGGCGGGAGTGACGAAAAAGATGGAAACGATTGACGGAATCATTGAAAAAGCCGCGCCGCAGTGGCCGATAGAGCAAATCAGCATAATTGATCGCAATGTGTTGCGGCTTGGGCTTTTTGAGCTGATTTACGAGGACAAAACCGCCGTGCCGCCAAAGGTGGCGATTAACGAGGCGATTGAATTGGCCAAGAATTTTGGAGGTGAAAGCTCGGGCAAATTTGTGAACGGAGTTTTGGGCACGATCTACAAGCAAATGCTGGAGCAAGATCCGGGGCTTGCCAAAGAAAACCAACAGAAGAAAGACAATGGAATTACTTAAAATAAATCCCAAATTCTAAGCACTAAATCCTAAATAAATCCAAAATCCAAAAATCAAAATTTAAAACAAACAAAGATGCTTGTTTTGAGCTTTTGATTTTGATATTTTTATTTAGAGTTTAGGATTTGGTGCTTGGAATTCGCAAACTACGATGAATGATTTTAGCGAGCTTGAAAATAAATTGAGTATTGTTTTCAAAAACAAAGACTTGCTCACGCAGGCATTTATCCACCGATCCTATTTGAACGAGAATCCGCAGATAGGTTTGGGCAACAATGAGCGGCTGGAATTTTTGGGTGACGCGGTGCTGGAGTTGGTGGTGACAGAATATCTTTATGGAAAGTATCCGGACAAACCCGAAGGCGAACTCACCAGCTGGCGCGCGGCGCTGGTGAACACCAAAATGATTTCTTCGGCGGCGGCAAAAATCGGTTTTGGCGATTTTTTGTTGCTTTCGCGGGGAGAAGCCAAAGAAGACGGCAAATCGCGGCAATACATTCTGGCCAATACTTTTGAAGCTTTTATCGGGAGTTTATATCTTGATCAGGGATACGCGCCGTGTTGCGCTTTTATCAAAAACAATTTGTTGGGATATTTGCCCGAAATCATTGACAAAAAGCTCTACAAAGACGCAAAATCCCGTTTTCAAGAAGTGGCCCAGGAGGTTGCTAAAATTACGCCATCCTACCAAGTTCTGGAAGAGCAGGGCCCGGATCACGCCAAACATTTTTTGGTGGGAGTCTATTTGGGCAAAGAACTTGTTGCCAAGGGCGGCGGCTATTCCAAGCAGGAGGCTGAAGAGGCAACTGCCAAAAAAGCCATGGAAGTAAAGGGGTGGCAATGAGGAATCTTGAGTCATAATTCAGCGATGTCCTTGCAAAATTGCAAAAATTGTGTAGAATATAGGGCGTTGTAATAAAGGTAAAATTAATCACGTATGTTAACTATTAGATTGCGCCGCATTGGCAAAAAAAACCAGCCGTCGTTTCGGATTGTGGTGGCTGACAAGAGGGTGTCGGCTTCGGCGGGAAAATTTCGCGAGGAGGTTGGCTTTGTCAATCGGATTGCCAAAGAAATCAAATTGAACAAGGAAAGGATTGCTTATTGGATGTCCAAGGGCGCGCAGCCATCGCCGGCGGTGCACAACATCTTGATTGCCCAAAAAGTGGTTGAAGGCAAAAAAATCGCGGTCCACGCGCAACCCGAAAAGAAAGAGGAAGATGCAAAAACAGCCGCGAAAACCGAAGAACAGCCGAAAGCGGAAGTTAAAACCGAACCCGAAAAGGAAGCCAAAGAAGAAACCAAGGAAGATGCCGAATAGCGGATTAAAAAATTTGACATTTATTTTTAATCTTGGATATAATGAATTCACAGGGGTCTGAAAGGTCGAAAAATTTTTTTGTTTGAATGAATGACAAATATGGAAAATAAAACTGACCAGGAATTTCTTGAATTTTTGATCAAATCATTAGTTGATCATCCGGAAGATGTGGCTGTGGGCCGCACGGTGGATGAGATGGGCGTTTTGCTTTCACTGAAAGTAAATGCCGAAGACATGGGACAGATTATCGGCCGCAGCGGTAGCACCGCGCGGGCGATACGCAGCTTGGTGAGGATTATCGGGCTCAAAAACCATGCCCGGGTGAATCTGAAAATTGAAGAACCCGAAGGCGGCCGCCGCGCTCCTCGCACCGAAGAAGCCCCGGCTAAAGAGCGGGAAGAAGACGTTGACGATCTCAAGTTTTAGTCTTGATTTCAAAAAGAAAACCCCTGAAAAAACAGGGGTTTTCTTTTTCAACGATTTTATATTCTTATGATTTTATGATTAAATGATTATATGATTCAATTTGATTTCATCACCATATTTCCGGAAATCGTAAGGCCTTATTTCGAGGAGTCTTTGTTCAAAAAGGCGCGGGCGAAAAAACTTTTGCAAGTAAATGTTTGGGATTTGCGGGAATACGCCGCAGACAAGCATCACACTGTTGACGACAGTCCTTACGGCGGCGGTTTTGGCATGGTGATGAAGACTGATGTTTGGCACAAGGCGATTGCCAAAGCGGTGAAGTTGAAAATCGTTGGTAAAAAATTAAGGCCTGCCAACAAGAATGCCGCGATTGTTATGCTCACGCCCCGCGGAAAAACTTTTAACCAAAAAATGGCGCAAAAGCTTGCCAAATTCAAGCAGATTACGTTTGTTTGCGGCCGCTATGAGGGTGTTGACGAGCGGGTTGCCAAGAACATCGCCACAATGGAAGTTTCCATCGGTGATTACGATTTGATGGGTGGGGAACTGCCGGCGATGGTGATTGCCGAAGCGGTGAGCCGTCTGATTCCGGGGGTTGTCGGCAAGCCGGAATTTCTGAAAGAACGGAATGGAAAAAACGGATTTTTTGAATCCGCGCAATACACCCGTCCGGAAATTTATTCCCCCGCCAAAGGAATCAACTGGAAGGTTCCCAAGGAACTACTCTGCGGCGATCCCAAAAAAATTGACGCCTGGCGCCAAAAACACGGCAAAACGATCAACTGAATGTATATACATATGTATATACATTGTATATATTCAAATATATACATACCTTGAATGTGCCATAATTGCGTGCTGTTGAAATTTGATTTCAACAGTAATTTTCAACGGTAAAAGAAATTGCGGTTTTGATATTTTTGCGGATGTGGTAGGATATTAAAAATAAGCAAATAAATAACCGATGCCAAGGGCCAATAACCTTTGGCGCAAAAATTATGGCGGAAACAATGGAGCCAGGAGCGGAAAAAATTTTTGATGTGGGAACCCTTAAGAATGAATTGAATGATATTCTAAGGGCTCTGGACAGTATTGCTCTGGAAGAGTCTAATCCTGCTAGAGGTAAGTTTCTTCAGTTGAAAGAGGAAATTAATTTGAAATGGAGCAAAGAAGAAATGCCCAGCGACATTTTAGAGTTATACGAAAAAGCGGAAGGAAAGATTGAAGCGATGGAGGAAGATGATAAGATCAATCAAAAAGAGGCGCGAGGAGAAGCTACCGCTTAACGCTGTTTTCTTTTTTTTGGTTTTTTCACAAAACCCCGCGACGCGGGGTTTTGTGTTGCTTGCTCGGCTTGCGGTATTTTTGGGTAAATTGTAGAATATAGTAATAATTTAGTGTCTGTTGCCGAATAGGGTTTGTGGCGAAATTTTAAGATTTCAGAACGAAAATTTGCGTAATTGTCTGCTTGCAGTCTCATTTTACAAAAACGAGGAAGGCGTATTAGCTTAATCTGCCGCCGAAATACCACAAATTTGCAGTTGAAAAATTAAAATTGCAGCAAAAGTCCTATTCGGCAACAGACCCGTTTAAGACCGATTTATGGACAAAGAACAGGAAAAATGCGTTGATGAAATAATTTCTCTATATCAGCAAAGAGTTGATTTTTTGTCGCGCCAAAAAGTTCGCAAATTAGAAGAATTGTTGCGCCGCGCCAAGGAATTGAAGGCCAGGCGGCTTTCGGAAAAAATCAAAAATTGACAATAACCAAAATTGTATGAGTTTTTTTAAAGAAAATTTGTTTGGTGGCGGTGATGGGGCCAAGATTCTCAAACCCGATCGCGGAAGAAAAAAAGAAAAGTCGTGGTTGAGGAAAAGATTTGACAAGATACGAGAAGGCGGTGAAAACGCGGGTCAAACTGAAATTGCCGAAATAAAAAAGATAACTGATAAGCTTCCGGATAACCCGGAAGCGCGAGCGTTGTCCGAGGAGGTAGAAGTTGTTGTTAAAGCATGCAACCAAGAATTGCGAGCTGAAGAAGTGAAACGCGCTAAAGAAATAAAAGTGGCAACAGGCGGCGACGAACAGCAAGAAAATAACACGGAAAATATTCCGGTTCCAGAGGGTTGGGGCGAATGTTCTGATTTTGAAGTTGGCGCGAATCAACCCGAAAAGATAGAAAAAACAGAGGAACAAGAGTTACGCGAGGGCATTGCAAGGCTTGATAAATATATTGAGTTGTCGGTGAGTGAATTGCAAGAACAGGGATTGCCGATTGGCAAGGATTACAGGATTGATATGGATAAGTATGAAGATGTTGTGGGCAATTTGAACAAAGATAAAGAATATGTTCAAAAAAGAGAAGCCGAATTTGCCCAAGAAGGTGATAAAAAAGGAATAAAAAAAGGAGATATTATTCTGGGCGAGCAAATGGAGCGGTTTTCAACCGCGCTTTTATATAAAATTTTCAAAGAGCTTGATACTGGCCATATTGCGGCCCAAACTTCAAGGTGTGATGATATCGGCAATAAAATTGACAGCTTTATTTTTAATAAAAAAAATGGAAAAACAATCGGAACATTTGACGCGGTAGTGAATAAAGAGGGGATGAAAAGATTTGAAGAAAAGAGGAAATATACATTTAATAAAAATTTCCAAGATGGCGGCGGCAACCTTGATTATGCTTTGGATGTTGACGAAAATGGAGAAATAATCAAGGCGAAAAGAGATAAAATTCCGGTAGCCTGCCTCAATCTTCCCGCCGAAAGGTTTAAGGTAATTCTAAAAGAAGTTGACCTTTTGCAAAAAGGGCTTACTGAAAAAGAGAAAGAGCTGGGGATTGAATTTTTAACGTCTATAAGAGAGCAGTTTGAGTATTTTGAAAACAGCAAGAATTCGGAACAATACAAAGAAGCGGTTCAGGAATTAAATAAAATAATCGGACTGATCGCTTATAAAGAATCAGAAAAACCGCAATCAAATATCAAAGAATTAGGGGGCGGTAATTGGACATGGAAGGAATAATTAACTAAAAACATAAAGCTATGGAAAAATTCGGAGAAATTCCTTTTGAACAAAATGCTGGTGATGGCCTGAATGTGACGCGGGAAAATGGCTTGCCGCATGGCCGAGAACCGCTTTTCCCCGACAAAGCAAATATCCCAAGACCTCAAAATGACATTATGAATCCAGCATTGGCCACGGCAAAAAAAGCGGCATTATTAGCTGATTGCAAGCGCGCAGAAGCAATTAAAAAACGACTGGAAGAAGAACAAAAACAAAAAAAATCTTTAGCAGAAAAGCAACCATTGAATTGGCAGGAACGAGAGAGAAAACTCAATGATAATTTTAAAAAGATTGTGTGCAAACAAAAATCCGCAGGATTTCCGGTTGATATTGATGACGGAAGAATTAATATTTATGATTTTGAGGGTATATCTAACTTTGACCAATCGGTTATTAAGAGCGATAAAGAGATGATTGAAAGGCTGGATTATGCTTTTAAAGCGGATGGAGAAAAAGAAAAACAGAGCAGTGGGATAGGCGAAAAAAGTGAAAAACTAGTTTCTGTTTTATTTTCAAAACTTTTGCCGGATTGTAATATTCTTAGAGCTTCAAAGATAGATGATGAATACGATAAATCTGATAAAATTGATTCTATGTTATTAATTGACGGGAAAGTAGTTTGTGCTTTTGATGTTGCCGCTGATTTTTCTCAAGAAAAACGAATCAACGAAAAAGAAAAGAAGGTTTCTATGCAAAATCGTGGGGGTGGTGTTAAAATAAAATATTGCTTTGAGGAAAGGGGAGATAAAATAATATATAAGCCTGAAACCAATATCCCTGCCTTTAATATAAAGATTGATCCTGATTTGTTTGATAAAATTAAATTTAGCAGTAAGAAGTTTGAAAGACCGGAAATGCAATTAATGTGCAATGTTTTAGTTTCGGTATATAAACAAATTGAAGAGTTGGAGGAGTTGTTGCAAGAAGGAAATATTAAGTTTGATCCTGAATTTGGTAACCAAGATATTTTCGCTGAAAGATTGGAAGCTTTGAAAGATAAATTATCGGATAAAATTTCAAAAGACAGGGCTCAAAAATATTTAGACGAGCAAGAAACTCGAGGAAACCATGGGGATAAAATATAAAAAATCTTCCAAATAAATTAAGGAAGAGAGTAGCGTATATGCACTACATATGCGGTTGGGGATTGTGAGGATTCCTCTTTTGCGAGCGGCCTTCCGTTGAGTAAAAAAGTGTCGGGATCGTTCTTTATCTTTAAAATCCCAAAACTGTGTATAAATCCTTCTTTTTCCGCTCGTTTTTTGTGCCCCTGCTCGTTTTTTTGGCAAATAATTATTTTAATTTTTATCGATGCGAGATCGGACATTTCTTCCGAGATTGAAAGACCACCGATAATTATGCCTTTCAAGTTTTTTTGGCCGAACCCTTCAATAATTATTTTTTGGAAGATATCGCCTCCTTTTAAACAAATTACAAGCGAACAAGCACTAATTATGCATATTTTTTGAAGTTTGTCAAGTTTTTTGGGGTTGGCTTGTGTGTCCGCGGTCTTAAAGCGGTGTTGAAGTCAAACCTCAACACCGGCTTAAAGCTGTTGAGGTTTGACTTCAACACTTCGCTCTTCAACACTTGAACGTAATAATAGCGGAAAAAGATATGATAAATTTGCATAGGTCGCGCCTATGCAAATTTTAATTTTGGGGAAGAGTATTTTCTAATCAAGAGATGAGCACGAAATCGTTTCTGATTCGGGAGCGAAAACCGGCAGAACGCAGGCAGGTATTTGGTTAGTTTTTTGGATGAATTTAAACAATTTGTCTTTGGCGTTTAAC
>Ga0268279_1001369_pt1 | contig 13645 bp, 10 predicted proteins | sample saktaG_6_FD_190142 | JGI IMG/M metagenome (GOLD analysis project Ga0268279, IMG submission 190142) | Saline water microbial communities from Sakinaw Lake, British Columbia, Canada - sak_2010_1_5_80m | ecosystem: Environmental > Aquatic > Non-marine Saline and Alkaline > Saline ...
AAAAGACTTGTTAGAAACCATAAACTTAAAAATGGAAGAAATTAATGGTATCGCAGTTTCTATAGGTCCAGGTTCCTTTACCGGACTTCGTATTGGCTTATGTGTAGCAAAGGGGTTATGTTACGCTAGTTCATTACCTTTATTAGGAATTCCTACCTTAGATGCTATGGCATTCCCCTTAAAAGAAATCCCTTATTTAATATGTCCCATTTTAGAATCCAAGAAAGATGAAATATATGATGTGGTATTTCAAGGAGGGGATAGCTTACATAGGGTTATGGATTATAAATGTGAAGATATTCAAAGTCTGCTTGTCCGGCTCTCTCCCTTAAAAGAAGAGATAATCTTCTTAGGAGATGGAATAAAAAAATATCGGGATATTATTAAGGAAAAAATAGGTAAAGATGCTTTATTTATCGATTCCCAAATAAATTTATCGATGGCTGCTAATGTTGCTTTTTTAGGTTTAAATAAGCTTAAAAAAGGGGAAGAAGATGATATCTCTATACTTACTCCTTTTTATTTGAGGAAGTCTGAGGCTGAAATTGTCTGGGAGAAAAAATATAAGTTATAGCGAAAAACGAAAAGCGCAAAATGCAAAGCCATAGCTTAAAGTTTAAGGATATTCTTTTATCGATTGGGTTTCATCTTTCTTATATTGTATACTATATTGCAAAAATAAAAAATTAAAGAAGCAAAAACAGAGCTTAAAATTTAACATTGAGAGAAAAAGTTTTGAATTTTGAATTATGGTTTTTAATTTTTCGTTTTAAGTTTTTAGCTTTACTAAAAAATATCTATTTAATTTTGCTTTAGGCACTATAGAAGGTATTTATTAATTTTATTTTGAAAGGGAAAAGCGTATGTCAGATTTAATAATGGGAATCGAAACCTCTTGTGACGAAACAGCAGCTGCCATTTTGGAAGATGGGAAAAAAATTATTTCGAATATAGTCGCTTCCCAGATTAGCATTCATCAAAAATATGGAGGAGTAGTTCCTGAAATAGCTTCACGTAAACATATGCAGGATATCATCCCGGTAATTGACAAAGCCTTAGACGAATCAGGAAAAAAGATTACTGATTTATCTGCAATAGCAGTAACTTACGGCCCAGGTTTAATAGGTTCACTGTTAGTGGGATTATCTGTCGCCAAAGCCATGGCTTATGCCAAAAACATACCACTTATCGGTGTAAACCACCTTGAAGCTCACATTTATGCAAATTTTTTAGAACATAATGAGATAAAGCCCCCCTTTATTTGTTTAATTGTTTCAGGGGGACACACCTCTTTGGTATATATAAAATATTTTGGAGAATATAAATTATTAGGCCAGACCAAAGATGACGCAGCAGGAGAAGTTTTAGATAAAATAGCCAAGTTTTTAAACTTAGGTTACCCCGGTGGCCCTATCATCGAAAAATTAGCTAAAGAAGGAGATCCTTCCTCAATCCAATTTCCTCGCCCTATTTTAAATGATAAAAGTTATGATTTTAGTTTTAGCGGTCTTAAAACTGCAGTAATTTACCATATTAAAAAGTTAGACAAGGTGAATAAAAATATTCCTGTTAGCGATATATTAGCTTCTTTCCAACAAGCAGTAACCGATGTATTGGTAGGAAAGACTATAAAAGCAGCTTTAAAGTTTAAAACGAAGCAGATTGTTTTAGCTGGTGGAGTTGCTGCCAATAGCTTTCTAAGGAGAGAGATTAAAGAGAAAGCAAATCTATTAAATATTAAGGTTTTCTATCCTTCAATTTCCTTATGTACAGATAATGCAGCTATGGTAGCTTCAGCGGGATATTATAAATTTAAAGAAAATAAAAAATCATCTTTAAGCTTAGATGCGGTATCAAGATTACCATTAGAGAGAAAAAACTATTAAATAGAAGCAAAAAATATATAAATCACTTGTAATCATAATAAATCGCGTCCAATAGCTAAATATGGACGAAAACAAAGTTTGCTTTTCCAAAGAAGTTTTTATATTATATATAAGGTATTTTTAGCACTCTTGCTATGAGAGTGCTAATTAATTTTTAAAATATAAATATTAATTAAAGGAGGTTACTGAGCATGAACGTTAAGGAATTAAAACCATTAGGAGATCGGGTATTGATAAAACCCAAAGTCGAAGAGGAGAAGAGTAAGGGGGGAATTCTACTTCCAGATACTGTTTCTAAAGAGAAACCTCAAGTAGGAGAAGTATTAGCAATAGGACCCGGCGCTACTAATAAAGAAGGAAAAATAATTCCGATGACTGTTAAAAAGGGAGATAAAGTAGTTTATGCAAAATATTCCGGAACAGACATCAAAGATGATAGTGATGAAGATTATCTCATTCTGAGCGAAAAAGATATCTTAGCAATTGTAAAATAATAAAATCCAAATTTTTAGATTAAAAATGATTTAAAAAGAATTTAATTTTTAGAAAAAATATAAGAGGTTAAATATAAAAGGAGGATAAATAAATGGCAAAACAATTTTTATTTGATGAAGATGCAAGGAGAGCCTTGGAGAAAGGTGCAAGAACCTTAGCTGACAGTGTAAGAATTACTTTAGGTCCTAAGGGAAGGAATGTAGTTTTAGATAAAAAATTTGGTTCCCCCACCATTACTAATGATGGAGTTACTATTGCTCGCGAGATTGATGTTGAGGACCCTTTTGAAAATATGGGAGCACAGTTTGTTAAAGAAGTAGCAACTAAAACTAATGATATTGCTGGAGATGGTACAACTACTGCTACTGTATTAGCTCAGGCTATTATTCATGAAGGGTTGAGAAATGTGGCAGCTGGCGCAAACCCCATTATGGTAAAGAGGGGAATAGATAAAGCTGTAGAGAAAGCAGTTAGCGAAATTAAAAAGTTGAGTAAAGAAGTTAGTGATAGAGAATCTATATCTAATGTAGCTTCAATTTCAGCTGCTGATAGGGAAATAGGAGATATTATTGCTGATTCTATGGAAAAAGTAGGGAAAGACGGAGTAATCACCGTAGAAGAATCCAAAACTTTAGGCACTACTTTAGAAGTAGTAGAAGGAATGCAATTTGATAAAGGATATATTTCCCCTTACATGGTAACTGATGCAGAAAGGATGGAAGCAATTTTCGATGATCCTTATATATTAATAACTGATTCTAAGATAAGTAATATGAAAGGGTTATTACCTATCTTGGAAAAAGTTGCTCAATCCGCCAAACCTTTATTAATTATTGCTGAGGATGTCGAAGGAGAGGCTTTAGCTACTTTAGTAGTAAATAAAATTAGAGGAACTTTAAATTGTGTTGCTGTAAAGGCGCCTGGTTTTGGAGATAGAAGAAAAGAAATGATGGCTGATATTGCAGTGGTTACTGGCGGACAGTTAATTTCTGAAGAGATAGGGCTCAAATTAGAAAATACAGAAATTAAGATGTTAGGAAGTGCCCATCAAGTTAAAATAACCAAAGAAGAGACTATCATTGTAGATGGGAAAGGCGATACTGCAGAAATTAAGAAACGCGAAGCCCAAATTAGGGTTCAGATTGAAGACACTACCTCTGATTATGATCGCGAAAAATTACAAGAGAGATTGGGAAAGATGGTTGGCGGAGTAGCCGTTATTAAAGTTGGTGCAGCCACTGAAACTGAGCTTAAAGAAAAGAAACATCGAGTTGAGGACGCCCTATCTGCAACCAAAGCAGCGGTAGAAGAAGGCATTGTTGCTGGCGGAGGAACTGTTCTAATTAATATTATTCCGGCATTGGAAAATATGAAATTAGAAGGTGATGAGAAAATCGGAGTAAAAATTATCATAAAATCTTTAGAAGCTCCAGCGAAACAGATTGCCCAGAATGCTGGTTATGAGGGTTCAGTGATTGCAGAGAAATTAAAGGGCAAAGAAAAGGGTATTGGTTTTGATGTTTTAACCGGAGAATTTACCGATATGATAAAAGCAGGTATTGTTGATCCGGCTAAGGTTACCAGATCTGCCTTACAAAATGCAGCCAGTATAGGTGGAATGATCCTTACTACCGAATGTTTAGTTACCGATAAACCTGAAGAAAAGAAAGATATGCCGGCTATGCCTCCAGGTGGAATGGGTGGTATGGGCGGAATGTACTAAGAAAGTTTTCAATAAAATAATATAAATATAAAAAAGACCTCTATATGTTTTTGTATAAAGGTCTTTTTTATTATGTAAGTGAGTGAAGTATTAACCACTAGTTTTAATTAATAAAATAACAAATCGGTCAATCAGCCAATTAGTATATCAATAAATTGTTAGATTAAGTAATCACTTCTTCTACTGGATAGTATTTTAAATTAAAAACCTTCGCTACCGGTCTATAAGTCACTTTACCATCGATAACATTCAATCCCTTGGCTAAAGCTTTATTTTCTTTTATTGCTTTTTTATAGCCTTTATTGGCAATTTCTAAGCCATAAGGAAGGGTAGCGTTAGTCAAAGCGAAGGTAGATGTCCTGGAAAACGCTCCAGGCATATTCGTAACACAATAGTGTAATACATTGTTAACTTTATAAACTGGCTCACTATGAGAAGTTGGCCTGCTTGTTTCTATACATCCACCTTGGTCAATAGCAACATCTACTATAACGGAATTTGGCTTCATCACCTTTAGCATTTCCTTGGTTATTAATTTTGGAGCTTCAGCTCCAGGAATTAAAACTGCTCCAATGACTGCATCTGCATCTTTTATTTCTTCTTCTATATTATGCTGATTAGAAATTAATAAAGTTATGTTTTTAGGTAAAACGTCTGCTAAATATTTTAATCGATTGATACTAATATCTAATAAAGTAACATTTGCTCCTATGCCAGCAGCGACTTTTGCAGCACAGGTACCCACAGTTCCTCCACCAAGTACTACTACTTTGGCGGGTGCCACTCCGGGTACTCCACCCATGAGTACACCTCTCCCACCATAAGGTAGTGCCAGGTAATAAGCAGCAACATGACCGGCCATTTTTCCAGCTACTTCACTCATAGGAGCTAACAAAGGTAAAGAACCATCTTCAGTCTGGACGGTTTCGTAAGCAATGCCGATAATCTTTCTGTCCATCATAGCCTTAGTTAGTTCAAGGGAGGAAGCGAAATGAAGATAAGTATAGAGGATCTGCCCAGGTCTTAGAAGATTATATTCAGAGGATAAGGGTTCTTTTACTTTTATAATCATTTCTGCTTTTTTAAATACCTCTTCAGCTGTTCTAATTATAGTTGCACCTGCCTGAATATATTCACTATCTTCGATACCACTCCCTAAACCAGCAGATTCTTGAACCAGCACTTCATTCCCTGCTTGATTGAAAGCTTTTACTCCAGCCGGAGTAATTGCTACTCTGTTTTCGTTATTTTTAATTTCTTTAGGAATCCCAACTATCATTATTTTTTAAATTTCCTCCTTAGTAGTTAATATAAGAAGAGGAGAGGCAATATTCACCCCTCCTCTATAAAGTTTTCTTCTAACGATTTAATAATTCAGGATTAGAAAAGTAATCTTTTAGTTCTTGAGCCATTATACCACTTAAGAAGAGTAGACCAATTAAGTTAGGAATAGCCATTGCTCCATTAAGAGCATCAGTAAGCAACCATACAAATGGAACTTCTACTACAGCGCCAGCGAAGGCTAAAATAACAAAGAGCCAGGCATATGGTTTTATTATAGATGGTCCGACAATGTAACGGGCACATTGCTGTCCATAGTAACACCAGGTAATAAGAGTAGAATAACCAAACAAAAGAGAACCAATGGCAACAATAGGTCCTCCTACTCTCCCTAACACAGAAGCAAAGGCATGAGCGGTAAGAGCAGTACTGGTAAGACCCGTTTCTAATGAACCGGTCATAACAATAACAATACCGGTCATAGAGCAAATAATTAAAGTATCAATCATAACTCCAACCATGGCAATGGTGCCCTGACGTGCTGGATGAGGGGTCTTGGCAACGGCATGAGCCATACTGGCACTACCTAAACCGGCTTCATTAGAGAATATTCCTCTGGCTACTCCAAATCTCATGGCTTGAGCTACAGTAGCCCCGGCAAATCCGCCGAAAGCAGCTCTTCCGGTAAAGGCAGATCTAAATATTTCTCCGATTGCCCAGGGCAGCATATTGATTTTAGAGATTATTATAATCAATGCTCCTACAATATAGAAAATAGCCATGATGGGGACCAATTTTTCGGTTACTTCACCGATTCTTTTGATTCCCCCTACTACAACTATCCAGGTTAAAAAAGCCATTACAATACCTGTAACTACTACTGGTATGTTAAATACACTATTCAATGACAGAGCTTGAGAGTTAGTTTGGACCATATCTCCGATTCCAAAGGCAGCGACTGCACCGAAAAAGGCGAAGAGCCAACCTAACCATGCCTGACCTAACCCTTTTTTGATGAAGTACATCGAACCACCGGCAAGTGCTCCGTCTTTATCCTTTATTCTATATTTTACACCCATGGTAGCTTCACACATTTTAGTACACATTCCGACCAGGGCAGTAAGCCACATCCAGACCAATGCTCCTGGTCCACCAGCAGCAACCGCAGTGGCTACTCCGGCGATATTACCGTTTCCTATTGTTGCGGCAAGTGTTGAAGTAAGGGCTTGGAAAGGAGTAATTTCTCCTTCTTCCTTTTCGGATGAGTCTTTTTTTAATGCACCTTTAAAGATAAGTTTCAAGGCATAACCGGTATGTTTAAATTGCGGGAAACCTAATCTGATAGTTAAGAATATTCCAGTTCCTACTAATGCTATCATCATGGGTGGTCCCCAGACAAAATTATCAAGTATAGTTAAGAAATTCATTATAGCAGTCATTATAAATCTCCTTTCAAACTTTTTCAGGATTAAAAAATTGTTTAACGATTATGATGAAAAGATAATTAAAGTTATTATAAATATTTTTTTATGGCGTTACCTCCTTTAAGATTAATTTTATTGTATTTATAAAAATCACCTCACTTTCTCTGAGAATATTTTAGCAGGCATCATTTTTATTGTTTTACTTAATAATATAGTATTCTGCATGAATAGTTTAAAATCCTTCTTTTTTTAAAAAAAAATTGTATTTATTTTCTTTTTTTTATCTTTTGTTAAATGGTGGGAGAAAGGGTGTCCCCACAACTTCTGCTTCAACTTCTCTATTCCTGATAGCAATATCCACCTTACCACCTTTTTCAGTATAAGGAAGGTCAATAATCGCCAAAGCAAACACTTTTTTTAGGGATGGACAATAATTTCCCGTAGTAATATATCCAATTTTCTTATGATCTTTTCTCACTTCCATTTTATTTCTGGGGATACCACCCTGAGGGACATAAAGTCCTACTAATTTTCTGGTAATTCCTTTCTCCTTTATCTTAACTAATGTATCCTTTCCTATAAACTTTTCTTTATCAAGCTTTACCGTCCAACCCTGACCGCTCTCCAAGGGATTAACAGTTTCATCGATATCATTACCATAAAGCCAGTAACAGACTTCAAATCGAGTAGTGTCTCTACATCCTAATCCACATGGTTTTAAATCGTATTTTTCACCTTCTTTAAGAATTCCCTGCCAGATATCTATGATATCTTCAGCTTTAAAGGTATAAATTTCAAAACCATCTTCTCCGGTATAGCCGGTATGGGAAATTAGAATCTTTTTTCCGAATAATTCTCCGACTATAAACTTAAAGCGTTTTAATTCCTTAAGAGAAATGTCTGCCTTTACCAAAGGTTCTAAAAGTTTTATCGAGTCGGGGCCTTGGACGGCTACTTCTCCGTATTCTTTGCTTTTATTGCTAATATCTACATCAAAATCACCTTTATTTTTTACAATCCAGTCATAATCTTTAACTGAATAATTAGGTGAGGCGTTTACTACTAAAAGCACAAAATTATCCCGTACCTTATAGACAAAGAGATCATCGACCTGACCTCCGTGAGGATAACATAGGGGAGAGTATTTTATATCTCCATCTTTTAAATTTATTACCGAATTGGTTACCAGATAATCAGCGAAGGGAAGGGCATCTTTACCTTTAAGTTCAATTTCTCCCATATGGGATACATCAAAGATGCCAATTTTTTCTCTTACTGCAAAATGTTCTTCTATAATACCCGTGTACTGGACCGGCATATCAAAACCATCAAACGGTATCATCCGTGCTTTTAATTTTAAGTGTTCCTCATGGAGAGGAGTTAATAATAGTTCTTGTTCTTCCATTTTTAAAACCTCCTGGTTAAAAATTAATATCTTTTTCTTGATAATTTAATTCATCTTTCAGTTTTAATTCATCATCATAAGTCAAAATTGCTCTCTTTACAGCTAAGGCATCATTAGTCCTTCTAATGGGAGTAATATGAGGAGCAGTTGTCAATAATTCAGGGTTTGTCCTGGCTTCATCAGAGATTTTTATCATAATATCAACGAATTTATCCAGCATTTCTTTACTTTCTGATTCAGTGGGTTCTACCATTATAGTTTCTTCCGCATAAGGTTCGAAATGGGGGAAATAGATAGTGGGTGGATGCATGCCATAATCCATTAATCTTTTGGCAATATCTAAGGTTTTTACCCCATATTTTTTATACTCTCTTCCGGTAACCGTACATTCGTGCCCACAATAACGGTCATAAGCTGGTGCATAATATTTTTTTAATTTAGCCAAAAGATAATTGGCATTAATAATACTCATTTCAGAGGTATTATAAAGACCATCAGGTCCCATAGAAAGAATCCAGGCATAAGTTTTAAGCAACACCGAGAAATTAGACCAGAATGCCCTTACCATACCGATGCTCTTTTCTCCAGCATCTAATAGATAATATTTCTTTCGTTCAGAATCAAAAGCAACATTGGGAGTGGGAAGGTAAGGAATAAGGTCTTTCTTTACTCCGATTACTCCGGCTCCTGGTCCACCTCCTCCATGAGGAGTAGAAAAAGTTTTATGCAGATTAAGATGAACTACATCGAATCCGGCATCTCCGGGCCTGATGATTCCCAGGGAGGCATTAAGATTGGCTCCATCGTAATAGAGCAGACCACCTTTACCGTGGACAATCTTTTCAATTTCTTCTATTCCTTCATCGTATAATCCTACGGTATTGGGATTAGTCAACATTAATCCTACAGTATCTTCGTCCATCAATTCAGCTAATTTTTTTAGGTCGACCGTTCCTTTTTCATTTGATTTTACTTCAACAACTTGAAACCCAGCCATAGCGGCTGAAGCAGGATTAGTACCATGAGCGGAATCGGGAATTAGCATTTTATGCCGGATGTCCCCGCGATCTACAAAATATTTTCTTATAATAAGATTCCCAGTTAATTCTCCATGGGCACCAGCAGCAGGGGCCATAGTATATTCATCCATGCCGGTTACTTCGCAGAGTAATTTATTTAAGTTATAGACAATTTCCAAACAACCCTGAACTGTTTCTTCAGGAGCCAGGGGATGAGCATAGACAAAATTACTCAAGGAGGCCAACTTTTCATTAATTTTGGGGTTATACTTCATGGTGCACGAACCTAAGGGGTAGAAACCATCATCAAGACCATAATTTAATTTAGAAAGTTTGGTGAAGTGTCGAACAACATCTACTTCCGATATTTCACTAAGTAATTTTTTATCTTTACCAATAGCATATTCAGGTAAACATTCTTCAGTTTTAACATCCTCAAATAAATCTCGAGGTAAGGAATAACCATCTCTTCCTTTTATACTTTTTTCAAATATTAATTTCATATTTTCTCCTCCTTATTCCGAAAGAATCTTAGCAGCTTTATTTAAATCATCCCTACTTAATGTTTCAGTTACTGCAAAGAGTAAAACATTTTTTAAATTATCCGCCTGATAAAATTCACAAATCTTAAGGGGAGGAATAAAATTATTTTCTAATAATTTTTTGTTAAGGGTGGACATGTCTTCTTTACTTTTTAGTAAAAATTCATTGTAGAAGGGATAATTAAACACTTTTTCAAATTTCCCTGATTTTAATAATAATTTTTCTAAATAATGGGCTAATTTAGTATTTAGAAGAGAAAGTTGATAAATGCCTTCAGTGCCCATAAGAGAAAGATAAATATTAGCAGCAATAACGTTTAAATTATGGTTGGTACAAATGTTAGAAGTCGCTTTTTCTCTCCTTATATCCTGTTCCCGGGCTCGCATAGTCATTACAAAAACCCTTTTTCCGTCCACATCGACTGTTTCTCCTACGATTCTTCCGGGAAGCTGTCTGATGTATTCTTTTTTAGTGGCTAAATAAGCATTGTAAGGACCGCCATAATTTAAATCCATTCCAAAAGATTGGGCATTACCAGCCACGATATCAGCTCCCATCTCTCCCGGAGTTTTTAAAATTCCCAAGGACATACTTTCGGTAATTACGTTTATTAATAGTGCACTTTTAGAATGCACTATTTCGGAAATTTTTGTTACATTTTCTATGCCACCAAAGAAATTAGGACTTTGAATAATAACTGCCGCCACATCTTCCTCAATCAAGGTCTTTAACTTTTTTATATCAACTAAGCCATTATTATAAGGTAATTCAATAATTTCTGGTTCATGAGGCGCTAAATAGGTTTTGAGTGTTTCTCGGTAGTGCGGATGTAGTAAATTTGAAACAATTATTTTGTTTTTATGAGTTAATCTTAAAGACATTAAAGCTGCTTCGGCAGTAGCAGAAGCAGCATCATAGATGGAAGGGATGATCACCTCCATCTTAGTAAGCCGGGAAATGTAGCTCTGGTATTCAAATATTGATTGTAAGGTTCCCTGACTCAGTTCCGGTTGATAGGGGGTATAGCAGGTCCAAAATTCTTCTCTTTGTAAGAGAAATTTTTCTGCTTCTGGAATATAATGTCGGTAGGCACCGGCACCCACCAAAGGTTTCATTAAAAAGAAGTTGGAATTTTTTTGAGCAATATGGTGAATTTTATCTTCCAATTCACTTTCTGATATTGCTTCTGGAATATTTAATCTTTCTTTCAACCTGAGGCTTTGAGGAATAATTTTAATTAATTCTTCAAAGGAAGAAACTCCAATCTCTTTTAACATCTCCTTTTTTTGCTCTTCGGTATTTGGGATGTATCTCATTTTATTATACCTCTATTCTTTTTTATTATTCTTTTCTATATTCAGAATATTCTTGTGCACTCATCAGATTTTTTAATTCGTCTTTATTTTCTATCTTTATTTTAGCAATCCATCCTTCACCATATGGGTCTTTATTGATAATAGAAGCATCATCCAATAATTTTTCGTTTACTTCAATTATTTCTCCAGCTACAGGAGCATTAACATCAGATACAGCTTTAACCGATTCAATGGTAGTAAGATTTTCACCCTGCTTTAATTTTTTATCTATTTTTACTTTTTCTAAATATACAATGTCTCCAAGCTGATCCTGGGCATAATCAGTAATTCCTATTATTCCAATATTATCTTCTACCTTTAACCATTCATCACTTTTGGTATAATATAAATTTTCTATAACTTTATTAGTCATTTTTTACCTTTCTCCTTTTATTTTATTATTTAGTTAGATTAAACTTGTTAGAATATTAAATTTTCAATAGATTATAAAGCGTAAAGCTAAAAGCGCAAAGTGCAAAACTATAACTCAAAGCTAAAAACTAAGAAAAAAGTTTTAAATTTTAAATTATGGTTTCTCGTTTTTCGCTTTAAATTTTTAGTTTTAACAATTAACTATTTAAATACCACCTCCTTGAGATAACTGTTAAAACAGTCCCACAGTCTTTCCTTCCTCATCAATATCTACCTTGGTAGATGCCGGAACCGAAGGTAATCCTGGCATAGTCATCATGGTCCCTAAAAGAGGATAGAGGAAACCTGCGCCTACTGATGCTCTGACATCTCGGACGGGTATACGGAAATGACGGGGTCTGCCTTTAACTAAAGGCTCATGAGATAAAGAAAGATGAGTCTTAGCCATACAGATAGGGAGTTTATCGAAACCTATCTCGGTAAATAATTTAATCTTCTTTTCGGCCAGGGGGGCATAATCGATTCCTTCTGCCCCGTAGATCTTGGTGGCAATGGTCTCAATCTTTTCTTTGATGGATAGATCTAAGGGATAGAGGTGGTGAAAGTGATTGGCTTCTTTGGTAGCCTCTACTACTGCTTGGGCCAATTCTATGCCTCCTTCTCCTCCCTTGGCCCAGACTTCATGGGTGACCGCAGCCGTGGCTCCGGCTGAAAGGGCCTTCTCTTTGATCAAGCGAATCTCGGCCGGGGTATCGGTGGGAAAGCGATTGATCACCACAATGGGAGGGACACCGTGCAAGAGGACATTTTCTATATGTTTTTCCAAGTTCTCACACCCCTTGGCGACCGAGACCAAATCTTCTTGGGCTAATGTTTCCTGATCCAGGGGTTTACCGGCTATGACCTTTATAGCACCACCGTGCATCTTTAGAGCTCGGACGGTACAGACTATTACTGCAGAATCGACTTTCAGGCCGCTGGTACGGCACTTGATATTACACATCTTCTCAAAACCCATATCCGATCCGAAACCGGATTCGGTGACCACGTAGTCAGCCAATTTACAGGCGATAAGGTCAGCCAAAACCGAATTGTTCCCGTGGGCAATATTGGCAAAGGGACCACAGTGCATCAGACAGGGTCCGTGTTCTAAGGTTTGGATAAGATTGGGTTTTAAGGCATCTTTTAAAAGAACGGTCATGGCCCCGGCTGCTTTCAAATCTTCAGCAGTTACCGGTTTACCATCGGTGGTATAGGCTACGGTCATCCGGCCTAACCTTTCCCGAAGATCAAAGATGTTGGTAGCTAAAGAGAGGATAGCCATTACTTCTGAGGCCACGGTAATATCATAACCGGTCTCCCGGGGGATGCCGTTAGTTTTTCCTCCTAAACCAATGATGATTTTACGCAGTGCTCGGTCAGAGATGTCTACTACCCGATTGATATTGATATTATGGATATCTATGCCTAATTTGTTACCCTTTTGTAAGTGAGTATCTAACATGGCACAGAGTAAGTTATTAGCTGCTCCTACGGCATGGATGTCTCCGGTAAAATGAAGGTTTAGGTCTTCCATAGGAACGACTTGAGAATACCCTCCTCCGGCTGCTCCACCTTTAATCCCGAAGACCGGGCCCATCGAGGGTTCTCGCAGGGTGTTGACTACTTTTTTACCTATTTTAGCCAGACCCTGGCCTAAGCCGATAGAAGTTACGGTCTTACCTTCACCCAGTGGGGTAGGGGTAATAGCAGTTACTACAATGTATTTACCTTGAGGTTTATCTTTTAGTCTCTTTAGGATATCGGGGGAGACCTTGGCTTTGTATTTACCATAAAGTTCTAATTCGTCTTCCCTTATCCCGATTGATGCGGCAATCTCGGTAATCGGTTTTAGTTTCGCTTCTTGAGCTATCTGTAGATCTGATTTCATTGGGTTTCCTCCTGATTTTATTTTTTACTATTTTATTTTAAAATAAAAAAAGACAGAACAGAAATATTTAAAGATTATTTCTGCTCTGTCTTTTTACCTGAGAGATTTTTTCCAGCACGGGAAATTGCCCCTTCGGTGTTTATTAAAAAACTTTCCAGAGTTCTGTCCAGTAAGGGTCCTTTTGCCTGAGAGTTTAAATGTATCATACATCG
>Ga0268279_1001370_pt1 | contig 13642 bp, 17 predicted proteins | sample saktaG_6_FD_190142 | JGI IMG/M metagenome (GOLD analysis project Ga0268279, IMG submission 190142) | Saline water microbial communities from Sakinaw Lake, British Columbia, Canada - sak_2010_1_5_80m | ecosystem: Environmental > Aquatic > Non-marine Saline and Alkaline > Saline ...
GATTTCAAAACGTTGGGCGGTGGTTACTTTGCCGTCTGGCGCGAGTTATGAATCTATTTATAAAGATTTTTAAAAGTCGTGTTGATCGCCGGCAAAACAAGCGTATTCTTGACAAAGGAAAAAATTGATAATAAAATTAACAATAGGACTCTTCAGGATTTTTTCTGGGTATATTGCGAGACCTCAGGTGGGCTCTTGCAAGATACCAAAATATACGAGCCGCCTTGAGGCGGCTTGTTTATTTTTAAAAAGTTTTTAAAGAATCTCTATGTCTTGCCAAAGACAGCAAAAAATAATAATTTAAAATCATGGCCGATTATCCTGATTCAATTTACTCGCCAAGAACGAAAGCCAATCGTTCTGGTGTAGTTTATGATGACACTAAACAAACGGTGATTTTTGCTGAAGATATTGTATATGATGATGATGAAATTGTAGCAATAGAAACTGAGCTTGGTTTAAATCCTAGAGGTTCTTATGCTGATGTCGCCGCTCGCCTTGCAGCTTTAGCTGCTAAACTTCCTTTTGCTAGTTTTCTTGATTTAATTAATTGGCAAGGTCCAGATGCTTTTTCTTCTGCCGCTGACGGAATAGGGGACGCTGGATTCAATTGCCCTGAACTTGTACTAAATAGCGGCTATGTTTTGAATAATAGAACCTATGCTAAGACTCTTGCTTATTATCAAAATCTTGTTGCTGCAGGAAAACTTTTGACCGTTGAATTTCAAATTACTGATTTAACTACTCTTGGTTCGTTTGCCGCTTGGCTTGGTGCTATTAATGATCAGACCGATCCTCCCGGGGACAATGATTATCAGGTCGGATTTATTATTAGGGATAGTGTGGTCTATGGTCATTGTGGTACTGGTGCGGCTTATACTGAAACTACAACCGGAGTTACTTTAAGTCAGGGCGTCCAGCGTACCAGATTAAAACTTATTTTCAATCCAGGCACTGATTGTAAATTCTACGTGGACGATGTTTTGAAATGTACTATTACTACTAATTTACCCGCTGCGTATCCGTTTAGAATTTATACCTGCATTAAAAACCTTTCTGAGGACGTGCAAACTATACGTATTGCCCGGGTTTTAATTGATAAAGCATACTAAAATTTATGTCAATTTCAGTTTGGGGCCTTTTGGAAAAAAGCCAAACAGATCCCGAAAAGATTGAAGAAGCGATTGCCCGGCTGATTGCTGAGCATAATGCTAATGAAGCGGCTCATCTTGGAGCTGGGCAATCTTTACAATCCCACAAAGCAAGTGAAATTATTGATCATATAGTCGCTTCAATTATTGCTGATAAAATTAAAGACGGCGAAGTTATTGTTCCTAAATTGGGATTTGATAGATTTTTTGTTATGCCTGAAATGGAAAGTACTGATGCTTGGAGTAAAGTAAATGAAGGTACTGGTGCCGCTATAATATGTTCGAGCATTGGCTGTTTGAGATTGGCTGGCGGCAATGCTGTTGGCAATAAAACTATTATTTATGCTCAGAGTGTTGAAGAATATGTTGCTGATGATTTAGATCCTTCTCTTTCTGTTAGGTTGAGCGATACCAGCGCGGACGCTCAAGATATTGGTATTGCTATTGGTGCCGCCGATCCTTTTTCTGTTGCCGCTGAAATGATTGGTATAAAGTACATTAAAGCTGACGCTAAAATATACGCTTTCTACATTTATTACGATGTCGATCATTTTGAAGAAGTAAAATACGAAATCGGCAATGCTCAACCTAATAAAAATATTTGGAAAATAGTCGTCGATGATACGGCAAAAACAATAAAATATTATATTGACGAGGTATTAAAACAAACGATTGATTATACTGCTCATCCTCCTTTGATAGAATCTGTTAATCTCTTTAGTATTGGTTCTCGAAATGCTTCCGCCGGGCTCACTTACTTTTTGTACGTTTCCAGTCCAATTTATTATCAAGATTGGTCTTAAAAAAAACATGACACAAGTTGAAACAATTATTGGTAGAGATTTTCCTAAAAAAGTCGTGCCACTTATCAACAGCGCTGTTAGTTCGATTGATGTTATTGTTTTTGATTGGCGTTGGTATCCGCAGGATCCTGGCGCTTCCGTTCAATTATTCAATCAGGCTATTTTGCGAGCTATTAGACGAGGAGTAAAAATTAGAGTTATTGCGAATAATGATGAAATAGTAAATGTTTTAAAAAACGAAGGTTGTGAAACTAAAAGATTGGTTACTAAAAGTTTAGTTCATTGCAAGGTAATGATCATTGACAATAAAATAATGATTACTGGTTCTCATAACTATACTGAGTCCGCTTTTCAAATGAATTTAGAATTATCAGTAATTTTTGATGACCCCTCGGCGATTAACAAGTCCCTTGTTTTTTTTAACAATTTATTTAATTCAAATGCCTGAGGTTATTGGAATCGATAAATTACTTTGCGCAATTCCAAAAAAAAGATTTAGTAAATTTCGGCTTTTTGGCACTTCCCAATCTGGTTTTACTAGATATGGTGAAGAAGATTTATTTTTAATTTTTACTGAGTTTGGAAATACCACTTTAGGCGTTGATAAATTTGCTAACATTCTTTTGCTTTCTGGGATCTACCGAACTGATAACGTAACTGGCAAAACGAGAGTCTACCGTGAGCCTTTTTATATTACTAAAAATCCCCGCTATGCTCCCCAGCAAGCTAATAGGCAAAAATACGCTGATGGCATTACAGCTTGGCAACTTTTGACAGATGAACAGAAGGAGATTTATAATAAAAGAGCGATTGGAAAAAGGATGTTTGGTTATCATCTTTTTCTGAAAGAATATTTGTTATCTAACTAAAAAGTCGGACAAATACTAAAACCTTAACAATAATTACTACAATGGCTAAATGTACAGGACCCTTATACTCTTTGTCTGCTTCCGGTAAAATTGCTGACGCGATGGTATACTTTAATTGGAAAGGTGTCAATGTTGTCCGTGAGTGGTTGAAGCCTGCTAATCCTCAGTCAGCTGGTCAAGGAAATCAAAGAACTATGCTCGGTGGAACCGGTCGCGCCGTCGGCGAGATCTTACCACGTCCTGGGTTTACAACTGTTTCCGCTTTCGCACAGCAATTGATCACACTCAAGTTAATTCCTGGTGGACAGACAAAGCAGTCTTTCTTGGTCAAATATATTCTGGATCATTATTTGACTGACACTACTGCTTTTGTCGCTCAATTGCTTGAGTTTACCACTCACACTTATTCTGCTGTTTTCGGCACTTCCGCTACCGCTCTTGGTCTCGTGGATTTCTCTCTTACTTACGATACCATTGGCGCTTATGATAAAGGCCTTGGTCTTTATCTTATAGCGAAAACTGCTATTGCTTTGAGTTTTGACGGTACCCCTTACCTTTCCGCTATTGGTACTTGGGTTACTGCCGATATTGAAGGAATGGTTGCCGACTTTACGACTGCCTAGATTGTTTGATAAACAAAGCCTCTGTGCAAGCAGAGGCTTTGTTCCTTTTAAAAATTACATAAAAAATTATGTTCGATTATAATAAATTTTATAAAGAAGTTTCCGTTGATTCAAACAGTGATCCTTCCCGTTTTTCAAGGATTGCTTCGTTGTGTCGTGGCAAAGTTTTAGATGTTGGTTGCTGTTTTGGTATTCTTGCTGATTATTTTTTTGGCGACTATACCGGATTGGATTTTTCTGAAGAAGCACTAAAGAAAGCAAAAGCTGTTAGGCGAGAAGACGCTAAATTTTCACTTCGCGATTGCTCCGATCTAACTGATTTTGATTTTTCTAGCTATGATTCTATTGTTATTACTGAATTTCTAGAACATTTTGTAAACGATGAAAAAATTCTTGATCCAATTTTCGCTCACGCCAAGCCCGGTACTCGTCTTATTATAACTTGCCCAAATGGCCCGAGAATCCAGGATCCTTCGCATTTAAGAACGTTGACTATTCCCGAACTTAGAAAAAGATTTTCGCCTCATGGTAGAGTTAAATTTTATAATTGGCCTGGAGCTACTAAGCAAATTTTAATGACTTGCGATTTAGGCGAAAAGAATTATAATCTGCTTTCTCTTGTAATGATTGTTAAAGATGAGGAAAAAGGTTTAGAAAGAGCTGTCTTTTCCTGTTTAGAATTCGTTGACAATATTGTTATTTCAATTGATAGTAAAAGCACTGATAAAACTTTAGAGATTGCTAAACTCTACGCTGATACTTTAAAAAGGCACGTCTTTGAAGATGATTTTTCTAAAATGAGAAATGATGCTCATCAAGGCGTTGGTACAAAATGGATTTTATTTTTAGACGGGCACGAGTTTGTTTCTAAAAGTGAGGATTTAGAAAAATATCTTTCCCTTCCTTTTGACGCTCTTTTAGCTTCTGTTAAATTAGAAAATGATTTTGTTTTTAATAGCCCGAGGATTTATAAAAATGGTCTTCAATTTGAGGGAAAAATTCACGAAAAAGTTTGTGCTGGAAAGGTTCGATATTACCCGGGCTTTCTTGTTGAACATGCCCGCTTGGGAACCCAAGCTCCCGACGCTGTTGCATTTCGCAAAAGACAAAGTGATGATATGATTCCGCGAATTATGGGCGATGAGTTCAAAAAAAATCCAAAAAATATTCGGGCCTCTTTTCATCTCGGCTCATTTTACCAAACAAGGAGAGAGTTTAAAAAAGCCCTCTTTTATTTTTCTAAATTCCTTAAATACTGCAAAAATAATCAAGAGCGTTGGTATATTTTTTTCCAGAGCTGCCTATGTTTTCTCGCTTTGGATCGTCCTTTTCGCGCTTTTAATTCTGCTTGCTCCGCTGAGCTCGAAATGAAGGGTCGTTGGGAAACTTCGAAATTAAAGGGTTTAGTTTTCTTTCATAAAAAGAAATACGCAAAAGCTCTTGAATATTTTGTTGATAGTTTTAGTGTTAATCATGAGGATACCCTATACAAGCCCTGGGGAAAGGATTTTAGCACTACCTGGAATTTAATCGGCGAATGTTTTTTTCATCTTGGAAATTACGAAAAAGCTTTTCATTCTTTTTCTCGCTCTGCCCAAACATGCGAAAATGAAGATGCTAAAAAATTCTTGAATGAAAGAGCAAAACTTATGTATGATATTTTTAGAGATTCTTTAAAACCTTCTTAAAAATACACAAGCCGCCCAAAGGCGGCCAGTGTACATATAAAAGTGGTGAGCTTTTATATAATAATTTTATTATCAATTCTTTTCTTTACCAGGGGCTTGATCAATAAACTCGTCCTTGTCAATTTCTATATGATTTTAGGCAACTGGTGCTGGTGGAACTACTGGTACTTCCTTTTCAACCTCCGCTTTCAATAGAGCAACTGTAAGTTCTAATTGCTTCACTATTTCCAGAGATTCTTCTGACCTTCCTTCTTTTAGAGAGAGAATGTTTGATTCTATTCGTTCGATTACGATTAGAGCGTCTGATTTAGTCATGATTAAAATGTGATTAAATTTTATTAATTTAGGCGATCGACCCGCTATTTAGTGTCGCCAACTTCTTTATATAATATAACAAAGAATAATGCTTTATTAGACTATTTATTCCAGCACTCTTTTGTTGCGTCCCACCAGCTCAAATGACTGTCTTTAAAGGCTTTACAAAAGAATTTTGTTGATTGCACAATATCTTGTGCCGCTTCATCCGAAACCTCAGGATGATATTTATCGTTTATTTGGAAGATACCTCTATCCCGTGAGCCGTTTTTATTAACATTTATTGCTGATGGAATTAGGGAGCTTTCGCACTTCGCCACTCTAACTGCTAAATCCGGATCTACCCCTTCCAATTGAGCTGTTTCTCTGATTATTTGTTCTACTTGCGACATTGTAGCGGTTGAGATTAAATTTTTTTTAGTGATAAAACTCTCAATTACTGACATACCGGCATAGCCAGCTAATGCTGCTGTTACCAAGTTTCCGTCAACTAAATATCCTGCCACTCCGCCGATAAAGCAGGATCCTAAAAATCCTAAGACTATTTTTCCGTCTATAATTTTTGGAAGCTCTAAACTGTTATCTTTGATTAGGTCTTTTACTATTGCGCCGATTGCTCCAGCTAGAAAAAAGAATGCTAATGGATTTGTTGTCATGTTTTAAATTATTCTTTAAAAACTTTTTAAAAATAAACAAGCCGCCTCAAGGCGGCTCGTATATTTTGGTATCTTGCAAGAGCCCACCTGAGGTCTCGCAATATACCCAGAAAAAATCCTGAAGAGTCCTATTGTTAATTTTATTATCAATTCTTTTCTTTGTCAAGAGCTAAAAATAAAGAGGAAAAAAAAGAGAGCTGAAAATTATTGTGAGTACATATTTTTTTCTGTCATTTCACTGTTATTGCATCGAAAAACCGCCCGAAGGCGGTTTAACGATTACAGGGTTCTGAAGAGGGCTATTGCTACCCTCACAGAGAAGTAACAAAAGCTGATAAGTGTGTAAAGAACGTTCTTCATTAATTTCACTCTAACTATAATAATATCCCCTGTTTTCCCCTTTGTCAAGAGTTTGTATAGTATATAAAGGGAATAAAACGCATACCGAAAAAGTATGCACCCCAGAACATTATTGAAAATACGATTATTTTTTTAACCATGGTTTTATTTTTAATCTGTATTTTTTGTATTTCAAAATTTTTTGGATTTTTGATTTCTTCTTTATTTTCCTTGCTCTAAAAGTTATTTTAAAAACTTATTTCTTTAGTAAGTATTTAGTACTAACTTAATTTTAGTTAAGTTTAGATGGTGTAGCTAATGTGTCTGTAAACTATTTGATTTTACCCTTATCTTTGCGGTTTTTGGTCTTAAAAGCTTTAAGTAACTTGTAGGCAATGTGTCTGTATCTTGTAGCTAATGTGTCTGTAAATCTCTTAATTTTGTAGCTAAGGTGTCTGTATCTTGTTGCTCTTGTGTCTGTAAAACTTTGTTTTCGCCTGTCTATTAAGCCAGCCTTTTCTTTTAATTGGCCCAGCCTAATCAAGTGCTTAATCAACATCTATACATTTGTCTAATCAAGTGAGTAGGTAAGCTTAATCAAATGTATAGCCCAGCCTTGTCATTGGTTTTATTTCTGCATAATCAAGGTTAATCATCTGCCTAATCATCTGCCCAATCAATTGCATAAGCTGAGGGTATCCTGTGCTTAATCAAAAACTCTTTTTTGTATCCTCTTGCTATTTTAGTATTTCTTCTATATCTTCCAGGTGTTTTTTAGTTCTTTTATTATGTTTTAACTCGTCTTTTAGGGTTTTGGTTAAGAACCTAACGGCGTTAGGGTAGGTTGCTTGTGCTTCTTGCCTAAATAATTCATTAAGAAGATCAAATCCTAAATATCTTAAACAGTCCTTTAAAAATTTTTCGGTGCCTTGTCTGGTAAGTGTAGTCATTTTATCCCAGCTTATATTTCTATCTGCCCACTCTAAAATCTGGTCTGTAAGTTCGTTGCTATCCTGCGGCCTTGATACTGGCGACTCTTTTTCAGTTTCTTTTTGCCTACAAAAGCTAATAAAAGCCTCCCTAATGTCTTTAATCCCTATTACCTCTAAAAGGTTTTTAAAATCCTTGTATTCAAAATTATCTAAAGCCTTTAAACTACTTAATGGCAAGTGCTTTTCTTTTTCTTTATTAAAGTCATTAAAAAAATAAATGCTCTCTAATTCTTCCGGGTATTTGGTAGTGATATAAACCAGGCATTCTTTTAAAACATTGAAACTCTCTTGTGGCCTGTCAAGATAAAACTTGGCCACTCCCATATCTTTTAAAAGATTGATAACTTTTTTAGGTATTGTGGTTTTGCCTGCTTGCCTTCTATAAACAAGTTGATTATAAAAAAAATGTAAGTAAGGTTTTTCGGTTGTTTTTCTGTCTGCGACCTCTTTTAAATAGTGCGTGTAGTATTGTTTTGCTTCTCCCTTCAAAAGCGGCAAAAGGGAATTAGCATAAAGAGGAGAAAACATAACTTTCCACTCGCTCTTAGAGTTTTTAGGCTCTAATAAGGTGTAAAGGTTTGGCAGTCCGTGCGCTATGTACTTTTTGCCGTCTATTGTTATTTCATTTATTCTATAAGTTGTATAGGCCCCGCTAAATAAATCCCGCTTTAATTCAGCTAAAAATTTGCCCCCTGTTTTTATCTCTTTGTCTGTATATCCTCTCCCTTTAGCGTATTCTTTCAAGGTAAAAGAGGCTTCGGCTCTTTTCTCCTTATTTTTGAATTGCTGTTGTTCTATTAGGGCCAAAAGCAGTTTTATATTTTTGTCTTGGCTAACATAAACTTTCGGGGTCTGGTCTTTTAGCTTTGCTAGATCAGTTAATTTAATAAAATGCTCTACATCTTCGCTTTTCCATACTGCTACCAATCCCAAATTTATTGACTTTTCCTGGCCTATCAATTTTAAATCTCTTATTTCTTTTTCTCCTTTATAGTCCCTCTTGGTTATTTGTTTCTTAAAAAGTCCCTCGGTTATCATTTTAAATCCAATCGGTATTAAAGCCTTTCGTATTTTAGTTTTAATCTTTTCTATTTTTAACTCTGCTTTTTCTACTTCTATTTTCTCAGAACCCTCACCATTGCCTCTAATTTCTGTAATTTTATCTGGTTGGTTTTTGTTTTCTTCACTCATACATCTGCTCTGCTTAAAATATTGTTTATTTGCTCCATGGCTTCTTTTTTATCTTCAGCAGTTATTTCTACTGCCTTGTTTATGTCTTCGACTATGCGGAAAAATTCCTGATTTGTCTCTAAATCTTCTCTAGCCCCGTGCTTTAGAAAAACATCTCCAAACCTCTTTAAGGGTGTTAAAGCTCCCTCAGAATTTATAAATGCTTTTAAAGAATTATCGTGCTTTTTTAGATCTTGTTTTTGTTGGTCGCCTAAAAAATTTATACCTGTCTTCTCATTAACTACATAATCTAATTGATATCTTATTTTTCTGTATTCTTTAAATCTTTTTACCGCGTTTATCAAATACCTTTGTAATTCTCTATTTACCTCGCCATTTTCGTTTAAAAAAGAAGTCAGTTCTTCGCTTAAATACGTGCCTGAGTAGAACTGATCCATATATCTTTTTACTAATTCTTTTCCTTTTTCTTTGTCTCCTTTCGTGAGCTCGTAAATGTTCTGGTATAAAATATCTTTCCCCCGTTCAATTATAAATATCGTTGTCAAAATCTGTTCTAATTTATATTCTGCTAACCAAAAATTAAGATAAGCGGTTTGTATGTCCGAAAGCAGAAAGTTTGCCATAAAGTAAAGGCTATTAAGCTTATTAAGTTCTTCTATCTGGCCCTTCTTTGTAGCGTCTTCAAGTATAGCAATTTCTTCTTTTGGCGTTAAGAGCCTCTCAAGCCCTGAAGTTTCGCTCTGTTTGTTTCTGTCTGCAAAAAGTATTCTGGCCTTGTCTTCTAGGCTCATATCTTTAGCAGGTTCTCCAATGTTAAATATTACAGTCATGGTTTTATAAATTTTATTTAGTTTGAGTGTTTTTTAAATAATCCACTAAAGAAGCCCTCCTTCTTTTTTTTCTTTGGTTTTTCTTTAGCTTCCTTTTTAATTGCCTGCCTCTCGCTTGTGGGTGCGTCTACAGGCTCTTCTTTTGCCTTTTGTGGTTCTTTCTTCGTCTCTGTTTCTATCTCTGCCTCTTGTGGCTTTCTCGGACTTTCAAGCATAAATACCCTGTCCTGTAATCCTTTAAGTATTACGTTTGTTTCGTGATCCCTCTCAATAAGATTATCTATCTTTTTGCCTAAACTTCCTATCTGCCAATCTTTAGTTTTTAACTGCCCGTCTTTTTTATAAAGCTCACCTTTTAAAATATTTATAATTTCGTTTTTAGCACTTAATATCTCTACTATTTCCGGAGCTTTTGTTTGCTCTTTTTCTCTTGTGTCCAAAAACTCTTTCTTTTCTTTAATCTCTTGTGCGGGCTCACTTATATTTAACTCTTTTAATAAGAGATCCTTGTTGATCTTGTAAATAAAATTTTTACCGGCATGCTTTCGCCTAATCATTTGCGTAACCTCTGGGTTGCCTTGCTTAATCAAATGCTTAATCAAACGTCTAATGGTAATGTCTGCCTTGCCTGTTAGCTCGGTAGCTTGTCTAATTGTTATAAAATTATCGCTCATTTTTTGGTTTTAAAATGTTTTGCAATTTCCTTTATTGTTAACCTCTTATCTTTTTGTAGTTCCTTAATTTTCTTTAATCGTCTCAAGCTCTCTTGCTTATTAAAAAGTCTGTAATTGCCCTGGGAAAAAGAAACAGGTTTTAATAAATTCCGCCTAACATAAAAATCAATAGTGGAAATTAAAACGCCACAAGAAAGTTGTGCAGGTATAGACTGCCCTTCATTCATTTGTTCTTCAGTTGAAACTCTGGCTAAAATTATGGCTTTCATAGGTTTTGATAAATTTATACTTCTATTCAATCCCTCTTCTTCATCCATCTTGCTTTAACTTTTTTAAAGTATTCAATCCTGTTTCCTATTTTTCCAATTTCTTTATTATAGAACTCAAAAAGTGTATCGCACATTTGTATCATCCATTTTTTTCTGCTGTTATGTTTATCCAGAGTAATACGATTTGAATTTGCTATTTGTATTTGCCCCCAACCTAAAGCACCCAGCGTTAAACAATCCCAATCTAAAAACTCAATTGGCAGAAAATATACTTTCTCTACTGTAATCTTGGTATCTTTAACTGAGTAAGCAATAGCTAATATCACAAAGTGATTTTTATCATCTTCATAAAAGCGAGAAAGTCGTTGCACTGAAGTAAGATTTGGCATATTGAAATGTGTATCAAGGCGATGCGTTTTTATATCCACAATATAGTAATTTTCATCTTTATCGGTAAATGCTAAGTCAGCCATTGCTCTACGAGCAAATTTAGATGAATAGTCAACAACATCACTACCGAGTATTTCTTTGAACCCTTCTTCTAAAAGATCCTGAATTGCATCACCAACCGCACGAGTGCTGGAAATAGTACGTTCTGAAAGAAAATCAGCTTGGGAGTTAATATACTCTTTTATTTTTTCTTGTATTTCTTTATATCTATTTGTTTGGAATATCTTATTTTTTGTCATATTTTTTTATTAGTGGTAATTGGTTATTTTTCGTATTGTTGTTGTGATTGTTATTCATTCTTTGTTGGTCTGCCAATGAGTTTCTTTTCCAAAATACGCCTTGGGCATAACCTTGAATAGTTTTATTTGTTTCTACTATTTCCAAGCGTTTTTCTGCTAGGCACGCATATTCTTTATCAATTTCAACTCCACCATACTTTCTATTAAGTTTTTTGGCAACTACCGAAGTTGTGCCCACACCGAGAAATGGGTCAAATACGAAATCGTTTTCTTGAGAACTTGCCAAAACAATTTTAGCAACCAACTTTTCAGGTTTTTGAGTTGGGTGATCTGTATTTTCTGGCATTGACCAAAACGGAATTGTAATATCAGACCACAGATTAGATGGATGTGTGAGACGGTAATTACCATTTTCATCTTCCACCCAATCTTTAGGCTTACCCTCTACTCGGTAAGGAGCGATAACTTTTCTTTTTAACTTTACGGCGTTGGGATTGAAATAATATTTGTCAGAAATAGTTCCAAACCAGATATCTTCTGAGCAATTTTTCCAGTTTGATTTTGCGCCTCTTCCTTTTCCACGTTCCCAAGTAATACGATTACGTATTATGAAATGCCTAGCCATTGCTCTATAGACTGCACTTGAGGATACCCAATCACCACAGATATAAATCGAGGCGGTGGGTTTCAGTATTCTAACCAAAGGTGCAAGCCAACTATCAATCCATTTTTCATATGCTCCGTCGGTCATTTTTTTAAACTTATTTCCGTTAAATTCTTTACCAAGATTATATGGTGGGTCAACAAAAAGTAAATCAACAAAATTATCGGGTAATCTATCTAACACTTTAAACAAATCTTGCCAAATTGTTTTGTTTGTAATTGCATTAATATCAATCTTTTTGTTGATTTTTATCAACTTTTTAGCTAGACGAGTTATTTCTTGTTTGTCTAAAGTAATTGTTTGATTACGATTTGCTCTTTGCTTGGTTTGTTTAGAGCTATTTGTCATAATACTTATTTAATTTTTACTTTACTCAAAAACTTACTAAATTCTTCTTTATCAATTCTAATAATAAAAAGTCTTTATTTATTTTGTAAACAGAGTTCTTACCGGCATGCTTTCGCCTAATCATTTGCATAGTCTCTGGGTTATCTTGCTTAATCAAATGCTTAATCAAACGTCTAATGGTAATGTCTGCCTTGCCTGTTAGCTCGGTAGCTTGTCTAATTGTTATAAAGTTATCGCTCATTTTTTGTTTTTAAAATGTTTTGCGATCTCCTTTATCGTCAACCTTTCATTTTTTTGTAGTTCCTTAATTTTCTTTAATCGCTTCAAGCTCTCTCGCTTATTAAAAAGTCTGTAATTGCCCTGGGAAAAAGAAATAGGTTTTAATAAATCCTGCCTAACATAAAAATCAATAGTGGAAATTAAAACGCCGGCCTTTTTGGCCAATTCACTAATTTTTATTAACTTGTTTTTGTTTTTTGTAGTCATATTTTTAAGTAAAATTAAGGTTATTTGTTCAGTAAACGCTCGTTTACCGAACGTTTTCTACCTCAAAATCCCTGTAAATAGGGTTATTTAGTATGTAATAAACGCTGCTTTTAGCTAAATTAAATCTCCTTCCTATGTTTGCGAAACTCTTTTTTCTTTTTCTTAATTTAAACATCTCTTTAACTGTTTCCATTTCTTTTTGGTTTATTCGTAAATCATTTATAGTAGCTTTCTTGCGTTTTCTTTGCCTAAAGCCATAAGGCACTTTTTCAGGACTGCCTAAACGTCTCTTTTGTCTTTTAAGTTCTTGTAAGGCGTCGCTGGTGCGTTCTGCTATTAGGTCCCTTTCCATTTGGGCCATAGCTCCCATAATAGTTAGAAAGAATTTGCCCTGGGCTGTTGTGGTGTCTATGTTCTCGTTTAAGGAATAAAAAGCTATATCATTTTTATTAAAGACGTCCTCTACTAAAAATAGTAGATCCCTGGTCTTTCTATTAAGGCGATCAAGTTTATAAACTACTACGGCGTCTATTTCTTTGTTTTTGGCCATCTTAATAATCCTTTGTATTCCTGCGCGGTTTAAGTCTTTACCGCTTTTACCTTTATCTTTTATAATTTCTACCAGATCTAAATCTTTCAAATCGCTGTAAGTCTTTATTTTGTATTCTTGGTTATCTAAACTCACTCCATTGTCTGCCTGCTCTCGTGTGCTTACTCTAATATATCCTACTGTTCTTTTTTTGTGTTGAGAGGCCATAACTTTAATATGTGTTTTAATTATTAACTATTAAGTATCGCTCTTTACTTCTTTTAGTATAGCAAATCAAAAAAGTTTGTCAAATGTGGATAACTAAAAATTTGACAGATTAAGAAAAGAAAGTGTATTATAAAAATAGTATATAGAGGATCTAAAAATAAAGAATAATAAAAATAAGATAATTAAAGGTCGATATCTAATTCAAATATAATTTAAACAAAAAATTATGAAGATGAAAAAGGGTTTTACTTTATTAGAGCTGCTTATTGTTATAGGTATTTTAGCAATTTTATCAACA
>Ga0268279_1001371_pt1 | contig 13642 bp, 14 predicted proteins | sample saktaG_6_FD_190142 | JGI IMG/M metagenome (GOLD analysis project Ga0268279, IMG submission 190142) | Saline water microbial communities from Sakinaw Lake, British Columbia, Canada - sak_2010_1_5_80m | ecosystem: Environmental > Aquatic > Non-marine Saline and Alkaline > Saline ...
AATGACTTAATCAGGCGCGGTAAGGTTGACATATCCGGTGTGCGTTATGTTGTGCTTGATGAAGCTGATGAAATGCTGCAAATGGGTTTTCAGGATGAATTAAACGCCATACTGGCCCAGACACCCTTAGAAAAAAACACATTTCTGTTTTCGGCAACGATGTCGAAAGAAGTTGCGGCTATAGCCGGCAAGTATATGTCTGATCCTGTTGAGGTTACAATCGGTGAACGCAATGCAGGCGCAGAAAATGTGAGTCATGAATATTACATGGTTCCTGCCAGGGATCGCTATATTGCTTTGAAGAGAATCGTAGACAATTGCCCCAATAATTATTCAATTATTTTTTGCCGTACTCGGCAGGAGACCAATGAAGTAGCCAATAAATTGATTCAGGACGGGTACAACGCCGATGCTTTGCATGGAGATTTGTCCCAGCCCCAGCGCGATCAAGTGATGAAGAAATTCCGCTGCAAGAATCTGCAAATACTTGTGGCAACCGATGTTGCTGCTCGTGGCCTGGATGTTAATGATCTAACCCATGTGATCAATTACAATCTTCCTGACGATCTTGGCAATTATACCCATAGAAGCGGTCGTACCGGCCGGGCTGGGCGTATTGGAACATCGGTTGCTATCGTTCACATGAAGGAACGATTTAAGATCGGGGAAATTGAGAAGAAAATCAAAAAGAAGTTTAAGCAGTGCCGTATTCCTTCAGGTGTGGAGATTTGTAAAAAGCAGCTGGTTCGCCTGGTTGATGTCGTTGCGAAAGTTGAGGTGGACTACGACCAGATTGATCCACTGTATGCAGAAATTTCAGAAAAGCTTGGATCCCTGGATAGCGAAGAGCTTATCAAGAGATTTGTTTCTTTGGAGTTTAATCGGTTCTTGGAATATTACAAAAATGCTCCTGATCTCAATGTAAGTGATGGGGCGAAAGAACGGCAGGGTAAAAAAGAACGGCAGGGTGGGGAGTCTGCTAACAATTCAAACCGCAAGCAGAAGTTTACCCGGTTTTTTCTTAATGTTGGCCGGTGTGACGGGATTATGCCCCAGGGTCTGATTGGAAAGATTAATGGTGCTCCTGGTGTTGGGCGCATTAAAGTCGGAAAGATTGAAATTATGCGGAACACGGCCCTGCTTGAAGCAGATAGCAGATTTACACCCCAAATACTTGACGCTTTTCAGCATGTTAAAATCAATGGCAAAACAGTGTCCATTGAGGTTGCCCGAGGCAATCACGACACAAGTCTGCCCAAACATGGCGGAATACGCCACCGTAAAGGGCGCAAGTTTAAGGCTGCATAGATTGTAGCGTGAAAGCCGGCAATTTTATTTGTGTTGAGGAGTCTGGCAACACATACAGTTGAAGCAAATCGTGGTGCAGCAAAAATTATAAGGAGAGTGATAATGAAAATTTATGTTGGACAACTGCCTCACAATGTAAACGAAAGTGAATTAAAAGAACTCTTCTCAGAGTTTGGTGAGATTGCCAGTGTCAAGTTGATCATGGATCACTATTCAGGAAGACCAAAAGGCTTTGGTTTTATCGACATGCCGAACAATCCAGAAGCAGATGCAGCGATAAAAGCCTTGAATAAAAGCATGCTCAAGGGAAGAGAGATCAAAGTAAACCAGGTGCAGCAAACGCGCCGTGATAAACGTTTGAAGCGTCGTTCTCGATATTAGACTGATTTGCCTGAGAAGACAGGTGATTTTGGATTGCAAAAATTACCAAGGAAAATAAGAGATAAGGTCGATAAGGGATCAAATCTACGTTTAACCCATGAGCAATCTATTTTCTCTTATTTCAATATTTCTTCTGATTTTTTCTCTTTATTCTTAAACTTCTATGCCCCCTTGAATCTTGACTAATTAACAACAAGGGTCAAGCGTAGACTTGACCCCATTCCAGACCCATTCTTCCATTCCATTCCCATCAATGCCTGATTGTACATTTTCACGGGATTTTTACTCGTTCACAATTACTATCCTGAACGGATACGTAATTTCTATGGACGGAGTTGCGCATAACCACTCTTTTTGTTCGCGGGAGAACATTTTTTCTTTCCCGATAAAAAACTCTTGCATTTTATAAAAAGAGGTTTATTAGAGATCTCAGTAGCGATAGATTCCCTGAAGTAGATTCAAGGGGTTTATTGCTGAAAAAAACAAACGAATAGGGTGAACCATGATTGATATCGAATACTTTTTCATTGTAATGAAGATGGCATCTTCGGATTCTGCCGTCTTACTTTGATGATTCTCTGTCTCTATTCGCAACCACTACTACGGCAGAGTGTTTCCTTGCAGAATAGACCTTTTATGTCTCAAGCATATTGATGTATCCCATTATAGGAGGAACAAAACCACATGGAGAACAAATCCGCAGCAATCTCCATCGGCATAAAAGCCGCCCAGCCGCTCGCCGTTGATCTCACCGACGAGCCTCCATCGATATCTGAGATTCTCTCAGAATCACCGTACCACCTCCCCCGGTCTGTCACAAGACTCCCCGATACGAGCCGTATCCCTATAAGCACCCGCTCGAGTGAATTTATGCGCGAATTCTTCCCGAACGCCACAATGGCAGACTGGTCAAACTGGCACTGGCAGATCCGCAACAGCATCAGCACAAAGGAGAGCATCCAGCGGATCATCAAACTCTCTGAAGATGAAACCTATGCAATGACGCATAATACCTGCGGGATGCCGATTCGCATCACCCCCTACTATGCAAGTCTGCTGGACAGGGATGATCCATCCCAGGCCGTTCGGAGATCCGTCGTTCCCGTCATGGGTGAATATCTTGTCAGTCCTTCGGAGGCTGCCGATCCCCTTGGAGAGGAAGACCAGAGCCCAGTGCCGGGTCTGGTACACCGCTACCCTGACCGCGTCCTGTTTCTCACCACCGGATTCTGCTCCACCTACTGCCGGTACTGCACCCGGTCCCGCATGGTGGGCAACAATCATCGGTTCAGGGGAAGCATTGCACAGTGGCAAAAGGCAATTGCATACATCGAGGAAAGCCCTGCAGTGAGAGACGTGCTCATATCGGGTGGAGACCCCCTTACCCTGCCGGACAGCCAGCTGGAATACCTGTTGGGAAGTATAGCACGAATACCGCACGTGGAGATGATCCGCATCGGCACAAAGGTGCCGGCTGTTCTCCCCCAGAGGATCACACCGAAACTTCTGCGGATCCTGAAAAAATACCGTCCCTTGTGGATCAGCATCCATTTTACCCATCCTGACGAGCTGACCCCTGAGACTTCTGCGGCCTGCAACCTCCTGGCTGATGCGGGTATCCCGCTGGGAAGCCAGACAGTGCTCCTCAAGGGGATCAATGATAATGTCCAGATATTAAAACCGTTCTTTCAGGGACTTCTCAGGATACGTGTCCGGCCGTACTATCTGTATCAGTGCGACCCGATCCACGGGTCATCGCATTTTAGGACCTCAGTGGAGACAGGCCTGGAGATGATAGAAGGGCTGCGCGGCCACACGACCGGGTATGCCATACCCCATTATGTCATCGATGCCCCCGGCGGAGGCGGCAAGGTTCCGCTCCTGCCAGACTATTTCCAGGGCCGTGAAAACGGCGATGTGATCCTGAGAAATTACGAGAAGAGAACGTTTCGATACCCCGATCCCAACCAGGCCGGAATCTGAGGGAGTTACCATGAAAATAGGCATCACATACGATCTAAGGGATGACTACCTGAAGCAGGGGTACTCCCTCGAAGAGACCGCTGAATTCGACCGGGAAGATACGATCCAGGCCATTGACGAAGCCCTCGTTACCGGGGAATTTGAAACCGAGCGGATCGGTAACATAAAAGAGCTCACCCGCCGGCTTGCCGCCGGACAGAGGTGGAACCTCGTGTTCAATATTGCAGAGGGCATGATCGGCATCAGCCGTGAGGCCCAGGTGCCTGCCCTGCTCGATGCATACAACATCCCCTACACATTCTCCGACCCGCTCGTGCTTGCCCTGACCCTGGACAAGGGCCTTGCCAAAACCATTGTCCGCCAGGCAGGCATTGCAACCGCTGACTTTGCCATAGTGAAAGAACGTTCAGATATCGGCAAGATCACGTTGCCATACCCGCTCTTTGCAAAGCCTGTAGGAGAAGGGACCGGCAAAGGCATCAGCGATGCATCCAGGATCGAATCGCAACAAGAGCTTGCAGAAGTCTGCTCGCAATTGCTGCAGCAGTTCAGGCAGCCCGTACTCGTTGAAAACTATCTCCCGGGCAGGGAATTCACCGCCGGCATCGTGGGAACAGATGGAGACGCACGGAGTATCGGGGTTATGGAAGTCCTCTTCAAGAAAGACCATCAAGGAGATGCCATCTACTCCTATGCCAACAAGGCCAACTATAAGGAGGTTATCGAGTATAGCATCCCGGAACCAGAGGCCGTGGAGAAATGTGCCCGTCTTGCGCTTAGTTCATGGAAGGCCCTGGGCTGCAGAGACGGCGGACGGATCGATATCCGCATGAACGCTAAGGGCGTTGCCAATTTTATTGAGGTCAATCCCCTTGCAGGCCTCAACCCGGTGCACTCCGACCTGCCGATCATATGCAGGCTCAACGGCATCCCCTACCAGGAGCTCATAGAGAGGATCGTGCGTTCCGCGATGAAAAGGGTAGCGGCGGAAAAGAGATGAACATTGTTGTTGCCCATAACCCTGTAGGTGAACATGCACCCGAGGATGAGCGTGATGTGCTTGTCCAGGCCGTGGAAGTTTCCGGGGCGCTTCGCTCCCTTGGATTTCAGCCTTTCTGTGTGCCGTTCGAACTATCCGGGGATATATTCGCGGAATGCCTGCAGGAGATAAACCCGGCATGTATCTTCAACCTCGTGGAATCGGTTGCCGGCGACGCCCGGCTCATCCATGTTGCGCCCTCCTATTTCGACCACCTCGGCATCCTTTACACGGGGGCGTCCGCCCAGGCCATGTTCCTCACCTCCAACAAGGTCTTGTCTAAACAGCTGATGACCCTGAACTATATCTCAACCCCTGCATGGTTCGTCCCGGGCCATGTCCCGGCCGTCAACCTGACCTTTCCCGACACCTACATCATCAAGGCGTTGTGGGAGGAGGCTTCTGTGGGAATTGACGGCGACTCCGTGATCAGGGCCGGGAACTGGGAAGATCTGGAACGTCTCATACTGCAACGCTCTAAACAGCTCGGATTCGAGTGTTTTGCCGAGCAATATATCGAGGGCAGAGAATTCAATATTTCCCTGCTTGCCGGTGATGGCGGCCCGGATGTACTTCCTGCGGCCGAGATCAGGTTCAATCTTCCCGAGGGCAGCCGTAACATTGTGGATTACCGGGCAAAATGGGAACAGGATTCGGATGAATACCAGGGCACAATGCGTTCCTTCGATTTTCCTGTGCATGACTCCGTACTCATAGAAACCCTCAACTCCATTGCGCTGCAATGCTGGGACAGCTTTGAGTTGACAGGCTACAATCGGGTGGATTTCCGGGTAGATGCCAATGGGAAGCCATTTGTTCTGGAAATTAACGCAAACCCCTGCATATCCCCGGACAGCGGCTTCGTGGCTGCAGCGCAAAGGGCCGGACTCACGTATCCCATGATTATCGAGCGCATCCTCCATGAGGTTATTCCCGATAAGATTGCCGAAAACAACAGACAGCCTGTGGCTAAGAGCATGTTATGATTCTTCATTACCGCGATCGCCTCGTTGAATCGGACCTTCAGGCAGTCCAGGAGATTGTCGAGTCCACCGGGTTTTTCACCCGGGCTGAGATCGGCGTTGCTCTCGAGCTGGTGCAAGAGCACCTTGCAAAGGGCACTGCCAGCGGATACTCCTTTCTCCTTGCCGAAGACGGCCTGGGCGTTACTCTCGGGTACACCTGTTTCGGCCCCATACCCTGCACACAGGAAAGTTTCGATATGTACTGGATAGCCGTCAGGCCTGACCACCAGGGCTGCGGTATCGGGAAAAGCCTGTTTGAGCAGACAGAACAATCCATAGCAGAACTCGGCGGGTCGAGGATATATATCGAAACATCTTCCCGAGCAACGTATGCACCCACCAGGGAGTTTTATCTGAAGTCGGGCTACCGGAAAGAGGCAGCGCTCAAAGACTTCTATTCCCCGGGGGATGACAAAATCATATTTACCAAGGAACTCACATCCGGGAAATCTTCCCGATAGACTTGATGCGAACACTTACGGACGAGCAGTCGCGACACAGCATAAAAGACTTTATTCCGGATACTTGCTCCTGACCTCGGCATTATATTTTTACCTAACCCTCCCGGAAATTACTCCGCAACGGGGATATTATCAAAAACCCCTGCGCGAAGAAAGACTTGCCTCCATGCTTTGCCGTGGAAGAAAAGGCCTGCTTGACTTATTTGTTGTTTGGCCTTGGGGTCGGATGGAAAGATATTTGTCAAAGTGCCCAACGTAGAAGTCACCAGCCTGAAAAGCCAGAATGAAATTGGCAGATGTAAAGTTTTATACAAAATGATGTTGATGCGAAAAACGCCTCGGCTTTTCCGGTCAGGGACACTGAGTGGTTGGCCATGCACTATTTTTTGGGAAAATACTTCACTCCGGCAATATTTTTAAAATCTGAATCCTGAGTCCAGATTACGGCATCGGATGCCTTCGCTGTTGCAAGAATAATACTGTCTGCCATTGGAATACCGTGTTCCAGACTTAGTCTTGAGGCTGCAATCGCCAGTGGGGCTGTTAGGGCCACAACAGTTCCTCTTTGCATAGCAACGACCGCTTGTAGCGCATCATTCTCATTGGATTCTCGAAGGACTACCCTAAAAACTTCATATATCGTTACCGTTGGGATAACAAGGGAAGCTTCATCATTCAAAGGAGTTAGGAAGTGCTTGGCATTAGGCTCATCCGCGAAGTATGCTAACCAGCCGGAAGAATCGACGATATTCATATCCTATCTTCCTCTCTTTCGAATTCCGTATTTATGCCTTTTAGGAACCCGCGAAGTTCGGCAATATCTCGTTCAGGGATAAACTCAATCCGTCCGTTATATTCAAGAACCTGCATCTTTTGACCAGGACGAAGATTCAATGCCTCCCTTACTGTTTTTGGTATAACGACTTGATATTTTGGTGATACGGTTACTGTTTGCATGCCAAAACCTCCATCGATTTTGTTTAGTATTACAATATCATGATCGATATGGTTTTGTCAATTTTATTGATGGTCAACGACAAACTCACCGGCAGCGAGGGCAGCAAGCCCTTACTGTCAGGTGAAGTGCCATGTTGGCCGATTAGTAAATACAGGCATCTAAAATGGAAAGCACTTCTGACAGCAACTCATCACTACCGTGTTCGATACGTTTAGCGCGGCGAGACCGAAAGTCGACAGATTTAACTTGCTCGACCATGATGAAGCCCGTAAGCTTACTGTCTGTTGGAATAGGTATGTGAAAGGGGAAACCGCTCTCTGTATTCGTAATTGGGCACACAATAGCCAAACCTGTGCTTCGGTTGAATAGGTCCTTGCTAATAACAAAAGCTGGGCGCCGCCCTTTCTGTTCATGCCCCGATTGTGGATCAAACGTGATCGCGATGATGTCCCCTTGTCTGGGGATATAGGCAGCCATTTACCAAACCTCCTTACCCCTCGGCTCTCCCCAGTCAACTTCGCTGGTTTTGTAGTTCTCAGGAATACGTGCCACAAGATCCTTAAGCTTGTGCTGCCCACGTCTCCGTTTGGCTGGTGTGACAATCATAATACCGTCTTTTACGCTGATATCCACCTCATCGCCGACACCAAGCTGTGCATCTGCGAGTAGGTTTTTGGCGAGACGAAGCCCCTGACTATTTCCCCACTTTTGAATTTTTGCATGCATGTGACTACCTCCTAATGTATATCCGAAGTATAGCCATTTTGAGATAATTGGTCAAGGAATATTTTCAGGCCAACGAAAAGGTCACCAGCCGGAAAAGCCAAGGTAAAATTTGCAAATGAAATGTTTTACGCAATATTACGTTAATCATAAAACGGGTTTAATTCCCCGCAGCTTGCTGCGATAAAATCGATGAAATCAATCTCTTGATACCCCGTAGCTTGCTGCGGGGTAGTTCATTGTGAAAAATGCCCTGGCTTTTCCGGTCTGGTGGACTGAATTGTGTACGCCCGGCACGGGCGTGAACTTATGGGGTGAAAGTCCCCTATACGTGAACCCTGCTAATGTGGTGGACATATTAGCAAAAGTATTAGCCGAAGGCAAGGGCGTTTCCGTGAGGAAGGGTCTGAAGGAAGCCGGAGTGCAAAGCTATGAGCCGACGGACAGAAATAGCATACAAGGCCAAGTCTCCGGGTAAGTTAGCACAACATAACGAAGCCCAGGGTTCAGGAGATATGGTAAATGCTACGGTTGTGTAGCGAAAGTTCACGTTCTTATACCCCTCAAGGAGGTACTGAAAAGAGTCCGGGGAGATCTGCTCGACATGCAGCTCGCAGGAGTCTTCATGCCATCCGGTGAAAGTGCCGGTTGGGGCGACCGGCTGACCAAGTCCCGGCGTTTTAAGGTAAGCTTCCACCTTGAAACGAGCGAAACAAGGAAGCAGGCAGGATGGGAACGTAAGATACGTGAAGAGCCGCGCCTTGTGGGGCAACTCACAGGGTGATTGAGCAGAAGTCAGCAGAGGCCATATTAGCCAAACGCCAAGGGTAATGCCCGGGACATGGTGAAGGGCCGAACCTTTGAGAGCAGGGAGGAGCCAGTCATACTCGAAAAAGCGATGAACCCGTCAGGGGGAGCTATTATTATCGGCGTATTGATCGTAGCCAGCCCTGGGATGCAATCAGGATTCTGATCGTATTCTAAAACTCTCAGGGAACCGCCCAGTGCGCGCCCACAGGAAGTGCCCTTGGGGTAGACCCGCATGCGGGGTGTTGGTGTGCCATGGAAGCTGCACACGAGATGGAGGTTTGGCCCTCCGAGGTCGTCTTGCAGGAGAAGGCCTCAAACCGCCGTAAGCTGCGCCGGTTAAGAGCCGGGGTGGTGAGCATTACGGAAAAGGCTCGGCAATGATCGAGTCAGGTGTGGAATAGGAAGGCGAGCGCAAGCGAATCACTGAAGACGTGTCGTAAGCATGTACGTTGACATCAAAAGCGGGGTTGCAACACTGCCCCGTGATAAGTTCAGGGGAAACCTGTTTACTGCCTGAATGGTGTTCGGCATAAAGGTGGCGCGATCTTATTCTGGGCTCGTGGGTGGAACATGGGAACCTGTCGTTCCGATGCTAAGGGAGGAATCCAAGTGGAAGCCCCACAAGGATTAGAGTACCGATGCGGAGCACAGGGACGGAGCAACTCGTAGTAGTGAAGAAGGTCCTGTAATGGGGCTGGAGCGAAGGGGTTGCGTCGTTCAGCTTTAACTGAAAGAACAACCCGAAAGGGGAGGCTTCTATTGGGAAAAGCAAAGTCGTTTAACATTACAAAACGTCAGGTTTGGGAAGCGTACAAGAAGGTAAAGGCCAACCGTGGTGCTGCTGGAGTTGATGGGCAGTCGATTGCAGAGTTTGAAGGGGATGTTACAAATAATCTCTACAAGATATGGAATCGTTTGTCGTCTGGCAGTTACTTCCCGCCGCCGGTTAAGCGGGTAGAGATACCCAAGGGAGATGGTCGAATGAGACCGCTCGGAATTCCAACCGTGGCGGATCGTATCGCCCAGACGGTTGTGAAGGATTATCTCGAACCGTTTTTGGAGCCATACTTCCATGTGGACTCGTATGGCTATCGGCCGAACAAGTCTGCTTTGGATGCGGTGGGAAGGGCACGGAAAAGGTGCTGGCGCTACAATTGGGTGCTGGATCTCGATATCAAGGGGTTCTTTGACAATATCAGTCACGAACTCTTGATGCGAGCACTGCGAAAGCACACCGATTGTCGATGGGTACTTCTGTATGCCGAGCGTTGGCTTAAAGCACCGGTAGCAATGCCGGATGGATCACTCTTTTATCCTGAGAAGGGAACTCCTCAGGGTGGAGTGGTCAGTCCCCTGCTGGCAAATTTGTTTTTGCACTACGCTTTTGATTATTGGATGCAGCGGAATTATCCGCACATCCCGTTCGAGCGTTACGCCGATGATGTCGTCTGCCACTGTCGGAGGGAGTCGGAGGCCAGAAGGCTAAAGGCTCATCTGAAACAAAGGCTTGGCAAGTGCGGGCTGGAGCTTCATCTTGAAAAGACGAAAATTGTCTACTGTAAGGATGAAGACCGCAAGGGAGACTATCCTGTCATAAAGTTTGATTTTCTGGGATATACTTTTCGTCCCCGTCTATCAAGAAACCGCAGGGGAAAATTCTTTGTGAACTTTAGTCCGGCCATCAGCAACAAGGCTGCAAAAGCAATCCGGCAGGAAGTGCGTAGTTGGCGCTGGCAGCTGCGGCCGGGTGAAACACTCGATGATCTGGCCCGGGAATGCAATCCGAAAATCCGGGGGTGGATTAATTACTACGGGAGGTTTTACCCATCCGCATTTTACCAGGTGTTAGAGCATATAGACTGGCGGCTGGTTCGTTGGGCAACCTGTAAGTATAAAAAGCTCAGGGGGCATCAACGAAGAGCATCACGTTGGTTGAAATATAGAGCCCAACGACAACCCAACCTGTTTGCCCATTGGTGTGTTTTGTATGGAAAGGCTGAACGATAGGAGCCGGATGAATCGAGAGGTTCACGTCCGGTTCTGGGAGAGCCTGAGGGGGAGGTTCCCTTGGGCTACTCAACTGGGGGCTGGGGGAGGAAAACCCCCGGCTACCCGATTATGTTTCTCTTATCAATTTCGATAGCTCGATCACTGGTTTCGGAAAATCAGGCCATCTGTTCTCCCAACACACGACAAAGTCGAGCTCCTCAAATTTGTGGTTCCAACTTCCTTTTGAAAGGAGGTACTTCAGTTCCACCTGGATCTCTCGATTCTCGTGATGGTCAAAACACGTTGCGTCAATACCGTTTGTGCTCAGGTCGAGAATTTCCCACGGAAGAATGCCTTGGGCGCAGAGAATCGAGAAGAGAGCGAGAACGCCCTGTTCCTCCTGTGGAGCATAAGGAAAGCCTGTGAGTCCTGTTCTTTCCCATTTGGATCGGGTTGTGTTCAGGGGAATGGGCGGAACAGGGCGAGCTTGCTCGCCTTGATCCTGAAGTGCCGACCGGATGAGTTCGACAATCTCTGGGGTGTGTCCGAGTTCGGCTGCGCGTGGCTGAAGTTTGGCCTCACGAAGATCAGGGACGTGACCAAGCTCGATTGCTTTGTCAATGAATTCGGTAAGGGTCGAGTAACGACGCTTGCTGAAATTGAGGCCAAACTTCTTTCTCTCGGAAGCTCTGGGGTATCGCCCCAGAGCGTCGACCGCCTTGGCTAGGTTGGCAAAATACGTTTCGTCTGAAACTGGTTGCTTTGTTTTGGTGCTGAGGCCGGCGCGCTCGCAAAGCTCGGTCCACGTCATGCCGTCATCATATATCTGGTACGCGGAGAACTCTCCGTGCGCTAGATACTCAGAGCGCGCCAGTGATTGGGCGCAAAGGCGGTCAGCCACGCGCTTGATGTCGTCGACTATGGCTTGTATTGATTCTTCATTCATTTCTTAAACACAACGGTTGAACTCACTGGTTTCTGCGGAGCGCAGCGTAGCAGAAATCCAGTGCGGTGATTCGTTATGCATCATTTATGTTCAATAGGTATTCCCAGGCCTTAGAACCACTTTTTTGGACCTAAAATGGCGGTTCTAAGGGCAAAATAAGGCCTTTTTTTGACACATTTATATATTATTTCAATTGGTTGTCTTGGTCCGGCCCCATCCCCCCATCCCCATCCCCGCATCCCCAACGCCCTACTGCTTTCTAACACCATAATAACCTGCGCCGAAAGGTGTCAGGTTATTACGGTGTTGGGTGCCTTTTCTTTCTCGATGCTTCTAATAACAAACCGTTTTCTATTGGTATATATTTGGATGCTGAATTAATTAATGAAGTAGCTGTAAACTGACGAACTCCATATATCTCAACTATCACATTTAGGTCCTTGCGGATTTTATCTACCAATAAATCAAAATCACCATCGCCTGTTGCCAACAAAACCACATCGGTGTCTTTGGCATATTCTATGGCGTCGAGAGTTATACCAACATCCCAATCGCCTTTTGCTGAACCATCAGATCTCTGGATAAATGGTTTAAGTTTAACCTCAAAACCGATCGCTCTAAGAATATTTTGAAACTGTCTTTGCTTCTCATCACCGCGATCTATGGCGTACGCAATTGCCTTTACCACTTCCCTATTTGAAGTGGCTTTCTTCCAAAATTCGTTATAATCGAAATTACAATCATATGCTTCCTTTGTGGTGTAATAAATATTTTGTACATCAACAAGAACAACTATTTTTTCCATAGATTGGCTACCTCATCTTTCACACAACAAGTTATTGTACTGACCGGTATAACTCCAAAATAAAAACCCCTTGACACGCTTTCCTTTGTGGGGGGAGCCCTGGTGTCAAATCTTGAATTGTGAATTACACTCTTCCTTATTCACTATTCAAGATTTGACACCGATTTTCCCCCAACCTTATATCAGCCTGCGTTAAACGGTTTACCCGCAATGTGTTATTGCAAGACCTGACCCTTGACTTCCCCTGTCAGTCGTCTTTTTGAGTTTTTTCTTTAATGACACTTAATTTCGAAATGAAAACTTGAATTTCTTCTGTATCTTTGAAAAACCCAACGAAACATTTTTGTGAACTTGTAAAAAGATAGTGATCTTTGATCTCGTTGGTAAGTAGGTTTGTAATTTCCGTTTCAGAGATCCCCAAATAATTAGAAAGCCTTTCGACATAAAACTGATAGTGCACTACATTTTTCTTTTGGATTGAAGCCATTCTATCCGAATCTGTTTCACCAGGAATTACATGAAAGATAGTTTGGCGGCTACCGTCAATCAAACCAATATAGGCGACAGTGTTTTTGGTTGTAGATCGTAGATCGAATATTTCATTTAACCCTTTGTTTAGAACGTCAAAAAGCTCTTTCACGCCATTCCCTTCAGCTTCCTGTTGAAGCTCTTCATAAGTAGGATTGGGCTTTCTTTTAGATTTTGCTCCCTTGGTAGACGAGATTTCAGCTTGCACGGGATCGATGAGAAATACATTGGCGACAAACTCCATGTCATCTGTGCCTGAAAAATACTGAAATGTTACAGCATTAATTCCGACCCCATAGCTTTCCGACAAATACCGAATTATCCTTTCTGTGCTGCTGTCTATTTCGGAGCCAACTACAATCATTTTATGAGCTTCGTTTATCACTTCTGGAAGATCCTCTCCAAACTTCTCTTTGAATTCCGCTTCCAATGAACCATTTTCAGAAAAATGTTTCGCTGCAATTTGTGTTACTTGGTCATTTGACAGGTCTTTTGCCCAAGAAGCATAGTCTATGATTTGTGCAGTTATTTCTCTTGGTGTTTTACCCCTTTTTAATTCGACAATTACTAAATCTCCCTTTTGATCAATGAAAATAGAGTTTTATCCATAGTCCCTCACAAACAAAAGGGCAGAAGTTTTCCGTTTAGTTGTGGACGTATTTTGATTTTCAGAGTGAGATATTTCG
>Ga0268279_1001372_pt1 | contig 13642 bp, 6 predicted proteins | sample saktaG_6_FD_190142 | JGI IMG/M metagenome (GOLD analysis project Ga0268279, IMG submission 190142) | Saline water microbial communities from Sakinaw Lake, British Columbia, Canada - sak_2010_1_5_80m | ecosystem: Environmental > Aquatic > Non-marine Saline and Alkaline > Saline ...
CCGTTTCCGACGGGATCTTGTTGTACCGAAGGTCGGACTCGAACCGACACGAAGGATTACCTTCGAGGGATTTTAAGTTCTTTGCTCTCCGTCGTGAAATGCAATCCGTATCCCGCGTGTATCCAGTTTCATGTGTTTTAAACTGTTATCTGATTATGTTAATTGGAGCAGCATTATTTTTACAGTGGCTTGTTAATAACTATATGAGTCCGGCTGAACCGATAGGGTTTCTAATGTGCCTGATAAGCGTCTTGCTTGGAATAACAGTGTTAGGTGCTTGGATGTGGGGAAGATCAAAATAAAAAAAAGTAATTTTATATCGGAATAAAAAAAGATAAATTCCTAATGTACGTTGGAGTTAAACCCTAAAATACAAACAAAAAGGGGGAAATTTGATAGTAATTACCGACGACAGTTGTGTCTCCGGGCGAAACGACACGCAGGGCAAATGTTATCTACCTCGCAAAAAAAGAAGGTAGAGAATTTGGGGGGAACATGGATAAGTTGTATGACGTAAGCGCTGATTTGGAAGTGTTGATGATGACGAATTGGAGGGTTTTGTCGGTGATGCTATTATGTGACGGCAGCGCGGCAATGATGGCTTATGCCAAAATGCAGTTTTCAGATATAAGCAATTTAGAACGTTAGAAAGTTGAAGAAGGTTTATTGCGATATTGTAAACTGGACACACTTGCGGTGGTGATGGTTTTTGAATTTATTGAGCATGAAATTGAAAGAGTTAAAGCGTAGACACTGTATTTGATTGTATGTCAGGAAAACCGACTTAGGTAAAGAGTCGGTTTTTTATTATTAATCAATCACATCATTGTCATTAAAAAATTGGATAACATATGTGATGTATACTTCTGGTGTAGGTTAAATATGAGATGCTTCTTTTATTAACTCTGTCATGAAGTTATCCGAATTTGAAGGGAAACAAGATGTGGGATGGTTATCTCAATTTTCGGTTCAATATTTATATCTGAGAGATGTTTTTAACATAAATGTTTTTATTAAGATGTGATTAATTTTTTTTTAATTCGGAGAGTGATCCACTTTACAGTCATGCAGGTGCACAACTATAACGATAAAATTGCGCAAACGTTTACTTTATTTTTATGAATGATATATCAGAAATGGATAACCGCAGAGTATTTTTATATATAGTTGATAATATTAAAATTAATGGTGTGTAAAAATTAAAAATGAATTAATATTAAACCACAAAATAAAAAAATACTTGACAAATATCAAAATATCAGCGATATTAGAACAAACGATTGAGCAATTAGGAAAAGTCAAAAATGTCTTTGTCGAAAAATCGGAAAACAACAATAAAGGTCATTGCCGAACGCGCCGGTGTTTCAGTTTCAACTGTCTCAAGAGTAATATCTGGTCAGGGTAAAAAGAATCGTATCAGTAAAAAGACCGAAGAAGTTGTAACCCGTTTAGCCAAAGAACTCAATTATGAACCGAATATATTGGCTCGATCGCTTCGAATGAAACAAACGTTTACCGTTGGAATGATTGTACCGGATATATCAAATCCGTTTTTTGCATCAATTGCCAGATATGTAGAAATTGAGTCTCGTAAAGCGGGCTATTCCGTCATAATATGTGATAGCCAGGAAGACACCACTCTTGAAAAAGAATCTATAAAAGTTTTAGGGATGAGAAAAGTAGATGGAATGATTATCTGTCCGGTGGGCAGAGAGTCAAAAAATATTGCTGATGTCTCGAAGTCAAACATTCCGGTTGTCATTGTGGACCGGTATTTCCCTACGTTGGATTTATCTTGTGTGGTGTCAGATAATTATAATGGGGCTATGCAGGCAATAAATCACTTTATTGATAAAGGACACCAAAAGATAGCATTCATTCAAGGTATTTGTGATACTTCAGTAAACAAAGAACGATTAAAAGGTTTCATAGATGCTCATGAGAAAAATAGCATTCCCTTCAATGAGTCATTCATTGTTGGTGAGGATTTTGGTGAGCAGAATGGATACATTGGAGCAAAAATTTTATTGAATGGGTCGGAGCGACCCACAGCTATTTTTGGGGGCAGTAATTTAATTTCTCTTGGTGCAATACGTGCCATTTCAGAGGAGCATTTGAAAATTCCGGATGATATCTCGTTGATTGCGTTTGATGATCAGCCCTATTTTGATTTTTTAAGTACACCAGTTACATCGGTACGGCAAAAGAAAGAAGAACTTGGAAAAATATCGATTGCGCTGTTATTAAGTGAATTGAACAAGGAAATTTCACCGGAGAAAAAGAAAATAATAGTACCGACTGAATTAATAGTACGAAAATCCGTAAAGCAATTAAACTAGATATTATTGGAGTAGGGTACTAAATCAATTTTGAATAAGAAAGGAGGCAAAAAAATTAAAACAAGGTACAGTGTTGGTTTTTGCTTTTGTAGAATGCTCAAGAGGCAAGGTTGGCAAAAACGAATCGTAATGTTTAAGAAACAAAACGTATTAACAGAGGAGAAGTGTTGTGGATAAAAAATTAACTTTCAAAACACTTATTGGATTCCTTGTGTTATTACTGGCATGTTCAGTGGGATATGCAACAGGTGATAATACCCCGGATCCATTGGTTAATCTTGGTTGTCTGACAAGTGCAACCTTATCTGGTTCGATGCCAGAAGGTGTTGGGCGGGGGATACCGTCTGATATTCTCTGGGATCCTTCAACAAATGATTTTATGACCCCATCGTCTTGGCATGAGTATGGTTTGGGTTTTGATTCGGCAGCGGGTGGTATAACAAAAGAGAATCCATTTTATTTTCAGGTCGAATGGCCAACCGCTAAGAATATTAATTATATTACTACTCTAACCTGTGCGCATTTTGGCAATCAGCCACAACCAACTACCGGTTGGGCTATTCAAGTTTGGGCGGATAGTGTCAGTAAATTCGTAGATCTTCCAAAAGCTCATAATGGATGGGAAGATGATAGTCTGGGAGGAGCTGGCGGATGGATCGATGGGAGTCCGTTAGTATGGAGAGGATTAGAGCCGATCGTAACTACAAAAGTTAGATTTTGTGCTTTCGCCAATCCTGATAGTTTAGCTGATGCTGATACTACTTTCGCTGATAGTCTTTGGAGTTTTACTTTTTGCGGAAGTAATGGCGATGTCAAATCAACTATGATCCAATATCTTGATTTTTCCGGAGCAGAAGCAGACAACGAAAAGGATGCAATGGTAAACCTGGGACTTATCGGTGAAGCTGTTGTAAGCGCTTCTTTTAAAGCAGGAGAATTAGCTAATACTCGAGGAACACCTTATGAACTTCTATTTGATCCTGTTAAAGGTGATTTTCATTGTGTAGGTACCCCCTGGGGAGAATTTGGACATCCCTGGCAACATGATGCCGGCTACGTAACATACGAAGATCCTTTTTACTGGATGGTTGAGTGGCCTGTACCCAAGAATGTTAACTATTTCACCTGGGGCGGATCATATGAAAATCAGCCCCAAGTTACCACACCATGGGCAGTAGAGTACTGGGATGGTTCTGCATGGGTAGAAGTGGCATCAGGTATAGGCACTGACCGGGATGCCGGTACATATTTATATGACAGTAATGGCAAAATCTATGATTTTATCGGAATAGGAATTGATTCATTGACTAATTCTACGTGGATGTCGGAAACGCCGATACAAACAACAAAACTCCGTCTCGCTGTATGGTCTGATGGAATCGATCCTTTGTTTAGTATGACTATAAGAGGACGTGGTGGCTCATGTATGAATTGGGATGAGAGAGAATGAAGACGCTATTACGAACCAGAGACTGGGCAACAGGTCCTTTTGGGCGCGGATCCAATACCTTCATATTTTCAAGCGCTTCTTGTTCAGTACAGAGATCTTGCTGGTTTAGCTGTTGAACCGGATGAAGCAAAGATTGCGACGAAATTTGCTCTTCGTCAAAATTATCCAAATCCTTTTAATCCAACCACAAAAATTGATTTCTCATTGGAAAAACAGCAACAAGTTCGTTTGTCTGTGTACAATGTTTTAGGTCAGGAAGTAAAAGTTTTGGTTAATGATGTGAGACCGGGCGGTCTTAACACTGTTACTTTTGATGCGAGCTCATTGAGTAGTGGTTTGTATTTTTACAGACTGCAAGTGAATCAAACGGTACTCACTAAAAAGATGTTGTTCTTACAATAGGATTTTTTGTGAGTATTTATTGGAGGTCTCTGGGAGCAGCCAATTACGAATGTATTTGGTAATTTCGATTTAACGGTTGTTTAAGAGACCTCCAATATTGTTCCAGATGATATTCATTTAAATTGTGATTTTTTTCGGTGGGATTCCGTATTTCGATTTACCAGTGATTTAAGAGATCTCGGATATTGTCTCGAATTTTTAGAGTTTTTTTTAACAGTTCATTTTAAAAAAATGTTATCAAATATTATCGGATAATGTTCAAATCAATGAAGGTGATAGGCATGAGCAAGAAGAATGTTTTTACAATATTATCCCTACTCCTACTGTTCATTTTTAGTACCACATTTGCACAAACTACTGGAAAAATATCAGGTAGAGTAATTGACAAAAAAACAGGTGAGCCTTTGATTGGCAGTAATATCATTGTTGAAGGAACACAAATGGGATGTGCTGCGAATTCTAACGGAGATTTTTTTATTATCAATATGCGCCCTGGCGTATATAACATAATTGCAACTATGATTGGATATGGTACTGTCAAGATGGAAAATACCCGTGTTAGTGTGAATTCTACTACAAATCTTAATTTCGAGCTATTACCACAAGCGATTGAAGGAGAAGTAGTAGTTGTAACGGCAAAATTAATGTCTGTTAAGAAGGATCAAACAAGTTCGATCCGTAATGTATCTGCAGATGAAATTGAGATACTTCCTATCGAGAGCATTAGCCAAATTGTTCAGATGCAGCCCGGTATTGTGGGTTCACATTTTAGAGGTGGTCGAAGTAGTGAAAGTAGTTATATGATTGATGGAGTTATGGTAACTGAATCATTTAATCATACCGATGCTATAGTGGAAGTGACTCCCGATGCAGTTGAAGATATTGAAGTAATTACTGGTACATTCAATGCTGAATATGGAAATGCCATGAGCGGTGTTGTAAATGTAGTTACAAAAGAGGGTGGTAATAAAATTAAAGGATCTATCTCAATTAATACGGGAAATTATATCACATCCCATGATAAAATATTTGTAGGTATTGAAAATACAGATTTGAGGATTCAAGATTATACATTTAATTTTTCAGGTCCAGTCATTAAGAATCATATAAACTTTCTAATAGATGGTCGTTACAATAAAAACAGAGGGTATTTAAATGGTATTAATCGTTTTAATGTAGATGATTATAGCGATTTTAGAAGTTATCCAGATGGTCATTGGATCAGTGCTGCAAATGGTGATGGTTCCTATGTTGATATGGATGATAATAAAAAAATATATTTTTTGGGGAAATTAACTGCAAAGCCATTTTCCAGTATAAAAACCTCATTGATTTATACCCTTAACAAAAGTGATTATCAAAATTATAATCATTCATATTTTTATAATCCAAATGGAATTGCTACTGGTCATAATAAATCCTACATGACAGCCTTTCATCTGAATCATATGCTGAGCCAGAAGGCTTTTTATGAGTTAAAACTGTCTTATACTAATTATGAATATGGTAACTATATGTATAAAGATCCACTGGATTCCAGATATGTTCATGATCAGTATAGTAATATAACGGGTCAATATTTTAGTACTGGTGGACAACAAAAAGGTCATAGTATACGTTCTGAAGAGAAGTATGGATTGAAATATGATTTGACCTGGCAAATAAATAACAATCATAGTATTAAAACAGGACTAGACCTGGTAAATATAAAACTGGATCAGCAATGGAGTAATATTAGAAATATATATGAAGGGTCTGATTTAGAAGCAATGTTCACAACTGATTCAGTAACAAATGGACGCATTTATTATAATTATGAACCTGAAGTGCGAGCAGACAGTACAGTGTATTCAGATATTTATACAAAAGAGCCTATTCAATTTGCAGCTTATCTTCAGGACAAAATGGAATTTGAAGATATGGTTGTCAATTTTGGAATTAGATTTGATTACTTTGATCCCAAAACAGTTTATCCTACCGATTGGAGAAATCCGGCAAACCAGGATTATTTTGAAGATCAATCAAGAATAAGTAAATACCCTGATGTCGATCCTACCTATTATGTAAGTCCTCGATTTGGTTTGTCATATAAATTAGGTGAATATGCATTACTTCGTTTCTCCTATGGACATTTTCTACAGATTCCACCGCTCAATTATTTTTATCAAAATCACAGCTTCCGAATTACTGAATTGGGTATGGTTGGAAATCCTCTATTGGAACCTCAAAAAACAATCTCTTATGAAAGTGGATTATGGCTGCAATTATCAGAGAACATGAATTTTGAAGTTGCTGTATTTTATCGGGATATTTACGAATTGTTAAGTTCCAGAATTCTTTATACTTACAGCCAGATACGCTATGGTTTATTTGACAATAAGGATTATGGAAATGTCAGAGGTTTAGAATTTAGATATAATATTCTTGCCGGCGGATTTTCTTTGAATGCCAATTATTCACTTCAATATACCCGCGGAGTCGCCGATAATCCTGAATTCGCTTTTAGCAGAGCCGGGAGTGATATGGATCCTGTGAACAAATTGATACCTCTCGGATGGGATCAGAGACATACACTCAATCTAATAGCAGGATATAATACTGAAAATTATGGCGCCTCAGTCTTGTGTAAATTTAATTCAGGAATGCCATATTCCTGGTCGCCTATTACAGAGAGTCCGTTAAGATTAATTAATTTGTTACCTAATAATGAACGGCGTCCATCAAAATTTAATATTGATTTACAAGCTCATTATAATCTAATGACTCTTGGGGGAGCGAAAGTGAAATTTACTATGTTAATATATAATCTTTTTGACCGCTTAAACGAGAATTGGGTAAATAGTACTACAGGTCGCGCTTATACTGCAATTATTCGTCCTATAGATGAAGCTGCATATCGTAGTAATTTTTCCGAATATAAAGATACAGTTCAAAATCCCGCTATGTATAGCTCGCCCCGGTCAGTAAAAATAGGTCTGGTATTTCAGTTTTAAATATTAATTATAATTCCTGTAGGAGATAAGATATGTTGAAGGATAGAAAAATACTAAAATTAATAAGTTTAACGTCGTTACTTTTTTTTATTTCGTTTCAGATTTTTGCCCAGAGCGGTAAGCCATATGAAGGGCCGGAAGATCCAGCAGGTGACAGAGCTGCAATGCGAATTGGTGTTATGGATGGTAATCAAATGCTCATGAATTTTACCAATAATACTCAAATTGCACATAAATATATGCTAGATGGATCAAAATGGCCGAAGGATTCTGAAAAAGCTCTGCAAATATTTGATTTTTTGGCAGTACTTGTTGGTGCCCAAGTTTTTCTGGAGCAAGACACAATACCTGTAACAGATGAATCAGAGATAGAATCAAGAACAGACTTGGATACACTATATTATGTAGAAACTATATGGAATTATCATGATATGCTGGATCAGAATCCGGCAGGTGATCTTGTATGGGGGCTTCATCCGGTACCAGGATATTGCAACGAGTTAAGTGAAACTCCTGCTGTAAGCGACAATCCTTTTTCCTGGCCGCCAGTCGGCTGGCCTTCACGCGGGTTTGAAAAAAAATGGCCTGGTGAATGGAACGGACGATTTGGTCGCGGTGTACAATATGCGCAAAAGGAATGTTATTTTGTGGCAAATGATGCCCAGGATCAGGAATATTTACAACCAAATAGAAGGGTAAAGTATTATCCCAGACCCGGTGTAAAAATTGGTGACCTGAATCCTAATGTTACAGTTCAGAAGGGAATGCCCTGGGGAGGTCTCGGTGTACGTATTGAGGTGCGCGGATATCAATGGCAAAATCCACAAACCAAGGATGTGATTTTTTGGGAATATAATATTAGTAATGTTTCAGACTATGATTTACCGCGTACAACATTTGGTTTTTGGGTCGATATGGGAGTAGGAAATGCTTTCAATTTCGGCGATGATGCCGATGATTTGGGTTCTTTTGTTGAAGAATCTGATATGGCCTATATTTGGGATGCAAATAATGTAGGCGCTGGTGGATATATTCCCGGCATAAGTGGTATTGCCTTTTTGGAAAGCCCGGGTATTTCCTTTGATGGAATTGATAATGATGATGATGGTTTGACTGATGAAAGACGAGATAATGAAGCAATGTATAAAGTCGGTCCCTATGATGGTATTACAGATTTGGACAAATTTTTAACTTATTATGGAATGAAAGAAGAACAACTTAAGGAACACTGGGATGCTGATGAAGATCAGGATTGGAGAGATGGAAATGATGCAAATGGAAATGGTATTTATGATGGTACTGAAGATGCCGGTGATGATGTTGGATTAGACGGTGTTGGACCTTATGATCTGAATTATGAGGGACCTGATAAAGATGGAACAGAATGTAACCATAAACCTGACTTGTTGGTAGGTGTTGGGGCAGAACCAAATTTTGGTTTGACAGATATTACAGAAACTGATATGCTTGGGCTGACTAGTTTTCATTTTATACCATGGCCGTTCAACAATCCGCCGGCTCCAAAATTTGATAAGGAACTTTATAACTTATTTGCTGCTCATCAGGAATTAGTACCTTTTGAAGGTAGACCCGGAGATTATGCGCCTGTGTTTGGTTCTGGTTCATTTGTATTGGAAAAAGGTACTACAGAACGTGTTTCTTGTGCAATGATGGGATCATACGAAAATGTAGCTAATCTAAATGCTGGAGGTTTACCTTATTCACTAGTTGAAAAGAAAAGGATTGTTCAGCTGATTTATGAAAGCGATTATCGTTTTGCGAAAGCTCCGGAAGTACCCACACTGAAAGCAACCGGAGCTGATGGCAAAGTTGTATTGACCTGGGACAGAAGGGCTGAACTGTATACTGCAGAACCTCTTCTTGCGGGTGAAAATGATTTTGAAGGTTATAAATTATATAAGTCAACTGATCGGTCATTTTCTGATGCCCAGAGGGTGTATGATGGTTTTGGAAATCCATCAGGAAAAGTACCTGTGTTCCAATGTGATTTAAACAATGAATATTATGGCTTTACAAATTTTGGATTAATTCAAGGTGAATCATTTTTTCTGGGAAATAATACAGGTATTCAGCACTATTATATTGATGAAGATGTTCAGAATGGAAGAACATACTACTATTATCTTGTAGCCTATGACCGTGGTATTTCAGGGATTGATGCCAATATCGCTCCTGCTGAAAATGTAGCATCCATCCTGGTTGATGACGAGGAAAATATTATAAGATTAAGTAAGAATGTGCAGGTTGTAACACCTCATCAAGTTCCAAATAATTATACAAGCCCTAGTCTGGAAATTACACATCCCTATGGCGACATAAAAGGTAATGGAACTGTGGATATCAGTGTATTCAATGATTTGAGTTTAAAACCTGGTAATGAATATAAACTGAGCTTTCTGGTAGATACAGTACAGATTTTTGCAGCTTTCCCTGATATCAGTATAAGATGCAAAAATGTTGGTCTTAGAGTAACCGACGAAACAACAGGGGAATTGATTTTCGAAGAATCAGAAAATAATTTTTCAGGTGATAATATGCTATACGATATGCAGGATTGTTACTATTATTTGAATCCGAATATTATATCAGACCCGTTTGACGGTATAATAGTTTCTGTTGTTAATCCAGGAGCATCTGATCCTGAATTTGACTCTTTAATGTGTGGTTGGGTTGGTGATTGTACTGCGCCAATTCGAATTAACGTAAAAGAGAATGCATATAAATTGTTTCCATGGCAATATGACATTGTATTTGGGGATGATATTGACTCCAGAACTTATGCTACAAAAATATCAATATCGAGAGCAGAAGGAATTGTAGGATTTAATAAGAATCTACTTTTACCTGATGTACCGCTAAATTTTTATGTAGAAAACAAACAGTTTGCAAATACAGATACAACAAAGCTTGATTTCATTGCCTATGATGCAAATGGGAATGGTCAATTTGATCTTCTTTACGATGATGTTATTGTTGGGTACTCAAAGATAGTTAATGAAGAAATGAAATGGATCATTAATATATTTAATTTTAATTTCAGAAATGCTGCTTCTGAATCAGAATTACCGGCAACAGGAGATGTTTATCGTGTAGATGGGAAACGTCCTTTTCTGGCAACAGATGAGTTTCTCATCACAGTTCTTGAACCGGATGATGAATTGGAAAATGAGGCTGAAGATTTGGATGAAATTAAAGTGGTTCCAAATCCATATATAGTGACTAATACTATGGAGCCAGCTCTTCGAAATATATTTTTGAACCAGAGAAGAAGAATTATGTTTACCCATATACCGGCAAAGTGTAATATTAAAATATTTACGATCAGTGGTTACTTGGTTGATGAAATCAAAGTGGATAATGAACCGAGTAATGGAATAGTTCATTGGGATTTACTTACCAAAGATAATTTGGAAATAGCTCCTGGTATTTATATTTATTATTTAGAATCAAAAGTAACCGGGAAAGTGAAAACCGGTAAATTTTCAGTAATTAAATAATAATAAAGGGGTAATAAACATGATCTCTATATTTGTAAAAGGAGTAAAATTTATGAAATACCGCAAACTCATATTTTTCGCATTGACTGCACTTCTGATATTTACTACTCTATTATCTGCTCAAAATTCACCAAACCGAGTAGGAACCACTGTTTCAAATTTTTTAGAACTAGGGTATGATCCAAAAGGTATTGCAATGGGGGAAGCCTGTGTTAGTACGGTGGATGATTTATCTTCTATTTATTGGAATCCGGCTGGACTAGCATTTATGAAAAAAAACGAGATGTTTTTTGCCTATCAACCCTGGTTGGTCGGGACACAAACATATTTCGCTTCAGCTGGATATATTGCTCAAAGAATTGGAACCTTCGCTGCCAGTATCATGGGAATCAATTATGGTGAAATGGAAGTAACAACCATGGAATTGCAGGAAGGTACAGGGGAAAAATATGCTCCCGCTGATCTTGCGGTCAATTTTTCCTATGGACGACGTCTGACCTCCTGGTTTGGATTTGGTGCTACAGCAAAATATGTTCATTCTTCGATTTTTCATTCAAGCGCCAATGCAATTGCAGCAGATTTTGGTGTTATCATTAATACCGGATTTTTTTCACCAACAGATGAAAAAGATGGAATGAGAATCGGTATGTGTTTATCAAATTATGGAACACGCATGAGATACGGTGGACTTGACATGCTAAGATCTGTAGATATTTCTCCTGATGAGGCTGGGAATTATAAAGATATTCAGGTAGAATATAAAACTGATTCATGGGAGTTGCCATTAATTTTTCGCGTTGGTATTTCAGTTAATCCAATTGTAACGACAGTTCATCGATTAGCTCTAGTTGCGGATGCACTTCATGCTAATAACAATAATGAATCGGTAAATATTGGTGCAAAATATACTCTCAATATTCCAGGAATTGCAAAACTGTTTCTCCGTGGGGGTTATCGAAGTATATTTTTAGAAAATTCAGAATTTGGTCCGACTTTCGGTGGTGGTGTTTTATTTCAATCTATGCACGGTAATGCAGTACAGGTTGATTATGCCTATCGAAATATTGGAATTTTAGGTAATACCAATGTTATAGGTGTAAGCATTTTATTTTAATATATGTAGAGTGTTATGGAATTAAATCGTGCAGGTGTCTATTACAGATCAAATATGACCGGGATTTCATTCCATGGTATTACCGTATTATTATTTCTATCCGTTTTTATCCAAATTAGTTACATATATGCAACTGAAAAAGTGATTTTCGATACTGATATCGGACCGGATTGGGATGATGTTGGGGCAACAGCCACATTACATGCTTTGGCAAATTTGGGGGAAGCAGAAATACTGGCCATGATGGTATCCAGCGGTGGCCATTCCGCGACATGGGGGCCTTCTTGCCTCGATGCCTTCAATACCTACTATGGCAGATCGGATATTCCAATTGGTGTGGCCACCGATGGTCCCAGTTTCGGTTCCAGCTATAATCAACAGATTGCAGAAGAATTCGAACAGGATTTGGGAACCGATAACGCCTGGAACTCTGTCGAGTTGTATCGCAAAGTCCTGTCGGAGCAGCCCGATTCCAGTGTAGTCATTATCACAGTAGGATTTATGACCAACCTGGCCGCGTTATTGAAATCGGAACCGGATGACTATAGCGCTTTGAATGGGTTGGAACTGGTCAATAAAAAGGTGAAGCGCTGGGTCTGCATGGGCGGTGGTTTTCCCAGTACGGGCGGTGAATTCAATTTTAATCGGGATGCTGCCGCAACGAAATATGCTGTGGAGAACTGGCCGAAACCGATTCTGTTCAGTGGTTTTGAGATCGGATCTCCGATTCACACTGGTGCAAAGCTGGCGCTTACATCGGAGTCCAATCCCATCCGCAGAGCTTATGAACTGGCCGGCGGTTATGTTGGCTCTACACGGTCTAGCTGGGATCAGACGGCAGTATTAGCTGCGATCCGTAATCCCTTGCTGTACTGGGATTTGATAACAACTGGTTATTGCGAGGTTGGAGATAACGGTTCTAATATATGGCATGATTCCCCAGATAAAGATCACAGTTACCTGGTTAAAAAACTGACCAATGCGGAAATGGTGGAGATTATTGACAATCTGATGGCCAATTTACAGGGATTACCCGAGGTCCATATTACCTCACCTGTGGACGGTGCTTCCTTTGAGGGTGGGGCTGATATTTCGATCGAAGCAGCAGCACTGGATACAAATGGTCAAATCGTTATGGTGGAATTTTTTGCCCGGTCAACAAAAATCGGGGAAGATGCTACTCCTCCTTTTGGAATGATATGGACTGATGTTGCAAAGGGAGGATATTATTTAAGTGCCCGAGTAACTGATAATGAGGATCACCAGATTCTATCCGACCAAGTCAAGATATTTGTGGGTGAAGTTGATAAAGCGCTTGTGGGGCACTGGCTGTTTGAAAACAGTGCTGCGGATTCATCGGATCATGGGAATAACGGTACAATTTCTGGCCAACCTCAATTTATTGATGGAAGACAGACTGGTAAGGCCATCAAGTTCGATAGTGACGGGGAATTTATAAAGGTTGCCGCGAGTCCTGATTTCTCGATCACCAGTTTTACACTCGCCGCCTGGATCAAAATTCCCTCGCCGATTCCCAGTGGGTGGAGAACTATCATCGAACACAATCGCTGGGGCAAAAACTGGTTTGGGCTCTGGAAGAGCGCCAATGGGAATCGGTTTCATTTTCGCTGGACGGATACAGGAACGGCTACCTCCGATTTCAACACTGAAATTTCACCGGATAGCTGGTACCATGTGGCCGCAACCTATGACGCCGATGAACAGACGGCCAGACTATATCTGAACGGGAGATTGGACAAAACAATTGAAAATGCGGATCAGCCCGCAGCGGAACTTGCGGAACTTAGAATCGGCATCAATGGGGA
>Ga0268279_1001374_pt1 | contig 13631 bp, 12 predicted proteins | sample saktaG_6_FD_190142 | JGI IMG/M metagenome (GOLD analysis project Ga0268279, IMG submission 190142) | Saline water microbial communities from Sakinaw Lake, British Columbia, Canada - sak_2010_1_5_80m | ecosystem: Environmental > Aquatic > Non-marine Saline and Alkaline > Saline ...
ATTAACATCGACATCCACTTTCACAACAGCATTTTTCGTCTGCCTGGTTCTACCGGTCAGCTTCGGCACAACCATAGCCGCCAATACACCTATTATTACGACTACAAGCATAATTTCAATAAGTGTAAACCCTTTCTTCCCGCATCGTTTCTTTGTGTTAAATATCATTTTCGCCCCTTTCATTTTTTCTTTTACTTTTTGCCGAAATACATAAAATATAGATCAAAATCCGCTCCCATTAAATTCTTATCTCTGTCCTTCACTTTAAAATCCATCTTAACTACTCTGAGAGGATACGCGCAATTTTCCAGCTTATATAGAAATTTAACAATATTCTCCGTGGAGCCTACGGTTGAAAGCGTCAGTTTTTTTATGTTATACATATCCTTATCTTTTGTTTCTGTCGCTTCGGGCTTCATCTTATCCAAGTTAACACCGCTCTCATTAGCCATTTCTTCTATTTTTTTCATAATAGACGGCAAACTCGTCTCTCCCGATTCGCTTGCTTCAATATATGGTTTTATCTTTTCAAAAGCTTCATCAATATATTCTTTTTGCGAATCCATATACCGCGCTCTCTGCAGTTTTTCCTGTTCGGCATTTATCTGAATTGTCAGGCTATCCAATTTGTCAAAAAAAGGCGAAAGCATAAAATGCTCAATGATAAAAAGGAACAGCACGATCCCCGCGGCGCTTATTAAAATCCGTTCCCTTTTACCCAATTTATTAAAGTTTATCTTCATAACATACAGCCTTGCCGAATTCGTTTACAACTTAAACCGCGTCCGCGCACGTTTAAACTCTTTCATTTGCCCGCCGCCATTCGCTCTGGATCGGCAGTGATCTTTAGAAGCGTAAAGCAGATTATTGGAGCCGGCAACTGACATTAAATTCGTTAAAATCGCCGGTTTCTTTAGACGCTTTCCGTGAATATCTAAGCTCCGCTTCTCCAAAAATTTTCGCGCTATTAAGATTTCTTACAAATTTAAACACTTCCCCCATATCCGTGCCTCTTCCAACCATAGCCAGTTCTTTCTTTTTGTTATAAGTCAATCTATCGATGGTAATATTCACCGGCGTGAGCTTCGCCAATTCGTAATAGTAGTAAAGAAAAGAATCTTTATATCTTGTAAAATTCTGTACTGTTTTTATTTTAGATAACTTCTGAGTCGGATTTTTGTTTATTTGCTGCAGCTTTTTTGTTTCCGCTCCAAGCTTATTCAGATACGCCTCTTTACTGTATATGTTCCCCATAAAAAACATCAGGCTGATCACAAGAAAATAAATGATTATACCGCCTGTCACAAACAAATTTTTTGTCATCTGCCGAGCGTCACGCCTTAATTTGGCTTCCGGCAATACAAAATTAAATTTGGGTGTTAAAGGATCCGTGGCAATACCTAAGAGCGGGGTCATAGAACTTTTGGTCAATATCCCGTCAATATTCTTTATATCCTTGAGCGCCCTTATAACATCGGCGAGGTTAATCGTTTCAACTTTTATTCCAAGTAAACTTCCAACGCTATTTTCCAACTCCGTATCAAACCTTTTTACGCCTGTTAAGTACAATTTTTCAATATCTTCCACTTTCCCTACGCGGGAAACAATTAGAGCCTGTCGAAGTTCTCCTGTGAATTTTGATATATTCGCGTTATCCTTTAAAGATTCATTATCCGCCGCGATACTTCTTGAAAACAATATTTGACTGCCTTTAAAAACAAAAAAATCCGTAAAATCATCACCAACATCAATACAGGCTTTTAACCTCGCGTCTCCGTGCCTCGCGAAGCGCCCTTTAAGAAGAAACGCCATTACACCAAAAGTGCTCAATACAATATTATCCGGATATAATCCTATTTTCTCAAACACCGAAAATTGCCGAATGAGCGTCTGGCGATGTATTATCCCCAAAATAACATTTGAAAATCCGGCCGCGTCTTTTTCAACCAGTTCATAATTATGTACGATTTCCTCCCGCGCGTACGGAACTTCCTGAGTAAGATGCAGACTGATAATATCGTCTAATTCTTTCTTGTCTTTAGCGGGAAATTTTAAATTCCGCAGAGTGGTCTGATTTCGAGGAACGCTTAATATTAGAGGTTTATATTTTTTATAAAGTTTTTCATCGACAATAGAAGAAATAATTTTCTCCAATTCTTCCGGAGCTTTTGATTTAAGCGACCTGTTCGCGACACCGGCAATCTGCACTTCCTTTAGAATGCTTGTGCCCCATATGGCTTTTACAAAATTTTTTCCTATTTCGAAAACAATCATAATTCAAGTTCCAGTGTTCAGGGTTCAGGGTCCAGTGTTCAGGGTTCAGGGTTCAGGGTTCAGGGTTCAGGGTTCAGGGTTCAGGGTCCAGGGTTCAGGGTTTCCGCCAAAGGCGGACCCGCCTCCGGCGGGAAACCTGCAACCTGTAACTTGTACCTTGCAACTTGTAAGTTACTGCACAAACAAACTCATTTCAAAAATAGGCAGAAGAACCGCGATCACTATAAATCCAAGTATCCCTCCCACAATTAGAATTGCCAGCGGTTCTATAAGCGATGTCACAACTTTTGTCGCGGTTTCAACATCTTCCGCGTATCCTTTCGAAATTTCCGTCAAGATCTCATCTAATCTCCCGCTGGCTTCACCCACAGCCACCATTCTGACAAACATATCCGGCAAAAATTTGCAATTCGTTCTTAAACTTTCTTCAAGTCCCGCGCCCTCAACAATCTGCTGACACGCCCTTTTCAATTCACCCTGCGCGGCGGAATCGCTAATAAGCGGAATGGATATCCTAATTGAATCCAAAAGAGATACTCCGCTTGAAAGAAGTATGGAAAGCCCTCCGGCAAAACGGCACAACGATTGGTTATAAATGATATCTTTTACGACCGGAAGTCTTTTTTTTATCTCTTCGACCCCTTTTTTCTGCCACGGCATTTTTCTTGTGTAAAAAAGAAATATCACGGTGATAAAAAATACTCCGAACATAATCATCCAATATTTCGAACAAAACCCGGACACATTAAGTAGAATTTTCGTAACAAACGGTAATTTATCACCAAGATCTTCAAAAAGCGAAGTAAGTTTCGGCACAACAAACGTAATGATAAATACGATCGAAGCGAATCCCACAGTTACCATAACCGCGGGATACGCGAGAGATGAAATAACTTTTTGCGATAACTGCCTTTCCCCGTCCATATATCCGGCAATCTGCTCCATCGCGTAATCAAGTTTCCCGCTGGCTTCGCCGGCCTTGATAATACTTACAAAAAGCGGGTTAAAATATTGCGGGAATTCCGCAAGAGAACCCGAAAAAGTATTACCGTCTCTGACAGATTCTATTATGGTTTTTAAAACTTTTTTAAACTCTCTGTTGGTAACTTGATCTTCTAAAAAATACAGACTCCGGAGAATCGGTTCCTGTGATTTTAAAAGCACTTTTAATTTTTTCGTAAACAAATATATGTGCTTCCTTGACACTTTCCCGCCGCCGCGCACCGCGGAAACCGCTTTCAGCGGTTGGCGTTTCTGTTTCCCCGGCTGTACGGATTTAGACGCGGCCTGACTGCTTTCAGAAACAGCCATAGGAAACATTCCCATTTCTTGGATCTTAGACACGGCATTAGCCTCGCTTGCCGCCTCGATAACCCCTTCCACAATCTCAAGAGGCCCCTTTTTCGCCTTATATCTAAATTTCATACCCTCCCCCGCCTTTATCACTTGCGTTTTTAAATAGGGACAGACACCTATTTAAAAACGCAAGTTGCAAGTTCCAAGTTTCAAGCTGCAAGCTACAAGCTACAAGCTACAAGCTTTCCGCCAAAGGCGGACCCGCCTCCGGCGGGAAACCTGAAACTTGTACCCTGTACCCTGTGCCCTGAACCTTCTACCCCAACTCCACGGGTCTAAATAGGGACAGACACCTATTTAAAAACGCAAGTTGCAAGTTCCAAGTTTCAAGCTGCAAGCTACAAGCTACAAGCTTTCCGCCAAAGGCGGACCCGCCTCCGGCGGGAAACCTGAAACTTGTACCCTGTACCCTGAACCCTGAACCTTCTACCCCAACTCCACGAACACAAGAAGCGCGTTCCCGCTGAATTTCGCCATACCGTCTTTTATGGGAAACAGTTCAGGAGCTTTCTGACGTACTATTTCTTCAACCTTAACTATACCCCTTCTCAACCGATAAAGAAAGGGTTGATGAAAATCTAAAACCGAAAATTCCCCATCCAATCCCGGCAAAATCGCCTGATAAGCCTCCCTCTCATATATCACATCTTTCCCATTCATCACTACCACCCGCATAATAACCCCACCCCTAAAATCCCCCCAACCTACCACCCCACCACCAACCTCGTAGGTTGCTATCAACCTACGAGGTTGGTGGTGGGGTTTTCCACTTGCGTGGTGAAACTGGGGTGTATTTTGTTATTTTACTCCACTTGGTGCTTTGTTTTTTGCGGGATAGTGGGATGATGTGTATTATCTGTCGTCCACGTCGGTTACCCGCAGGACCTCCTCTATGCTTGTAATGCCTTGTTCGACCTTCAACCATCCGTTCTCTCTGAGCGTTCTCATACCTTTTTCTCTGGCTTTCTGCCTGAGTTCATTGCTGGATACGCCCTTAAGAACCATTTCCTGAATCTCGTTATCCAGGACAAAAACCTCATGGATAGCGGTTCGTCCTCTGTATCCCGTATACCGGCACGCGTCACACCCTTTACCTTTATAGTGTTTCGTAACGGGTATATTTTGAGCGGCCGCCACCCCTTCCATATTGTGCTCCTCTTTACACTTATTACAGACTATTCTCACTAACCTCTGCGCGATAAACGACTTGACGGCAGAAACCAAAAGAAACGGCTCTATCCCCATGTCTACAAGTCTGGCAACACCGCTGGTCGCGTCATTGGTATGTATCGTTGAAAAAATAAGATGCCCCGTCAAAGCGCTCCTGACCGCGAGTTCCGCTGTTTCTTTATCTCGAACCTCGCCGATCATAATGATGTCAGGGTCGTGCCTTAAAATGCTCCGAAGAGCGCTGGCAAACGTCAATCCGACTTTCGGCGATATTTGTATCTGCATAATATCGTCCATTTCGTATTCCATCGGATCTTCTATCGTTATTATTTTCGTATCCAAAGACTTGATCTCGTTAAGGCAGGTATATAACGTAGTGGTTTTACCGCTTCCGGTAGGACCGGCTAAAAATATTACTCCAATCGGCATATGAATAATCTTTTTCACCTTTTCAAGATCGTCTTTTAAAAAACCCAACTCATTAATATCATAAACCATTTCACTCGGCAAAATTCTTATTACAATATTTTCGCCCCGCGTTACCGGGATAACGGAAATCCTGAGATCTATCTCCGAACCATGAAACTTAATTTTTACCCGGCCGTCCTGGGGAACCCTTTTTTCAACAACATCAAGACCCGATATTATCTTTATTCTGGAGACCATCGCCGAATAAAGTTGTTTTATTTCCGCGGGAAGCGCTAAATCATACAATATACCGTCGACACGGCACCTTATTTTAACCTTCTCGTTATACGCTTCCAAATGAATATCAGTCGCCTTCGACTTGATCGCCGACATAAATATCTGATCAACCAGTTTAATAACAGAAGCCCCGCCGGCAGTTTGTTCGATATCTTCGACTTTGGACTCCGTCAACCCCTCTTTTGCTTTCGCGGGTTCTTTTCCTTCGAGTATCCGCTGAACGGTTTCAGCTCCGACACCGTAATATTTATGAATAGCTTCCAGAATTTCATTGCTCGGAGCCAGAACAACCTCCGTCCCGTAACCAAGCAATAATTTAATGTCTTCGGTCGACCATATTTCAAGCGGATCGGATATCGCGAGAGTTAAAACATTGTCCTGTATCGCCAAAGGCATAAACTTGTAGTGCCAGACAAATTTAACCGGAATCGCTTTTATCACGTCTTCAGGAATATCAAGGTCTCTCAATGTGGGATAATACGGAACATCAAACTGTTTACTTAAAGCCAGAAGTAACTGCTCTTCGGTAACATGCCCCAATTCAAGAATTACCTTCCCGAAAATTTCTCCTGTCTGCTTGCATTTAACCAGCGCCTCGCTTAACTGTGTTTCATTGATCGCGCCCATTTTCAGCAGTATTTGTCCCAGTTTTTCCATATTGCCCCTCGTCTATTTGTTTATTGTCACACACTTTCGTTCATCCTCGTAGGATGGTAGCAAAGAGCACTACCAACCTACGAGGATGAACTTCCAAACTTCATTCACCATATAAATCAGATTCTTCGCTCCGCTCAGAACGACGAGCGTACGCATAACGCCCACCTCTCCGCAACACTCCCCACTCCGTCATTCTGAGGAGGGCTCTTTCCGACGAAGAACCCCATCCATTTCCACCCTGCACGCTGCTGCCTTTCCCCTCGCACCGTCCCGTTCATTGTTCGTTGCACCTTCACACCACCATCCTCGTAGGTTAGCGGCGGCTCTTCTCGCCGCTAACCTACCTGGTTGGTGGTGTCCACCCCGACCCTTCACATCATCAAAGCCCCTATCATATAAAAATCTTCCGCGGGCACTTTATCCATTCTGCCGGTGATTATTTTTTCGCATCCGTCCAATGTTTCCTCCAACTCAACAAATTGACCCTTCTTGCCGGTATATTTTTCCGCGACAAAAAACGGCTGAGTTAAAAAATTCTGAAGTTTTAGCGCGCGCTCGTATGAAGTTCTTTCCTGCCAGGAAAGTTCGTCCGTTCCGACAACCGCCACCAATTTTTGAAGCTCTTCAAATTTCTGAAATATTTTTTTAGTTTCATTGGCGATCCTAAAATGTTTTTCGCCGATTATCGACGCGTCCAAAAACGACGATGAAGATGATATCGGATTGATCGCCGGATAAAGCCCTTTCTGCACATGTTCACGTGAAAGAACCATTATCGAATCCAAATGGGAAAAAATAGTAACTACCGCCGGATCCGTCAAATCATCCGCCGGAACATATACCGCTTCAACCGACGTAATTGAAGAAGCCTCGCTTGAACGTATTCTTTCATGAAATTCGCTCACCTCTGAAACAAGTGTCGGCTGATATCCGGTCTCCGACGGAATTCGTCCCATAAGAGCCGAAAGCTCCGCGCCGGCTTGAGTGAACCTAAAAACATTATCAATAAAAAATATAACGTCTTCCCCTTTTTCCTGCATAGATTCGGCAACGGTCACACCGCTGAACGCGACTTCATACCTCACCCCCGGAGATTCGTTCATCTGCCCGAAAATAAGAGCCACCCTGTCCAATATTCCGGTCTCCTCCATTTCGAAATAAAGCTCGTTACCTTCTCTTATACGCTCCCCCGCCCCCGTAAACACACAAGACGCGCCTCGTTTTTTAACAACATTGTGTATTATTTCCAGCGTCAAAACACTTTTTCCAAGCGCCGCGCCGCCCAATATCCCGGTTTTAGACCCGACAACAAAAGGAAATAACAAGTCGAGCATTTTTATGCCGGTCTCAATAATTCTGTATTCACGTTTTTCATCTAAAATAACATCATTCATCCCCGCGCGCGCGGCTCTTCTTATCGGAACCCGCGCTCGCGTTTCCTTAATAGGCCCCTTTCCGTCAAGCGGCGCGCCAAAAACATTCATCAGCCTTCCGTAACAATCCACCGAATCAGGCATCGTAATAACATCCCCGGTCGACACCGCCGGTGATGAGCGTCTAAGCCCCATATTCAAGGTGAGACACATGCACTTAACAACTTTGTTCTCAAGCTGTTCTATAACCTCCATCACAACTTCACTGCCATCAACAGCTTCGGCTTTCACAATTTCATAAGTAAGCGGCGCGTATTCCGCGTCCCTGAACGAAACCTCAACTATCGGTCCCTTCACCGCGACGATTTTCCCTTTTCTCACTATTTTCTTTTTAGTCTCCATATTTACACGTCCAAGTTACAGGTTACAAGTTACAAGCTTCAAGTTACAAGCTTCAGGTTACAGGCTTCAGGCTTCAGGGTTCAAGTTTCAGGTTACAGGTTACAGGTTTCCCGCCGGAGGCGGGTCCGCCTTTGGCGGAATGCTTGAAGCTTGCAACTTGAAACTTGCAGCTTGAAGCAGGTTTCCCGCCGGAGGCGGGTCCGCCTTCGGCGGAAAGCTTGTAGCTTGTAACCTGTACCCTGAAACTTGAATCAATTCATCGTTATCGCGCGTGTGGCGAATATTTCTCTTATAACCGTGTCATTCAACGCGTGAACCGACTTGAAATATTGAAACCGCATTTTTTCGGTTATTTTTTTCAGTTCATCGGAACTATTCTCAAGATGCATAACTTTTGTTGCCCATTCTGAAAGTTTACTCAACCAAAATATCTTATTCAAATTACTTTCAAGCCATAACTTCGCCAAATATTCAGTCACGCGCGCCTCTTCCGGCGCGACAATCGTCTCAATAATCCGCTCATCTCTCACGTAAGTTATAAGTTCATCCGCGGGGAGAAGCCTTACAGTTTCCAGCTGATGACTCGTAAAAGATTTATAGTGAACATATGAAACATAAAACGAACCGATCCGCTTACTTCGAAATAACCGCATAACATAATTACTTATCGCGCTTACATGCTTTGTATCAACCGTGTTTCCAACAGTCGGAAACACCGTCGGACGCATTCCGGAATCTTTCAAGAGTTTCGCGCCTTTCTCCCCAAGCACGATAGCATCTATATTCCCGCGCATCCCTTTGGCCAAGGCCATATTTAAAATACGCGTATTAACCCCGCCGAGAAACCCTTCATCGGAACAAACCAATAAAAAAGCCTTCTTTTCCACGTTGTTCCCGACAAAAAACGGATCCTCTTTTGCCGTCGGTTTTAATAATTCACAGCATTCAACTACACGATGTTTAAGAGTATCTTCTTGGGGAACTTTTTCAGAAATTCTCGAAAATTCACTCGAGGCAATAAACTTTAAAACGTCAATAACCCCTTTTAAGTTCTCGTTATACCCCAAATTTTTTTTCGCCTCGGCTACGGGAATCATAATGTTCAATTAGTCACAGGTTGCAAGTTACAAGTTGCAGGTTTTCCCGCCGAAGGCGGGCCCGCCTTCGGCGGGAACCTGTAACCTGAAACCTGTAACTTGTTAACTTGTACCCTATGTCAACAACTCGTATTCTTTAAAAAACTCCATAAAAGCTTTATTTATGTTCTTTTTTATTTCGGGAGTCAATTCTTTCTTTATTTTTATCTCCTCTAAGATTTCCGGATGTTTTTCTTCCATAAACTCTAAAACATGCTTCTCGAATTTCACAATTTCTTCCCGGGCGAACGAATCAAGCACTCCAATGTCAAAAGCGTAAAAGATCAATATCTCTTCCATTTCGGAAATAGGCGCGTTTGCCGGCTGAATAAGAATTTCCGTGAGTGTTTGTCCTCGGCTTATTTTTTTCGCGATTTCACCCGATATTTTCGCGCGCATTTTCGTAAGTTTCTGCAGTTCCTTAAACTGCGCGTATTCCAAACGCAGTTGTACACTCACTTCTTTAAGCGCTTTAGACTGAACCTTGCTCCCTATACGTGAAACCGAAAGACCCACATCCACCGCAGGACGAAACCCTTCATTAAAGAGAACGGAACTCGTATATATCTGCCCATCCGTCATAGATACCAAATTCGTCTGAACATATCCGGTAATATCCCCCTGCAAAGTATCCGCGATAGGAAGAAACGTCATGCTCCCTCCGATTTCGGGATTCATCCTGCAGGCTCTTTCCATAAGCTGAGAATGCACATAAAATATATCTCCCGGATAAGCTTCGCGTCCGGGGGAACGGTTCAAAAGAAGCGCGATCTGCCGATAAATCCACGCGTGACGAGTAAGATTATCAAAAACAACCAATACATCTTTTTTTTGATCCACAAAATGTTCACCTATCGCCGAAGCGACATAAGGCGCCAAATACTGTTCTGTAGAGGAAGCCGATGCCGGCGCCGCGACAACTATCGTGTGCTCCATCGCGTCATTTTCGTTAAGCGCTTCAATTATTTTCACCATAGACGTATAACTTCCGCCAATCCAGCAATAAATACATACAACATCTTTGCCTTTCTGATTTATTACGGCATCCATGGCAAGCGTGGTTTTCCCGGTTTGACGATCGCCGATTATAAGCTCTCTCTGACCTTTTCCCACGGCGATCATCGTGTCGAGTATTTTGATACCCGTCTTCAACGACTCCGTAATGGGCACTCTCGACATAATGGCGGGGGCATCCTTAAACACAGGGTTGTACGCGGAAGGTTTGATCGGACCTTTTCCATCCATAGGTTTGGCAAGCGCGTTCACTATCCGGCCGAGAAGCTTATCCGTCACCGGAACCCGAAACAGATCTCCGCGGGAAACCGCCTTGTCTCCCGCCTTCGCGTCAATTCCGCTCCCCATTAAAAGCGCGACTATTTTTTTTTCATCAAACTCGATAACAAGCCCTTTATCGCCCGACTCAAAATCAAGAAGCTCGCCAAAAACACAATTGGGAATACCGCTTATGGTAATAACATCTTTCTTTATGTCAACAATTTTACCAATTTCCGTTATTTCAACAGGATTTTTCTTAATTTTCTTCATAAAGGCATTTTATCCGGATATTTTGCTTTCATTAGGTAATTTCCCATTCACTAAGCCCACCCACCTGACCCCTGAACCCTGCACCCTGTAAGCTCTTTAAACAATCCCCTCTTTCATCTCAAGCACCGCTTTCTGAAGCCGGTACGCTATTCCGCCGTCTATTATGCTTTCCCCGATTTTTAAAATCAATCCGCCGAGTACATTTTTATCAACACTGAACACCACTTTTTTTTCTTCTTCGGAATTTTTTTTAATAACTTTTAAAATATGTTCTTCATCCTGTTTGCTTAATTTATCCGCCGTGATTATTTCCATATCTTCATTTTTTGATACAAGCGCGCGGACATTATCCGCCTCAAACAAAGTTTCTATAACTTCTTTTGAAATTCCGCATCGTAATCCGGAAAGCTCTTCATCGGAAAAAACATGCCGTAAAATTAAAGCCGCGGAATCAACCGCCCGGCGCGCGATCTCACGATCAGCTTCCTTCATAACTTTCTCTTTTTCCCGCATAGAACTGGATATTATACGTTTGGCTTCTTCTTTCGCTCTCTGCCGCGCGTTATCACGCACCTCTTTAGAATTTTCTTTCGCCGCGTTAATGATTTCGGCGGCCGCTTTTTCAGCTTCCGTTATTTTTGCGCCGTACTCTTTCGCGGTCTTTTCGATCTTATCGTTAAGATCCGCCTCTTTCGCCAAATTATCTTTATCAAGTTTCTTTATCCTCCTCAGCCCGACCTCAAGCTGTTTATGAAGAAGCATCCTAAGAAACAAAACAATAGCGACAACCGTAGCGATCTGAAGCAGAACAAACGGAATAATTAAAGTCGGTGACATAATTTATCTCTCGCTTTCAATGTTGATTGGCTTGTTAGTTAAAAAGAACAAATCCCATACGGCGCGGCCTTCCCTATATCTGTAACACGTTTTCTATTTCTTTAATAAAGTTTTTTGGCTCGTTCCAAATGTTTTCTCGCTTCATCTTCGGACACTATAATGTAGTCCCCATAATCTCCTCGTTCTCTGATATCCTTTGCTTCTGCTAATAAACGTCCCATATTTTTCGAAAGAATTCCTTCTTTAACAAAATGTTGATTAAAAAGCGAGATAACACCGGAATGTTTCGCGCTATCATATCCTTTTGTTGCCAATACCGCTCGTGCGGCTGAAAACATGGCGCAATACGCCCTAGACGCGGCATCTTTATACTGTTTTGCTTTCAACAAAATTTCGGAAGAAAGAATTTTTTCATTAGCATCTTTCACCCGATATCGCGCAAGCTCTTCTTTCATATTTCTATTGCCTCCCGATTTATGTTTTCAATAAAAAATGAACCTAACCTTTTGTTTTCGTTATATTCTTCTTCCGAAAAAATAGATAAAGAAATTTTATGTTCGTAATACGGGTCTACATCAAACAAAACTTCGTATATTTCATCACAAATTTCCAAATTTCGATTTTTAAGAACGATTATTATGTCAATGTCCGACTCGTTTACAGCTTCCCCGCGAGTTTGTGAACCAAATAATTTAACAAAAACAAGGTTATCTCCAAGAAAATTTCTTATTTTGCTGCAAAAAATTTTTATAGTCTTTCCATTTTTAGCCATAAATAAAAGTTTATTAACTGTTTTACTTTTCCACATCATTTTCACCTTTTTTGATATTAAAATCCCCTGAGTTCAACCTCATAGGATGGCGGTAAAGAACACCACCAACCTACGAGGATGAACTCCCACTTTCTCAATCTACCACACACATAATACACATTTACCCAAGCGAATTCAATACCGCCAAAAGCGAAATGATCGCGATCGCTTCGGCGAATATGAATGACAGTATCATGGTAATAAGTATTTTGGATGAAGCTGAAGGATTTCTTGAGAGCCCTTGAACCGAAGCGTATCCGACAAGAGCGATAACAATGGAAGGCCCTAACGAACTCATAAGCATTACAAAGATAAGGACTATTATTTTCATATATTTATTTTTACCAATCCACGCTTAAACTGTCCGCGTTTACTATATTTTGATAATTTTTCGCGTTTATGTATTCAATGAACTTTATGTCCATATCTTCCGGTGTTTCAAAATTATAAATTCGGGCTATCGCGTCCCAAAACTCGCGTCCGTCCCGGATCTCTTTACACAAGTTCATGAACCGCGTTTTGCCGTATTCTTCAAGCAGGAATATTACAAGAGACGCCGAAAGAGAGTAAAATATTCTCGCGTCTTTTATGTTTTTTCCTTCCACCTCGCTTAGATCTCGAAGAGCAATATACCCGTTCTTCTCAACCAAATCTTTTACCGGTAAAAGATATCTCGGCAAACTGTTTTTTTCATTACTGCACGCGACACCTTCGTCAAACCAAAGCGGAAGACGCGTGTCCACTCCGACAAATTCTCTTAAGACAATATGCGTAAGTTCATGAGGTAGTATAACATCAAAAAAATTCCGCTCAAAGTAAAAAGTATTAATTATTTTCTCTTCAACTTGAACATACGCGCCGGACCAATTTTTGCGTCCCGTTCCCTCAACATACGCCTGGCGTGTGGTATACACATATATCGTCGCCCTGTCTTCCCATAACCAAAAATTGAACCGGCTGAACCCTAATCGATCAGTTATTAGGCGATAATATTTTTCACATTTACGGGAAAAGCCGCGTATGTACTTGTCCGGGATTTCCGGCGCGGAATAAATTATAAAATGAGCGTCTTTATGCTCCTTCCACCCCTCCGGAACGGAAGCGTCATACGAAGAAAAAGCCGCCGGAGAAAAAGCGCCCGAAATTAAAGCGATAATCATAAAATATGTTATGAATTTTTTCACGATTAAACTCCAAACTTCCTTCACCATATAAACCAGATTCTTCGCTCCGCTCAGAATGACGAGCGAGCGCATAACTCCCACCTCTCCGCAACACTCCCCACTCCGTCATTCTGAGGAGGGCTCTTTCCGACGAAGAACCCCATCCTTTTCCACCCTGCACGCTGCTTCCTTTCCCCCGCAC
>Ga0268279_1001376_pt1 | contig 13609 bp, 13 predicted proteins | sample saktaG_6_FD_190142 | JGI IMG/M metagenome (GOLD analysis project Ga0268279, IMG submission 190142) | Saline water microbial communities from Sakinaw Lake, British Columbia, Canada - sak_2010_1_5_80m | ecosystem: Environmental > Aquatic > Non-marine Saline and Alkaline > Saline ...
ACCCTAATGTCAAGCTCATAATTAAAATATGGCACTACATTGAGTTTTTAACTACAACACCTTATTTTAATGGGCTTTTGCATTTGAGTATATGAAAAAGTGCGGAAGTCGGGTGGAAAGCCAACTCTTTTTATTAATTCCTTTTTTTTAATTTAGAAATATTTTCTTCGATTTTTCTCTTAGAAATACCGATAATATCGGAAAGATCTTTTGCCGATATATTAGGATTTTCTACCATACTTTTTATTATCAATCTTTGATTTTATTTCTCTTTTCTTTATTAAAATGAGATCTATTGTCCCTATTTATTACCGAATTATTGACTTGGTACACAGTATCTATTTATTAATCTGGTCCATAAGTTCATTGATTAAAAGGGATGGTGGGTTTATTTTTTTCATCCAGTCAACGCATATCAAGGCTTGGGTTGTATTGTTTTGTTTTAGAAATAAAATTCCTACTTGGTAAAAATCACCACAAGCGCTTAAAGAAATCAATTCTACATACTCAACAAAACCTTTCCGCAATATCCATGACTCATTAGGGCTATTCCTTCAGCGAAATTGGCAAAAGAAAGGCGATGGGTAACTACTGGATCTACATCCATACCTGAGTTTAGCAGACCAAAGATCTGGTAATAGGTGCGGTAAAGATTCCTTCCAGATATGCCCCGGAGATTAATTTCGGGAAAGATAATTCTTTCGGACAAATTCAAAGAAACATTTCTTTTAGGAATGCCGATCAATCGGATATTTCCTCCACGACGAACTATGGAAAAAGCACTGCTTATCCCAGAAGAGCTTCCCGATATCTCCAAGACTATGTCTGCCCCAATGCCCTTGGTTTCCTGTTTGACTACTTCAGAAACGTCTTCGTTCGCCGGATTTATACATCGACTCGCTCCCATTTTCCTAGCCAGATCTAAGCGATAATTGTTAACATCTACTGCATATATAGCAGAAGCACCCGAATTCCTTGCTGTAATAATGGAGTAAAGACCAACAGGACCACACCCAATAACTACCACTGAACTGCCGGTAACAGCAGTAGATAAAACGGCATAAACTGCATTACCTAATGGGTTAATAATGGCACCAGTTTCTAGAGAAAATCCTTCAAGTTTCCAGGCATTTTTCGCCGGAAAACATATATACTCAGCAAATGCTCCGTTTACATCTAAACCTATCACCTGATTATTTTCGCATAGATGAGATTGACAAGTCTTACAATAAAAACAGTTCCCACATGTAATATGTGTTTCACCTGTAACAAGATCTCCTAAAGATAAACCTTCGACTGCTGGACCCAATTCAACTATTTCACCACTGAACTCATGACCAAAAATTAGGGGCAATTTGATACGAGAGGCTGCCCATTGATTCCATTCTACGATATGAAGATCTGTTCCACAGATACCAACAACTTTTATCCGAACCAGTATCTCTCCCTGTTTCGGTCTAGGAATAGCAAGATTTTTTATGTCATAGCCATACTTTTTTCTAGTCTTTACTACGGCTTTCATCAATGTTCCCATAAAAATAACTCCTATTTATATTATAGCACCACGGGCTAAAATTGGCCATACAGCTTCCACCAGACCGTTCCTTATAGCAAAATATTCCTGATGGAGATTTATTGTGGTACACCCATGGGTAGGAATTAACTCTACCTTATTTCCAACACTAAAATTTTTATCAGTTCTATTGTTAGACACTTCCTTTAAATCTACTACAGCATGTTCTTCAGATAATTTAATGATTTGTGCCTCCGGTGTTTCTTTTAAATTTGGAATCCCAAATTCCCCAGTAATTCCTTTCATCCCCACATCTAGAATTACTCTATTTTTTTCTGGTCTACTAATAACAGTTGCTAATACTGTTAAAGCCTGTTCAAAATGGATACCTTCTAGCTTCTGATAATTTGCATCCATGGTAGCATAAGAACCAGCCTGGATCTCAGTAATCCCCGGATAACTTCCAGATATATTATAGGTTCCTGTGCCACCTGCACTAACAATTTGCACCGGGATACCCAGTTTTTCAATCTGCTCTTTACTCTCCAATAGCCTAGCATTGGCACGTAGTGCTACCTCTTTTCGCTGATCAAAAACTTCAATATGAACTGCATGTCCTTCATAACCCATAATCCCTTTAAAAACAAGATTGGGGAGATCAACTATCCGCTGAACCAAGTCAGCCATCTCCTGGAAACCCCTAACTCCTGACCTTGCCATGCCTACATCAACTTCAATTATTACATCTAAATTTGTCTGGTGTTTTTTTGCAATCTCTGATAAATCCTGAGCATTGGAAAGGTTATCCACTGCTACAGCAATATTGCAATGTCTTGTTAGTCCTATTAACCGTTTGATCTTAGGGATTGATACTATTTGATTTGCAATGAGTATATCTCTAATACCGGAAGCAGCCATGACTTCGGCTTCGCTAAGCTTGGCACAGGTAATTCCTCTTGCACCTGCCATAATCTGTTTGTGGGCAATTATTGGTAATTTATGGGTTTTTATATGGGGTCGTAAATTGGCTTCCAAGGAGTAAAAATAAGAAGCCATCTGTGCAATATTTGCTTCTAGTTTAACAAGGTCGAGCAATAGAGCAGGGGTCTCAATTTCACTTATCGGATTCCCAACTCTTGTTCTATTAAACATTTATTTCCCCTTAAATACTTATATTTTTTAACTTCAATTTAAATAGCTGAATAGGATTCTTAAAAAAAACCTGCTCAAGTTGATGCTCAGAAAGGTTTATTGATTTAAATTTGACCAGTTCTACTGGTAAATTTGATAGATGATCAGAACCCATAATTATTCGACTAACCCCTAACCTATTAATCATCTTTTCCAAAGCATAAGTAGGACACCAGGAAGGTTCCAAAAAAACATTATCTGCATTGATAGCAGTCACAATAGCTTCATCAGTATAGATAGCAAATCCGGCATGAGCCAGAATGAAATTTACTCTTGGAAAATTCTTTGCAGGTTCTAAAACTAGTGATGGGAGTGCATGAGGAACTCCCAATCCCGTGTGAACAATTACCGGTACTTGATAGTAATCAGCCAATTCATATATTTTATTGCAATAAGGGGATAACGGCGAAATATTGTGTCCTGATGTGTTGAGTTTTAATGCAACAAATTTTTTTTCCTCAATACAACTTTTAATCTCTTTTCTAAATACCTCATCTTCAACCCATGGATTCATGTTTGCTACTCCAAATATTCTTCCTGGAAATTTCTTACTCATCTCCGCGATTCTATTATGCAAAGGCCTTACATCGCCATTTATCACTTGAGGTATCAACAAACAAGCAGTGATTTTATTTATATCCATAGCTTTTATTAATTCCTCTTCACGGGTTTCAATATTGGTAAAACAAGATTTTCCTAAATGGCAATGTGTATCGATAATATTTATTATAAAAACCCCCAAATAATCAATATTTATCGTTTTTTTAAAATCCAAAACTTTAAATTTATGAAAAATTAAAGTTTAATTCCCTTAGTATTGCGTTTTGATCTCTAAGTTATAATTATTTTGGTTATCTTTTTGATTTTACCAAATAGCTCATCAAAATCAACCAAAATCTCATAATAGAAGCCAGTCTTTTTCCTATAGACTCACAACCACAAAGCCAGGCTTGAAAACTAGAAATTATTTGTGTTATATAAATAAAAAACTAAGTTTGCTGAAATAATTATCTCTTGGCCAATCAATAAATACATTAATATATAGTAAGAAAAGTACCAGGATTATCATAGAATGGGATTATTATAAATAACTAATATTGCCTCTTTGGGTTTTCTTTTAACCAATTACTGTATATTTCTATTCCTTTTTCCAGATCATATTCAGGACTATACCCAAGTTCTTTTTTCGCGAGTTCTATATCCAAGGATTCACACCTCTTCGTCAGTTTACCTTTACCAATTTTAACATCACTCGGAAAATGAGTATATTTTCTGGCTAATTTTATAACCCCACTGATCTTTTCTGATCTTCCGGAAGCTATATTAAAAATTTGGTGTTTTAAATTCTCTTGTTCATATAATAAAACTATACCCATTGCAGCATCTTCTACATAGGTAAAATCAAGTTTCTGGTCTCCACCTCTCTCTATAACCAACCCCTCCAAACCTTCAAGTAAACCAAAAGTTATTTTGTATAGGTTGGTAAACTCTGAAGGATATTTACCGGGACCATAGACAAAGTAAAGTCTGCCAACTCTAAAATCGATCCCAAAGTTTTTTCTATACTGCTCACCGAGAAGTTCACTGGCAATTTTTGTTGCTCCATACAGGTCAGAAGGCTTCAGATTTTGATTCTCATGAGCCATATTAGGCAGTTCTCCATAGACTGCGCCTGTACTGGTGTAAACTACTTTTTTAATTCTAAATATTCTAGCAGTTTCAAGAATATTTAGAAGACCTATTATATTTAATTTTATATTTTGATAGGGATTTATTTGAACAGATTCACCCATAATAGCAATGGTATGGATGATTCCCTCGATATCGTTTTCATATTTTTTAAAAGTAGTAACTAATCGAGGTAAATCCAAAATGTCACCATGCACAAATATCAGCTGTTCTTTTAATTCCTGTAGTAGATACTGCGGGTAATTCTTATTTGAGTCATAGATAATTACTCTTTTTCCTTTCCTTGCTAGCAGATAGGAAATCCAAGATCCAATATGTCCATTTCCCCCCGTGACCAATACAGACATTAACTTTACTCCTCTGAAATTAATATTTAAACTATAAATAAGAGATTATGAGAATTTTTAAACCTAAAAATATTTTAATTAAAAACTCTATTATCCTAATAGAGAGCGCATATAATCCAAAATTTCAAAGGTATTTTCTTCAGTAGAGTTCATCATCTCATACAATTTTTTACCATCGATTTTTTCTACAATATCAAAGATAAAGTCCATCCATTCAAAGGTCTTACACATAATTTTGATCGGATCATGCCTCTGTGGGAAAACATCTGCTGTTATCCACCCATTATAACCGACTTTTTTCAAATATAAAGCAAATTCTATTTGGTCCCATAAATTTACAGTTCCGGGAACCTGATCCCAATCCCAGTTCCTGCAGTTATCATTAACATGAACATAAAAGAGTTTCCCTGTTGTCCCCAGAAATGCAGCCGTATCTGCCGGTATCTCTAGGGCCTGCAGTGCATGCCCAACATCCAGAGTTACACCCACATTATCCCTGCCGATCAAATTACATAAGTAAGCGGTCTTTCCTGCATTGTTTAATAGACAATGAACTCTTGGTTCAGATGCCTTATATTCTATGCTTATCTTAACATCAGAACGATAATCTGCAGCTTCTTTTATACCTTCTACGGTGTTATTGAATGCTCTTTCATAATCAAGTTCAAAAGGATAATCTGCACCATCACTCAAAAGGGCTGTTGTTACAATATTGCATCCAAGTTCAGCAGCACAGTCCATTGCTCTTTTCAGATATCTAATAGATTCTTTTCTAACCTCCTGATTTGGATTAGAGAAAGAACCATATCTGAACTTCTCCTCTGACTTAATATTAAGATTTACGGTAGAAACTTTTAAATCATAACCGCTCAACATCTTTTTTAACTTAGCCGTATCAGTAAAATCCTGAGGATAGACTACCTCTACACCTGAGCAACCCTTAACTTTTGCAGCCATTTCCAGTATTTCCTCCATACTACGTGCTGGTTGATAATCAATAAACCGGTCTTTTAATTTCCCAAAAAAACCCGTTATAATTGCATATTTTCTGTCCATCTCAAATCCCTCCCAATTTTTACTTAGCTATCTCCGTCTTTCGTACAACATCTGGATCGGTAAATCCATCCAGAAGATCACGGGCACAAGTTGACATTGAATAAAAAACAGCAACCTCTTCACCCGCCTGAAACCAGTGTTTCGTCCCTGGCTCTAAGGTAATCTGGTCACCAGATTTCATTACTAACTCATGCCTTACAGTATAACAATCATCTTTACCTTCAGGGATAAAACCATACTGCATATTATCTTCACCAGGTATATACATATATAATGTTCCATCTATTACTCTGATCGTCTCTTCTTTGCCAGGGTCATCTTTAACTGAAGGGTGCCAATGTTCCGGCATAGTCTGATAAGGAAACATAGCAATCACCTTGGCACTAACCCTTTCAGTATTGAAAAAGGTTAATATCTGTGCTCCCTCTTTATTTAGATTGCTCAGCCCAAAGTCAGCAACATCAATTTTTTCAGCTTCCTTCGGAATTATCTTTATTCCAGCTTTCCTGATCATTTCTTCTGCCTTGCATTTTGCTTTTGCTACCTCTTTTTTCTTTAACAAAGACTACTCACCTCCACAGGTTATTCTAAAAATTACTCAGGCAATAGTAAAACCTTACCGGTTTTACCTGCCTCAGCCAGTTCTAAAGCTTTCTTAAATTGATTAAATTTAAACCGATGGGTTATTAGTGACTCTATTTCTACTTTCCCACTTCCTAAAAGATTCTTGGAAATCTCCCAACTAGTAAAGATATCTCTGCCATGGACACCGTAAATAGTTGCACCTTTCCAGACTATATCTGAACTAGCATCCAATACCAGCGGCTCGGAAGGCAGTCCGATCATTACCATCGAACCACTCTTCCTTAATAGCTCAAAGGCCTGTTTTATTGCTTTAACATTTCCAGAGGTTTCAAATACTACTCCAGCGCCTAAACCATCTGTTGCATCTCTAACCTCTTTAACGACATCCATTTCTTTGGGATTAAGTAAATAATTAGCACCTGCCTTTTCGGCCAGGGAAAGGTGGTATTCACTGATATCAGATGCAAATATAGTAGTTGCCCCCATTGTCTTAGCCATCTTAATACTAAAAAGCCCAATTGGGCCAACACCAATAACAGCAACCGAATCTCCTACCATTCTAACATAGCTTGCTCCATGAACAGCAACACTAAATGGCTCAAATAAAGCAGCTACATCATATCCAATATTATCCGGTATCTTTTCTGCACAAAACTCAGGTATTAGGGCATACTCTGCATAAACTCCGTTTTTAAATCTTTTAACATTCTGGCAGTTAAACTGTTTGCCAGTTCGGCATAAATAGCACTCACCGCAGGGAACGTGGGTTTCAGCTGCTATTCTATCTCCAACTTTAACTTTCTTTACTTCCTTCCCAATCTTAACAACTTCACCGCTAAATTCATGTCCCATAATCCTGGGAAGGCCACTATAGGCCTTTTTTACATTAGCCGCAGCCCAGGCATTCCATTGATACATATGAATATCGGTTCCACAAACAGCACATGCTTTAATCTTTACAAGAACCTCTCCCGGACCAATTTCAGGAACTAAAACCTCCAAGTATTCAGTTCCTCTTTCTTCCTTAGTCTTTACAATAGCCTTCATCATCTTAGGAATATTCATTATATTATAGTTAACTCCTTTCGGTATTTTTTAAAGTAAATCATTAACTGTTTTAATAAGGTTATCTGCATTTAATCCATAAAGCTTCAGTAATTCATCCAGTGTCCCAGAACTTCCAAAATTCTCTAAACCAAGCCTTTTAAATCTCACCGGTTTTCCCTTGTATAATATCCCTTCTTCTGCTAATACTTCAGAAACAGCACTTCCCAAACCACCATTTACAGTACCATCTTCAATAGTGATAATCTTTCCTGTTTCTCTTGCCGCCTCTAAAATACTATTCCTGTCCAGGGGTTTAAGAGTATGCATATCTAAAACCCTTATATTTACCCCCGTTTCCTTTAATCGGTCTGCTGCTCTGATGGCTTCAATTAGACAGGGGCCAATAGCTATTACTGTAACATTACTTCCATAATCCCGAACTCTTATTGCCTTACCCAGTTTAAATTCCTGTGTTTCATTATAGGCTAAAGGAGTATCGCCGCGGCCGATTCTCATATAAACAGGTCCCTCCACTTCGGCAGCTATCTCTACATATTTCTCTGCGGCAATTGCATCTGCCGGACACACTAAAGTAATATTAGGAATTGCTCGTATTATAGCTAAATCCTCTGTACCTTGATGTGTTACGCCACAGGTATCACCTGATAAACCTCCCAGGCCGGCAGCAATTTTAACATTAAGGTTGGGATAAGCAATAAAAGTCCTGAGCTGTTCTAAAGCCCGCATGGAGACAAAAGGACTATAGACTGCAACAAATACAACTTTTCCTGAGCTGGCCATTCCGGCTGCAGACATCATCATGTTCTGCTCGGCAATGCCAAACTCAAAATAACGGTCCGGGAATTCATCCACAAATGGACCCATTTTAAAGGAGCGATAAGTATCAGCAGCAAAAGCAACAACATCTTTTCTTTGCCGGGCTAACTTTAATAAGCCATCACCAAAACCTTTACGAGTTGAGACTAATTTATTCATATTTTTTCATCCCCTCTGTTAATTCTTTCAGTGCTTTTTTTTCTTCTTCAGCTGATGGAACGCGAGCATGCCACATATAATCATTCTCCATAAAGGAAACACCTTTACCTTTAGTTGTGCAGGCGATAATCAGAGATGGTTTGCCCTTAGTCTCCCTGGCACTTTCAACTGCCTCAATTAGTTTCTCAATATTATGGCCATTTACTTCCTGAACATGCCAGCCAAATGATTTCCATTTCTCATCAAGAGGGGCTAGATTCATAATCGATTCAACTTTCCCACCACTTTGTAAACCATTATAGTCTATAATTGCAATTAAATTATCCAGCTGATAATGGACTGCAGACATTGCACCTTCCCAGACGAGGCCTTCCTGTAACTCACCATCACCCAGAACAACATAAGTATAATAATCCCTTTTATCACTTCTGGCAGCCAGTGCCATTCCGACACCAGCTGAAAGTCCGTTTCCCAGGGAGCCTGTTGTCATATCTATACCGGGTAATTTATTCATATCCGGGTGCCCTTGTAAATTACTTCCCGGACGGCGGAGAGTCCATAACCATTCTTCCGGAAAGAATCCCCTATCTGCCAGGGCAGCATATAAAATCGGACAGGCATGACCCTTTGAGAGAACCATTCTATCTCTATCCAACCAGTCCGGATTTTTTGGGTCAACATTTAAAATCTTGTAATATAATGTCGTAATTATTTCAGCCATAGAAAATGATGGGGCTATGTGACCGGAATTTGCTTTGACTATCATCTTCAGGGTCGTTTTACGGAGTTCCATGCTTTTAGAATAGAGTCGGTTGAGTTCTTTTTCATTTAATCGAATCGTCATACTAATGGATACCTCTTTTAAATTTATTTAAGATTTATTTTCCCATAATTAAATTTGGAAACCAGAGTGTAATCTCTGGAAAATATGTTACTAAAATCAAAGTAAAAATTAAAGGAATCAAAAATGGCAGAGTTGCTTTAATTACTCTGCCGACTGATATATGGCCTACACCTGAAACCGCAAAAAGGCATAAGCCAAATGGTGGTGTAACCAGCCCTATCATTAGATTTAAGATCATCATAACACCAAAGTGAACCGGGTCAACTCCGAGATTCATTACAATCGGAAAAAGTACCGGTAGACTAATAGTTAAGATAGCTATACTCTCCATAATACAGCCTGCTATTAACAGTATTATGTTTATCAGAGCCAAGATAATTATCTTATTGGTTGTTATGCTCAATATAAAAGGAGCAATAAGTTGAGGAATTCTCGCAACCGTAGTAACCCAGGAAAAAATTGATGCAAATCCAATAATTAAAAGTACCGTCGCCGAGGTTCTGGCAGTTATCTTCAGATTATTAACAAAATCCTTGAAAGTTAAATTTCTATATAATATAAAACCGAGAAAAAGAGTGTAGGCAGCAGTAACAGCGCCACCCTCTGTAGGGGTAAAAATACCGCTCACTATCCCTCCGATCATAATAACCGGTGTAAGAAGGGCAGGTATGGCTTCAACAAAAGCCTTAAAGATTTCTTTTAAGGGAGGAAACTTATCTTTTTTATATCCACGCCGGATTGAAATAAAATAAACTAAAACCATCATAGATACACCCATTAATAACCCAGGTAAAACACCACCCAAAAAAAGACGTCCGACAGATGCATTTGCCATATAAGCATATATAACCAGGGGTATGCTGGGAGGAATAATCGGGCCGATTGTGCTAGAAGCAGCTGTAACTGCGCACGAAAAGTCCGCATCAAAACCCTCATCCTGCATAGCCTTTATCTCAACTAATCCCAAACCTGAGGCATCAGCCACGGCTGAACCAGACATACCAGCAAAAAAGATGCTTGCTACTATATTCACATGAGCTAGTCCTCCTCTGATATGCCCCACCAGAATACGGGCAAATCGAAAAAGTTTGTTTGTAATTTCACATGAATTCATGCTCTGGCCAACAAAGATAAATAGCGGAATTGCAAGAAGTGGAAAAGAATCAAGAGCAACAAATATCCTTTGGGGTATTAAGGCCAGCGGAAAAGTCCCCTGAAGAATAAGTATTACAATACTTCCGAAACCCAGAGCAAAAACAACCGGTATTTCAAGTAAAATCAAACCTAAAAATATTATAAATCCTATTGCTACAATATTAGGATCCAAAGCCGTCCTCTTTCTTTTTTACTTTTTTAAAATAATTAAAATCGTATCTTTAACTACATATAACAACATGAATGCGGAGCCTACTGGCAAAGCCAGGCAAGCCCAGAACAAGCTTAGCCAGTAAATCGATGGTGAGTATTGAGTACTATTTAAAATTGCAAAAGTATATCCATAATAAAGAATAAAAGTTAATACAATGGATAAGACGAAATTTCTTAAATAATGCATTACCTTCTGTCCATCCAGAGAAAGGCGGTTACTAAAAGTCGTAATAGAGACATGTTCATGCTTGCTCAAGGCCATAGCGGAACCAATCATCGCCATCCAGATTAATAGATATCTTGTAAGTTCCTCAGACCAGAATAACGGAGTGTTAAGCACATATCTTGAAGCTACCTGATAAAAGGTCACAAAAAGTATACTAAACATTATAAATGCACCTATATTATCAACCATCTTCTCTAATAGATTTTGCTTTCTGGCCATATTAATTAACCTCTCGCAATAAGCTTAATTTAGAAGGCTCCAGTTAAGGTTAACCTAACTTTAACTGGAGCCTCAACTTGGTAGTCTTAAATGCTATTTAGTAGCCCGAATTGTATCGATAATTTCTTTCGCTTCTGCTCCATATTCTTCAATATACTTATCATAAAGAGGTTTAGCGGCTTCTCTAAATGCATCAACATTTACTTCATTTATCATCATACCCTTTCCCTTCAATACATCTACTAACTTAGCATCTTCTTCATGAACAACATTACGCTGATATAAAGCAGCTTCCTTGGCAGCCTGCTGAACTACTTTTTGAACATCTTCAGGAAGTTTATCCCATAGTTTGCTACTATACATAAGCATATGAATCAAAAACTGGTGTCCACTCAGAGATACGTATTTCTGAACTTCATAGAATTTAGAAGCAGAGATGTTGCTAAGTGGATTTTCCTGGCCATCAAAGACGCCCTGTTGTAATGCCATATAAAGTTCAGTAAAGGCTAAAGGAGCTGCATTGGCACCAAAGGTGGTAAAGGTATCAACATTTATCTTGGCTGGTGGTGTTCTTAATTTTAATCCCTTCAGGTCTTGAGGAGTATAGATTGGTCTAACATTATTGGTAATGTGTCTCGTTCCAGCTTCAAAAAATGATAGTATTTTAACATCATGTTTTTCTACATGACCTTTGATGTTTTCAAATAAGGGACCTTCCACTGCACGGTAAGCCTGGTCAGGGCTATCGTATAGATAAGGAAGCTCATATACATTTAAGACGGGTTCATAGGAAGAGAAGAAACCAATGGTAACCATTGTCATTTCGAGACTACCCATCCTAACACCTTCAACAAAATCTTTTTGGGAACCCAGCTGTCCCTGGTCATAAAGCTGAACATCTACCTTATCACCTATTCTCTCTTCAACAATCTTCTCAAAATACCTACAACCAACATTTTCAGGATGATCACTTGCAGTACCGGTTGCAATTTTAATTACAATCTTATCTGCTGCAAAGGACGGTGTAGCCATTACAGCAAATACAAAGACAAATAAACTAACCATCAAAAGAAAACTAATAAACTTTTTCATTTTAATACCTCCATTTTTTTATTATTTTTATTCTGGCACGCATAATTTATTCTCTATAACACCTCCTTTACTTATTGATTAATTCCAGTATCCACTCAATATCAAGGGCCTTGAGAGTTGAGGCATGAGGAACCCCTGTTTCAGGATTCCAACCCATTAATTGATAATATTCCTGCAATGATTCTGCAAATTGCTTTTTATCTATCTTTGCCCCCTTAAGTCTTCCTCCTTTGATTGGCCCATAGGCCATTGCAGGAAGTTTATCATCTTTAATAGTAAAACCTTCTCTAACGTTAAACATACGGGCAAGATTAATAGCACGACGCCCTACTTCCATCAGGTCAAACATATTTGTATTAAATCCCGTTATTCCTTTAACCAACTTAACTAGTTTATCAAATGAAATAATACCTCTGGGCTGGTATGCAAAATCACAAACACCAAGGACATTATAAAGACTCCAGAGTGTCTGGCCGTAAACAGCCGCTTTTACCTTTTTTGCCGGGTCGGTAATTGGTTCATAGAAGGAAAGCGAATCCAATCCATTGTTGTTAATATTTTCCTGAGTCTCATAGAATACATCATGGGGAATACTCATGTGATCAGGCCCGGCTACCGCAACGGCATATCCCAATGCAACAATAAATTTAGCCCGCGGGTCATGCATTGGTAGTTCTAACCCTTTAACTTGAACAGCAAGGTCCTCAGAATTATTTCCCAGTTTCCTGGCCAACCTCAGACAACCCTCAGCTAGAAGATTACCGAATCCATCACGGTGTGCTACTTTTTCTATAACTTTCAAAAGATCAGTCGGTTTTACAAAGGTAAAGTCAATTCCATCAGTATCTTCTTTGCTTAACAAACCATTAATAAAACATTCCCTAGCAAATGCTATAGTAACCCCCATAGAAATTGTATCTATACCATACTTATTACTTAATTCATTTGCTTTTATAATGACATTTAGGTCACTTATCCCTAAATTTGAACCAAAAGAAGCTAATGTCTCATACTCAGGCGAACCATAGACAGAATCAACGCTAAACCTTTCATCATCTATTCTGACCTGTTTTTTACATGCAATTGGACAGGCATAGCAGGGTTTTTTCCCTACATATTTCTTTTTTAAGGTATCACCATCTATCTTGTCATATCCGCTAAATGCCCCGGAAGAAAAGTTATCAGTGGGAAGCATGCCTGAAGCTTGAAGACCGGCGATCGCTGCAGGTGTCCCATATTCATTAAGGGAGGCCGAAATTGGATTATCCCGGTAAATTGAAGCAACCCATTTACTAACCTCCTTAACGGCTTCTTTATCAAAAAGATTTACGCTGCTTGTACCGCTTACTGCAATTGCCTTTAAATTTTTAGAACCCATGACGGCTCCAAACCCATTTCGGCCATTTGCGCTGGATGCTTCGTTTAATATACAGGCA